>VTLG01015105.1_pt1 | contig 16504 bp, 22 predicted proteins | sample 4694571 | NCBI WGS metagenome assembly VTLG01 (sample SAMN12604809, study PRJNA352737) | marine metagenome | biome: ENVO:00000447; feature: ENVO:00000209|ENVO:00000569|ENVO:01000036; material: ENVO:00002151; isolation source: viral sequences binned using virsorter ...
TCAATTTCATGAGTTCCTTTTACCTCATCTAAGTCTACAGGGGTAAGTTGTGCTACATATTCCTCGTAAACCTTAGCTGATACTACTTCTTGGGGAAGGTAGGAGTAGACTTCTTGAGTATCAACATGGGGAAGAAAGCTAACACCAACGTAAGAAGACCAATTAGATTTGAGCCAAGCGATAATAGTTGGGATCTCATCTGCCTTATAAGTAACCGTAATCGAGCAGTTCTGCTCAACGTAAGAATCCATGAGAAGTTTGTACCTCTCAAGTTGGCTAATAGCCGATTCGTAGCTAACATAAATTTCCTCCTCAGAATTAACATCTCTACTGAACCTCATGTTATCCCACTTAACAGGGAAAGTAACGATCACATTATGCTCATCAACAGGGTTTGTTACTGTATGATACCCTGCTTCTCTCAACCTTGGGAGAATAGGATCATTAGCAGAGAAGTTTACATTATTAAATATATATTTTCCTATAGGTTTATGGCATCCTTCGGTGGTGTCCATGATCTTACTGAGGGTCCCACTAGGTTTAATCGTAGTAACATTCTTAGGTCTTTGAGTACCTAACTCATCAGCCATAGAGTAAGCTCCATGTACCGCGAGATTCTTCAGTCTTTTATAGTCATAGTAAGCGAGGTCTTCACGGCTGGCGATTCCTGTAAGTCCCACTCCACAAAGTCTGAGGTACTCATTGTTTTCATGCCACGTTCGTTGGAGTATTCCATCATCAAGAGTAACAAGGGTTTGCCTATAGTTTGCTCTAGCGATGAGGAAGATAGCCCTTTCCAATCCTCCAGAATCTTCTCTAAATTTTGATAGATCGACTTCGGACAAGTTACAGAAACTCTTATTTCCAAGAAGGATTTCGGCACATGGGTTGACTCCGGTAAACCAAGGTGCTCGTCTACGAGCTTCCTTTCCATTGATGATTCCAGGTTCTGAGCCACCTGATTCTTTAATGATTTTAAAAACTTCTTCGATTTCTTCATGAGTAGGTTCTTCCCAAAAGACTATAGAGTTATTAGATTGACTACGATGAGGAGTATCTGCTAAGTTATCCTTAGCTCTGGCAAACTGTTTCCACTCAGGAGTATTATGATATACCAAGGCTATCTCAGCAGATCTCCTGCTACTTAATACAGTACCTAACCAGTTCATTACATCCAATATATCCATCTTAGACAGGAGCTGACCTGATTTCTTGTTTAGAATTTGAACGATAGCTGAGTACGCTTTAGAGATGGGTCCGTCTCCTGAGCTGATCCATCCATATCCACTGAGTCGTAACCCTGCTGGTCTGAGTTGTGTGAGATCGAGCACGAGCTTTGTAGCTTTCCCTTTGAAAGCCAGAAGCTTGCCGATACTCTTTGCCCATGCTTCAGCGGAGTCACCAATTGTAATAGTCCAAACCCCTGTATCGGCATCGAAAGCTTCTCTGTTTCCTTCATGTCCTCCCTTTTTAATACGCTTACTCCTGATGACTTCAACTTCTTCAATGGGTTTGGTAAAACCTGATAGTGTTCCGACAACAGGTGTGAACCCAACTCCACACCCTTGTAACAAGAGCCACAAAGAGTCAACAACATCATGGATAGTCTCCACTTTTAAATGAGCACAATTAAACTGACTGGCTTCCCTCTTCTTAGCTACATCAGTTCCACCTAACCATAAGGTTCTACCTGATACCATGACCTTACGCTCTAACAAGAGCTGACGCAACTCTGCCAATTCATCTATTAAATAATCCCCATTCCAATCCTTAGCTCTAGTCCATAGCCACTTCTGGTGTTCGATAACTCTATCTATAGTTTGTTCCCAAGTCTCATAGGTTTCATCCTTGTCATCTAAAGGTCTACTGTAAGTTCTTCTCGTGATAACTTGTGCTCTAACAGAAGGTCTATTCATACACACTCCTCTAGGACAGGGGGTTTATAATTTTTTCCTTTCAATACTTTTCCATGTTCACACTTGGTAAAAGGATACTTACTCATGTTAGATTTATGGACAAGATTATATGCCTTATCAAAATCTAATCCAAAAGAAACAGCAGTTCCTTTAAGAACATATACTACATCACATAATTCTTTCAAGAAATCCTGCATCAATACATAGGTTTCCCCTTGGTCTATGTTTCCCTCCAACTGAAAGCCAGCTTCAGCCAGCTCCTGTACCTCTTCAAATATTAACTTCATCCTGAACTCAAGGAGTTCTTTACTGAAGGGCTGATCAACAGCCAACTCCATCTTCTCATGAAACTTCCTTACTTTTTGCACTATATTTCTCCTCTTTAATCATTTCTAAATAACGTATTGCCTTATCAATATCTTCTTTACCACCCTTCATGTCATGCCTTAATGTATACTTTATCACGTTCCCCTCAGCATAAGGAATATTATTCCTCATAATAAAACTGATTGGTTCTATATCATACCTAGCATAATAATCAGGGGATACATTTTCTTTAATCATATTATAAATCCTTACATTTTTATTGAAGGAGTCCATAAATTAATTTCCTCTTTGTTAAAATTATAATCTTTAGTCCTTAAAATTCTAGCAACTCTAGCTTGAGTTAAAGCATGGTCTTCAGTCAACCCTGCTTTCTCATAAGCATCTTTAATCGTCTGCCACTTAACTCCTTTAGTTAGAAGGAGTTCTGTAGCTTTCTTTGGTCCTATTCCTGGACACCCTTTGTAATTATCTACTGAATCTCCAGTTAAAGTCTGGAAGAAAAACATGTGATCAGCAGTCTTCTCATCTATAACTTCAGTAACCTCTGAGTCCATGTTGTAATACTCACAAGGAATCGTAAGCATATCCTTATCAATAGAGATGATTATATTTCGATCAAACTTTCCATCAGTAGCAAGGATACCCAAGACATCATCAGCTTCCAACATGGGTTGAGTCTTAGTAGCATAGTGCTCTTTAAGATAAGTCTCCAGATGATTATATCCTAGAGGCTTCTGACTACCTTTTCGGTTTAACTTATAATCGGGAAAAATTTTTCGTCTAAAATTATTTGCTCTATCTGAAAAACAAATAACGGTAGTAAACTCTTTTCCTTCTCCTAACTTCTCCTGCCAATATTCAATCATGGTATTGGCCTGAGCTTTTAACTCCTCTACATTAGTAGCTGTTGTTAAAATTCCATCATCCCAATGAACCACTGTCTGTACTGCCCAACACACTTTGTATGTAAGTATGTCTCCATCTATCAATAGTCTCAAAGTATCCATAATAATCTCCCATCTTTAAATGTTCTTGGTAATGACACTCATCACATAAATATCTACACTTTAAAAGTTCAGTTAAACTTTTTTTAAAAGGTTCTGACCGTAATCTTGACATTTTATCTCGTTTTTCTTCAGGATTCTCATGATGAAAATTAAATGCTCTTTTGGTATTAACTGCACCACATTGTTCACACCTAAAATTTTTTAGCAAGACAAATAAATACATTTTACAGTGTCTTAGATATGTCCGGTAATTAGAATAATTATAACGAGCATAAGGATTTTTACTTAACAAAAACTTATAAAACCCCTCACAAAAAGCTACCAGTTTATCAAATGTATCAATGTGTTTCAGCCCAATTTCTTCCAATTTTAGACGTTCCACTAAGAGGGCATCCAAATTCATAGTAGTCTCCAGCTCTCGTAATCGCTTGTTCCGCTTCCGGTCCGATAAATTTTTTGGCATACCTCTCCTTGCATTCAATTTGAAATTCATCATGGATGTTCGCTACAAACTCATAGTCATCTCCAGGCTCTAGCCCCATTAATTGTAACCGTTTATCCAAGAGAATCAGAGATGTTTTCATCAAGATAGCCCCTGCACTCTGAAGCAGGGTGTTTAAAGCAGAATGTTCTGAACGTACATGGAGTCTTCTTCCATCTAATCCTATAAGGTGTCCTCTCCTACGGTAAGCTTGCTTGACGGCTTCAGTTAACTTAAGTAAACCATCAACACCTGTCAATAGTTTCATCCTAGCCTGTTTGCCACCACGAATATTAGTCCCTAAGATCTTACCTAGCTTTTCATTCCCTGCTCCATAGATAAAAGCATAGAAGAATGTCTTGGCAGTATCTCGTGACTTCAGTCCTACTAGTTTTTGATTAATAGAATGAATGTCAGTCCCGTCTTTTGAATTACCTTCAACAGCAGCAGTAGCATACTTGCCACCATCATACTTCTTTAAGTATCCTGCTAGTGCTCTAAGCTCTAGGCCGTCAGCATCACAACCAACTAATACTTTATCATCAGAAGCCTTAAACAGTTCTCTACACTCTTTACCAAAGGGACTGTAAACAGCAGGGACTTGAGCTAAATTAGGAAAAGAATGGGTACACCTGCCAGTAACAGCTCCATTAGTATTAACATTTCCAAAGATTCTCCCGTCTCTCTCCAGTTTCAACCAAGCGTTATCACCTTCAGCCAGTTGAGATATTCTTTTAGACAGGAGGAAGTGATTGAACAACTCATCACAACCTGGATATGGTAAAGACTTTAAGATTGTTTCATCAATTTTAGGCTTACCATTAGGAGTAAAGTCTTTAGGTTTCCACTCATAGTCTTTCTGTAGCTTGTAGCTTATATGATCCCTACTGTTAGGATTAAAATCTACCTTCTCTACCTTATTAAAACTTTCACCAGCAGTATAACCTTTAGCCTTGTTATCCTTCTTAGGAGTGAAGCTTCCCAAATCCCTGTACCAACTACCAAATCGTTTCTTTAACTTAGTCCCTATTTGTTCTTGTTGCTTAAGAAGGGTTACATAAAGTTCCTGTCCCTTCTTAACATCAAAAGAAAAGCCGTTCTCTACTTGCCTTTGGATAACATAGGCAAACTCGTGTTCTAACTTGACGGCTTCTTCGGAACACTCAGTCTCACATAAATGATCAAACAAAGTAGAAGTAATAGCTACATCCCTAGCACAATAGTCTGCCATTTCATTAGTGAACGTAGACCAATCAGTGTCCTCATGGTTGAAGTCACCCTTCAACATACCCAACCTATAACCCCAAGCTTTTAAACTATGAGAACCATAGAGCTTGGTGGGGATGTACTTCTTCTTAGCATCTAAGGTCATCATGTTAGAGTAAGCTAAACGAGACACCACCAAGGTATCACTTATTTTTGTGTCCTTGTGAGGAGTCCAACCTAAAAGCTTCTTTAGTACCGGCAGATCATACCCTAATATATTATGTCCCACCAAACCCTCAGCATCAGACATCACCTCTAAGGCTTGCTCTAAGTTATCATACTGGTCCTCATTAGCAAACACCTGAGAAGCTTGTGCTCCCTCTACTGTCATAGCTAGACAATGGATCTTGGAGACATCTGGAAGTAAACCATCAGTTTCTAAATCAAATATTATATTCATATTTAAAATGCCTCTTCAATATATTCACATTCTCTCAACCTGCCTGTTTCTCTATCGTAGTATAGTCTCGCTGCAACTCCTGTCGAACTCCCCTTGTATCTAGCCTTGAGTATTCTAACAGTTGTTTCACCCTCTTCTTGTTGATTTCTTTCGAGTCCAACAACGAAATCACTAAGTTGAGCGATGCTTCCACTTCCCCTAAGATCATTAAGTGAGATTTTTCTGCCGTCTTCATGTCCTCTCCCTTCTGAAGGTTTTCTTAAGTGAGATACAATAAAGATCCCTATGTTTACTTCTTCTGCAAGGGATCTCAGCTTAGTCATCAAGTTATCTATCAGTCTTCTTTCATCTCCACTTTCAATACCACTAACCATAATAGAAATATGATCAACGATGATCCAAGAAACATTACAACTCCTAGCCAAGTACCGAATACGATTGGAGAGAACATCTCCATCCATGCTTCCCCAATGATCATATAAAAACAATCTCCCTGTATTTAATGTTTTTTCCCATATATCCCTTAAAAATTTTTCCTCTAAATTATCCTTTAAGTGAAGCATCTCGTTGGCTTCAATAGACATGAAGTCAATGGCTGCTTGGCGTACAGATTCTTCAAGAGCAATATAACCAATTGTTTCTCCTTTTGAGAGGAAGTATGACGCAATTTCCTTAACAGCGGTAGATTTTCCAGCTCCTGTCCCTGCACAAAACGTAACGAGTTCACCTTTTCTCGCTCCTAAAGTAAGGTTATTAAGCCCCTGCCAAGGATATTCCATATCAGCAGCTTGCATCGGAGTGTTTACCAGCTCCCAAGTATCCTCACCAGCGATAATTCCATCCGGTCTGTAAACTGAGGCCCTGAACATGGCATTAACCATATCAGATCCGCGATTAGCTAAGAGCATCTCATTAGGATCTTTAAGAGGGAGGGATGCTATCTTACATTTTCCAGGTGGAAACAGCTCTGCTACCTTACGAGCTGCATTATTCCCTTGAGAGTCGTTATCAAACATTAATATTACTTCTTCAAAACTACCTAACAACCACTCTAAATCTTTAGCTATAGCTTTACAGGCTGATCCTACACCATTTGGAATGGATACTACAGGGTACTGGCAACGCTGGACCTCAGCTACAGATAAGGTATCTATCTGTCCTTCTGTTATGACAATACGTTTACCTGAAGTCCAGCATTGTTTTCCCCATAAACCTAAGTCTCTAGTTTCCCCTAAGATCGGAAACTCTTTATCTTTAGTTCTTAACTGTTGAGCTATGAGTTTATTGTCCTTGTCAAAATAAGGAGCAATATGAATCTTCTTATTGTTATCGTAATTTACTTGATACTTGAAAAATCTGCAAGTTTCTTCGGATATTCCACGTTTGCTAAGGGACTCGTAAATACCCTGTCTAAAAACACCGTTGGACTTTGGTATATCTGGTACATCAACTGAATCGCTACTATGCTCATAATAAGAACAGCTATCACCGAAACAATACGCATGACCATCTGGATACCTCGCTAAATTATCTTTAGAACCACATTTAGGACATGGTTCATGTACTACCCCTTTCTGATTTCTCTCAACCATATATCAGGCACACTCCTTTCCGCATAGATAAATCCATGCTTGTCACACCACCTACCGTAAGTAGTAGATGAACCCTTGTATAACTTCTGCCTGGAATTAGAAAAAATGAATCTTAAATCCATATCAGGGTATTGTTCTTTAACTAAGATATGTTTAGTTCTATCTTTAGCTAAGAACCTACCCTTAGTTTCGATATAGATCTTCTTATCTTTTCCCACTAAGATAAAGTCAGGTGTATAATGCTTAGGTACAGGGATATACTTGAGTCTTTCCTTCTCGTAAGAGTAAGCTACACCAGAAGCCTTTAACTGGCTGGCTATTCGTTCTTCTAAGCCACTTCTGTAGCCCTCTCGTATACCCCTGTACCTTTGCCTTTTAGTTGTACGTCTCATCTTCTTTAGAACCAACCTTGAGATTAAGCAATAACTTATATACATCCCTGACTTCATGAAAGGCTTCATGTGGAAAATGTCCACAATCTATCATAACTATTACATTTTCAACTAAAGATGATAGCTCATCATTTTTTAAACTACGAACTCGTTTAGCTATCATCTCTTGGTCCATGTTTCTACAAAATTCAGAATCAGGCATTTTAGAAGTCCTCATTATCTTCTTCGGTATCCTCAGAAGCTTCTGCTGTTGTTCCCACAAAGCTCCCCTCGTCTTTACCCCAATCAACATCATCTTTCTTGGTGTACTCAACCAAGTCCATAATTCGTACTTTCTGCATACGCATAGTAACACCACCAGCTCCTTGATTAAAAGGAACAGCCTGATATGCTATCTTTAACTTACTGCCAGCTCCAACTTGGTTCAATACACGATTACCAGCAGTATCCAAGAGTATAGGTTTCTGAGTAAAAGTATCACCACTCTTAGTTTTAACTTTAGCTTTTAGTTTAAAGTTAACTACAAAGTTTCCGGTGGGTTTATCCTGATCATCCAACTCAGGTTTAACAGGGTTATGCTTTCCTCCATTCATCAGAGGATCTACTATAGCTTGAATTCCCTTAATATCCTTCTTGTTAAAAATCATTTTAACTTGGTATACTCCATCGGCATCATATCTGACATCTGGAGTATTCAACCAAGGCCATGCTGCTATTCCTACGGGTGTTACATTCATTGGTAATTTATTAGCCATTTTTATAGTTCTCCTATTATATATTTTTCTGCTCCACCAAATTCAGGGATCTGTTTAAATTTACAGTCCCTCCTCATCTTACCTATCATTTCCATCACATCACTGATACTCCTTTCTTTCATCATCTTATTTAAGTATAAACAGTTGAATACTGCTGAGAGTATAGCATACTTCTCAGCCTTGGTAAAGCTATCTAAACTGTCTACTACCCTCATCATACCTTGTGCTACCTTTTTAACATCGACATTAGCTACATCAACTGAAGAAGAATTCTGCATCTTTCACCTCTTTAATATTTAACTTACCGTACTTAGGTATTTCAGGAACAACCTTTTGTTCCTCTGCAAATTTCTTAAGGACATCTTCTTTATAAATTTCAATGAAAGTTGTCCTTAAATTTTCACTTAGTAGTTCCATATCACAAGCATGAGTACCAAATGAATCATGAACTACAGAAAAGCTTTGAATATCAGTATAAGAAAGATTTACAGTTTTCATCAGGTGACAGGCATCCAGGCTATGAACATAGTTAGGAGCTATCCCGTTAGTCTGTTTATGTTTATCTAGTTTATCACCGGCTCCATGCGCGGAGAATAGAGAAGCCATTTTACCATTTATAATTGTTTTAACTTGTTTAACTATCGGTCTTAAATATTTCTGCTTCACTATAAACCCTGTAGGGACGGTCCAGTAGATAGGCTTACTATCTTTACTCAAGACTCTTGCACACTCCTGTAACCAATCCATACCTTCTCTAGCTGAGACTACAACTTCTCCTATAGATTCGTAAATTACAGTAGCTAAATATTTACAAAACACCCACAAGTCTTTATCTTTAGAAATTGTGGTAAAAATTATTCCTTTATCTAACTGCTTCTTCAGCTCCTCGTATATCTGTTCTCTCATACCATAAAGAGTAGCACCGTAAGGAGTAGTCATAACAGGCCGTTTGACTAGTGCTCTATTTATATCCAGGTATGAAACAATTGCGGTAGGATCAGCTTTTACTTTTTCTACTACCTTGTCTTTTACAATTTCATAAATATCTTGGGGGCTATCAGTCATCGTAAGGTTGACGGCCTTACCCCCCACCTCATCTCTAAGCATAGCTGAGAAATGCTGAAGACCGTTACAAGAACCGTCTACAGTAATAGGTAAATGACTCACAAAATCTCTAGGATTAACCTTATATTTAATATATTCAATACAAGCTCTTAAAAACTGCCAAGGCTTATCTGCTTCCATCCACCATTTATTAATTAATGGATCTGTTCCTACCTCAACGATAGCCCAACCATGAAATTCTGCCCATTCTACTCTTTCTTCTAAAGACACCTTATCATGCCCGTAACAATTAGCTAGATGGACCTGTAACCAAGGTAGTCCTGAGTTCCCTAAGGGTTTGCCAGTAGAGAATTCCAAGAGTCCTCTAGCTGAGTCCTCTCCTTGTGGGTTCAGAAACGCTGTATTAGCATACATCCTGCCCCTGAAGTCTATGGTGTGAGGAAAATAGAAAACCTTCTCATCCTTGAATTTTCTGGTAGTCCACATCAATTGGCTGAATTGTATTCTTTTAGTTTTTAACCTAACATTATCTGCATGGATAAGAGAAGCTAACCGTTTCCACTCTATTTGTTCTTCTTTAGTTCCCTTCTTAGGGTAAGGTTCTGGCATGGTTCTCTCTAGGAACTCTGGAATGACCTTGCAGCTTGACCGCGAGTTAAATAGAGTGTCCATAACCTCAAAAGTCTTTTTATTTATTCTCCACCCTGTCTCCTGGACTATATTTACAGCCTTCTTCACCTCTCTCAAGTCTGATTTTTCCAGCATCTCAAGGTAAGAGTGGTCCATAGTTTTCACTAAGTTGATATTAGTGTAGGTGTAGTAGCCCCCTGAGTATACTGAATCCCATTTTCTAGGTGGTATCAGGCAAGGAAGCTTAACAGGATTATATAATTCACAAATAGAATTCTTCTTATCTATCCATTTCAGAGATTCAGCCGTAGCTTCAAGCCAAAAGACACTCTTTCTTTTTTGGGTTCTAGTATTGGTGTGTAAGTTTACTTCAAATAACTTTGTAGCTTCACACACTAGCTCTACCATCATCTGACCTAGCCGGACCTTATTTCCAGGGAGCCAGTTTTTCCATTCTATTCCAGCTTTATTAGAAGAATGGACTAGGACTCTCTTCTGTTTACGGTAGTTAGTTGTACGTTTGTTCAAGTCCCTCATAATCACACCGTAAAGGGCAGGGTTGGAGTCTTTAAAGAATCTGAATCTAGCCTCATCTTCCAAGAAAGACCCCAACTCGTTGGCTACCTTTACCAATTTGACGGGAGTAGAGAGGTGGTTAACACAAGCTTTTAGACTGAGGAAGGATATGACATCACTAGGTAGCTCGAATAATCTCTCTACTGCATCGGTGGGATATTTATAGGGAGTACCATCACTATAATTTTTCTTTAATTCGTTGACTCTCTTCTCTACTTTAGCTACACCTTTCCTTAAAAACTGGACTCCAGCAGGAGTAGTAGATTCATGTTTACCCTTCTTGGCTTTTCTATTATCCTCCCTGAAACGCTTTACACCAAGAGCTACCATTTCTGCTTCTAGGTCTTTTTGACGCTGTAGCATAGATTTTTACCTTTTTATGAAATTTTGGCCTCGTGAGAGGCTCTACAGTCCATTATTATGAGAGTAGGTATATGCTAGCACCTACCTTTTCTTCGGTTTATAAAGTTTACCACCATTCTGTTGTTTAGCCCAATTACAATTAGCACATAGCAGTTGAAACTTTTCTGGTGCTTCTAAATACTTCTTTAGTGTTAATTTTGGTCCTCTCCGAGATCTATTTTTTCTTTCTAAATGTCCATCGTTGTTAACATGGTCAATCTGTAAATATATAGGGTCATCTTCCCCACAACATTTGCACTTGTTATCCATTAAATCAAACAAACTGTTCTTGCGATTTGTGTGATATTTTTTATTTATTTCTCTTTCCTTTTTCAGCCCTTCTGGAGATAATTCACTACGTCGTTTTCGCATACCTTCCAATAGTTTTTCTCTGTTTTTTGGATAATATTCTTTGTTGTATTTTTTTTGATATGCTTTTTTATCAAATGCCATAATTTTATCTCCTTTTCCCTCTAAAATAAGCTTCCAAGTAAATATACGCCAAACCGGTATCTATTAAAATGAAGCCGTACTGTTTAGTGTATATCCACATGGAAACCCACAAGACCTGACCCACCCAACCTATGAGTGGACCAAGCTTGTGGCCTTGTGCTAAGAGTCTGATTGCTATTAAAGCCCATATTGATAAGAATATCTCAATCCAGAACACGTTCTTTTTCCATTAAATAGTCCATATCTTTAGGTTTGTTAGGTAATTGTATCTTATTCCAGAAATGAGGATGTCTGATAAATCTAGGACTTGACAAGTCAAAGATAGAATAACAACGGTTGTCCTCGTAAGCTTGAGGACTAACAAAGACCATTTCATTAGTTGATCGAGGTCTATAGTTACAAGGTACAGCCGTAGCGTTATAACTCACTTCAATACCATTCTCATGTATTAGCTGTATTTGAGTTGGCACTTCATTGATAGTCCAATCCACCATCTTATTAGGAGCTGGAATAACTAACATAATGGTTATTAACAGCTCATTCATGAGGCTGCTGCTGGTACAGGAAATACAGTGGTTTCCCTACACCACACATAATTAATACTACAATTATATGCTTTTGCATATTTTTTAGCTTCTTTTATAGCTTCTTTTTTATTCCCACCATTCCAGGTTCCAACTCCCATCCAATATCTACCATCAGGAACAAGTAAAGTGACAATATATTTCATACTACGAATTGAAGTATCCTGTTGCTTTAGTTCAACTTGGTAGCTCATAGTTTTTATTCCTTTGTTAGATAGAGGTCAACATCAAAAGAACCTTCTTGAGGAACACAAACCCTACCCGTAGTTTCCTCTGTTATGTTCTTAGAAGCATGTTCACAAGCTTTTTCAGACTGATAGGTGTTGTGGTAGTAGTGCATCCTGGTATCAAACCAGAGAGGTTCAAAAACGTATAAACTTAGTACTGTTCCTGCTACTATAAGTATTGTTGCCATTGTTCAATCTCCTTTTCTATAATTAGTATAGCTTCTTTACTATCTACAGTATGTCCTTCACCACTACAAGTAATACAAGAACTCTTCTTTTTCTTCTTTTTCTTTTTTACAATAGGTTTTTTCTCATCACAAAACTCAGGTTTTTGGGTACTACTTCTTTTTATTTCCATTTTATTTCTCTGCTAGTGAATTACCTTGATTCTTCTCACTCCAGATACCCATGTCAACTGTAGGTGTTTCTGGAATAGTGTAAACTGGTTCTTTATAAGTAAAATAATATAACGCTATAAATACAGTAACTGCTAGTGCTAGATATAGTCTAGTCATGATTCATTTTCTCCTTACTTGGTGAATAATTTCACTATCACTAAAATCTAATCTCCTCTTGAATGTTTGAGGAGCTTTAGGATTCCCGTATCTATCTGTATACATAACTGAAGAAGCCCCGTAGTTATCTGCCTGATCCTGGAATTTAGTCAGAGGACATTTTTCAGGAAGGATGACCTTGATACCCTTACCCCTAGCGTATCCTATAAGGTACTCCATGTTAGCTCTTTGATGTTGCCACTCATCTCCAGCAGCCATATCTACACCAAAGATAGCTATATCTGTAATATGAGCTTCAACTATAGCTAATGCCACCATGTAAGAGATAGAAGAGCAGTAGTAGTGACCTACTTCTCTATCTACTCTCTCAAATGGATAGGCTATAGCTCCTAAGAATGTTTCTTCCTGTAAATAGACTTTATGATTCTTACTCTGACACATATCAGGCAACCACTCAGAGTAGTAATCTTTATGACGATAGACTCTTCTCTCCAAGCCTTTCCCATCGTAGTGCTCATAGAGTGGATTAGCAGTCATAACTTCCCATAAGATTGAGTGATGCATATCAAATAATCTGTTGTATCTCTCATAACCGTTGAGATCCCACGCTAACCCCCACTTTTCCCAAGTAGTATTTTCCCAAGGTACATCGTCATAAGAAGTTTTAGAAAATCCTACTATTGCTACCTTTTTACCTTTACCTCTTCTACTCATACTAATCCCCACATTATTAAAGTTTTTCTTACTCCTGAAGTAACCGGAGTCACTCTATGCAACATATCAATAGGAAAAGTAGTCACCATGCCTTTAGTCTTCATCACATCTATAACTTTATCTTCATGCTTGAGTTGTAATACTCCTCCTACATAATCACTAGGACTAGAGAGCTGTATTATACCTACGTTAACTCTAGCCTTCATTATCTTATCACCTGTACCGATGTCACGATGCCAAGTGTAGTGACTGTTGTCTTCTCCATGATAAACTGTATATTGCATGGATTGAAGAGCATTAAAAGGTAGAGCACTCTTGAACACCATGATAGCGCGGTCAAATAACCAGTGAGTATTCTTTCCAGGATGTATCCACGCTATCTTAGTGTTCCTAACAGAGTGGTCTACCATGTCACCTTTTATCTTACCTTCTTCCAATATCAGAGCATCACCTATCTCTTTAATATCCTCAATTTCTTCTTCCAGGAATAGATCTAGGCGATGCTCAATGTGTACTTGTTTCTTCTTTTTATTCATACAATGTACTTCCCAATATTCTCTTCTAGAAACATTTGTGTAATATAATAGTTCTTTATAAAGTTTAGTCTCTGAGTTTCATTTATTTTAAAAGTAATAGTATCTGAATCAATATCAAAACTCTCGAAATATGTTTCTCTTAAGTTAAAAGCGTCAGATATCCTATCATACTGAGGTCTAGGTATCTTTAGAGTATAAGTTTCTCCGACTGATTTTTCCTGCTCTTTCTCCCCTATTTCTTCCTTATTACACTTAGGGCATAAAAGTTTATATTGAACAACAGTCTTTAACTTTTTCTCTAAGGTATTTAGAGATTTTTCCCATATTTCGTTTAAGAATTTTTCTGATACAGTCATGATGTCACCCCTATTATAGATTAATATTAGTAGATTATAAAACTATTTTCCTAATGCTGTTATTTCTTCTTTTACAGTCTTACGTTTTGGTCTTATATCATCATCCTTATAGGTATTAATAAACTGAGCTAATGCTGGATATAGCTTTCTCAAATCTTCAGTAGCTTTTATATTATGAGTCACTACCCTAACTGAAGTTACTTTCCCATCTTTATCGTAGGTTTTACAAGTAGTAGGATACTGATATTCAGCTTTTATAAGCTCTTGTTCTGGTGTTAATACTGTTGGTTTTCTCATAGTATTCTCCTAGTCTATAAAGGTTATCTATAGCTTAATACTTATACTTCTTCTTATATATACTTATATATACTAGTATACTATTACTTAGTTATATACAGTCGAACATGAGAAGCATATTTGAGAGGTAAAGAAGAATCAAACATTCTAGCATTTCTACCCCCACTTACCTCAAGTGACCACTTAGCTCTAGCTCCTGATCCTCTCACCCTGATCTTATGACCACTCTTTCTTAACTGTTTGATTAAGTCCTTAGTTGAGTCATCATAAGGTAACTTACAGTCGTACAAGTAATTACCGTTAACTTTGGGTTTACTATAAGTAATAGGTTCACCTAATATTAACTTGTCAATCCTTGAGTTGTGCTTTTCTATTTCTTCTTCTTCTTCTTCATTCCTATTATCTACTCTACGTTCATAAATCTTACCTTCACCTTCACAAGTTGGACATTCTATTTTAGTCATTGTTTCCCACTCCTTTGTTACAGGTTTTTAATAATATGAGTCACTGTTGCAATGTTAAAACCATTTCCTAGCATCTTATAACGTTGCGTATTGCTAATCTCTACTATGTCACCGTTCTCTTTTTGTCCACATTTAGTATATCTGTCAGGAACTGTTTGTAGTCTTTCTACTTCTAAAACTGTAAGCTTTCTCCAGTAGATAGGATTAGCTTCGTATCTACCTTCAGGCAATGGTGATACTAGTGAATCTTTAGCGACTGTAGATATACACCTAGACTTATCTTTTTCATGGACTTCCAGAGTCTGTACTTTTGGTACTGTCACATCATAGTCTTGTCGCTTCCCTCTTTTATCAATCCTTCTGCCTACTATTGAAGCTGGATTAGCAAATACTAATTGCCTTCGGTGTTTCTCAAAGTATGACTTTAGATTGCCACCTTTGAAGTAATTAGCATCTATACAATGTGATTTATCTCTATCTACAAAAGACATCAAACCCTTCTTATTTCTCTTGAGCATGGACTTGACGTTCTCTTTATAAATGGTTGCCGGAATGGTTTGGCTCTTATCTTTAACAGCTTCACCAGCTTCTAGGATGTCCTGAAGTTTATCATTACAAGGTATCCACTCATCTACTGGAATGTTAGTCCAATATAATCGTTGTCTGTTCTGAGCACTAAAATCAGCAGAGTTTATAAATATAGGTTGAACGCCTAATAGATCAGAAATTCTATGCTCGTACTCTTTTTTCATTTTGACATTCTCAAGTAAGAACTTAATCTCAGGATTCTTTTTTCTTAATACTTCAAGAGCTTCAAAGTATTTATAAAATAGCCCTGAGCGTTCACCTTCTAAGCCTTTGCCATTACCCTTTGCAAAGCTCAGGTCTTGACACGGTGAACCACCTATCAAAAAGTCTATCTTAGGTAACATCTCAAAGTTAACTTTGGTAATGTCCCCAAGTGCAATCGTATCAGGAAAATTGAGCTTTGTTACCATACTTGAGTACTTGTCAATCTCACAAGTATAGTACTTGTCAATTTTCTTGTCTGCTCTAACAAGGCTTAATCTGCCTCCTGAGCATCCATCAAAAAGTGATAGTACATTCATAAAATACCCCTATTTTAATTAGTAATACCAGTTTATCAATAAACTGTCAAAACCCCTTAAACGGCTATTTAAGAGGCTTTAATAGGCTATTAATGGAAGTTATAAGCTATAACTTTTTCACTATGCCAACAAGCTCTACAATTGCCACATTTTTTGATTTCATCATAATCAACTGGACATTTAAAAACCTTGTTATCATCATACTTTTGATTAGATTGAATAGCAGTAGAACCATGTAAAGAATTATATTCACCATTGATAGAATCACTAGAGTATCTAACTTTCACATTGTCCAAAGCCTCTAGCTTTTCCCATGTAGCATTGTCTAATATTTCACGAGCTTTGGTAGGTATCCAATGATTGATATGTGGAGTTTGTTTACATACTTTATAAATTTCATATAAGAAGTCATTATCGAATACATCTCCACTATCGAACCA
>VTLG01000233.1_pt1 | contig 16501 bp, 8 predicted proteins | sample 4694571 | NCBI WGS metagenome assembly VTLG01 (sample SAMN12604809, study PRJNA352737) | marine metagenome | biome: ENVO:00000447; feature: ENVO:00000209|ENVO:00000569|ENVO:01000036; material: ENVO:00002151; isolation source: viral sequences binned using virsorter ...
TCATCTTTACGGGACGTATGCAGGCGGCTTACCATACTCCAGGAGAACCAATCCTGGGATCCGGTGATCCTCCAGTAGCTGAGAAGACCATCCAGTGTGATGACCTTCTCATCTCCAGTGCATTCGTCTATGATTTAGATGAGACATTGGCTCACTACTCACTTAGAGGAGAGATCTCTAAGAAGATCGGTCATGCATTGGCCGAAGCATATGATAAGAAAGTATTCAGAACGATTGCTCTAGCAGCACGTGAATCTCATCCTATCACTGCATCTCCAGGTCCAGAACCAGGTGGTACTCAGATTGAATTGGGTGCAACCAAGGAGTACAATGCACAAGCACTAGTGGATGCCTTCTTCGAAGCAGCTGCTGTACTAGATGAAAAGAATTTACCTAAGACTGGACGTACAGCCGTCTTAAACCCAAGGCAATATTATGCGTTGGTATCTCAGGTATCTTCTAACATCCTCAACAGAGACTATGGTAATACTCAAGGTAACCTAAACTCTGGTGAAGGGCTAGTTGAAATTGCTGGTATCCAGATCAGACGTTCTAACAACCTTCCATTCTTGGCAGGTACTGTTAATAAAGTATCTGGAGAGAACAACGATTACAACGGAGACTTCTCCACACACTGTGGATTGATCTATCAGCGTGACGCAGCAGGAATCGTAGAGGCTATTGGACCTCAAGTACAAGTAACCGGCGGGGACGTATCAGTTCTTTATCAAGGTGATGTACTAGTAGGACGTCTAGCAATGGGCGTAGGCACTCTCAACCCTGCAGGTGCAATCGAACTAACCTCCGCACGTAGCTAATTATGTCACTTCGTCCAGGTACCGCTACAACGATTACCAGGGAAAAAGGACAATCCAGTACTCTTAGTGGAATTGGTACGGTCGATAAGGTTATTACCAAAGACCCTCCAACTCCTCTAGAGTATGGGAGACAACATCTTAGCCCTGCTAATATAGGTACCGTTTCTTAACTAATTAAATATTATGGCAGTACCAACCGCAGTTGGTGAATACGGATCATGTCAAGGTACAGAGACCCGTATCTCTCCTTCTGATACAAGTGGATCAGGCACACCCTCAGCGGTTGCCTCCACAACTAAAGATTTACGTCTAGCATATGCCACTGTTGGTGGATCAGGTGTGCTTGACACATGCGCTGTAGTTACAGCACAATATAACTAATTAATAAGGGGGGTATCTCTACCTCCCTTTTTTTTTATTCACAAATATTTATACCTATGACTGCTACTCCCACAACAGTTGATCTCGATACAGAACTATCCGCAGTTAACGCTATTCTGGGTAGTATCGGTCAATCTCCAGTATCCCAATTAGATTATGCAAACCCTGAAATATCTTTCATCTATAATCTTTTAAAAGAATCTAATATAGATGTACAGACTGAAGGTTGGATGTTTAATATAGAGTATCATATAAAAGAAAACGTTAATGCTAGTGATAATAAGATCATCATTGAATCTGATGTTATTCGTATAGACAACACAGATGAATGGGATCGTACCCGTGACTTTGTACGTCGTAAAGACTCTGACGGTCTATGGAAGTTATATGATAGGGTTAATCATACATTTGAATATCCAGATGATGATTACTTCTATGTAAACAAAGTAAGACTACTTAAGTTTGAAGATATACCAGCACCATTCCAAAGATATATAGTATACAAAGCATCAGGTAGAGCCGCTGTACAGTTGGTATCAAACCAATCATTACAACAAATGTTAGGCACTTATGAAGGTCAAGCTAGAGCTACCTGCATGGAGTATGAATGTAATCAAGGTGACCATAACTTTATGGGCTGGCCTGATGAATCTGCCTATCAATCTTACAAACCTTATAGAGCCCTGAGACGCTAATGGCAAGTGTAACCCAAAAAATATCATCGTTTGTATTAGGTATGGCAACCCTTCCAGATGAAAGGAAAACCCCAGGCCAAGTTACAGATCTAGTTAATGGTGTACCTGATGTTGTCACACAATTAGTTAAACGTCCTGGTAGTAAGCTAATATCTACTATAAGTCCATCAACTGCTGCTAATACAAAATGGTTTCATATTTATACAAATCCAACAGAACAATATATAGGCCAAGTTGGTGCAGATGGAGCTATTAAGATTTGGAGATGTAGTGATGGTGCTGTTATCCCTGTCGATTATGCTAATGTCGCTGGATCAGGCGTCGCTACTTATTTGGATAATACTGCACTATCAGATGAGAAGTCTTCAGACATTCAAGTAATAACAATTAACGAAACAACTTTCTTCGCTAACAGACGTAAAGCTGTTATGATGAAGTCAGACGCACCTTCTAAATCACCACCTAAAGTAAATGAAGCTTTCATAGAACTTGATACTATTTCTTATGGTAAGCAGTACGCTTTAGATATATATGACCCTACAGATAACTCAACAATAACTTATCCACGTGCTACTGCTATTAAAGTAGGCACCATTAATAGCTATTCAGGTTCTAGTAACGGTGACTGCTTAGGTATGGGTAGAGAATATGTACTTGTAAATACAGGTACAGCTATTGGGTCTACCTCACCTCCTAACGCAAGCTCAGGTGGTAAGAGTAACTTACGGTATGAGATGGATACCCGGTGCACACCTCAACCTACAGATGACTCAGATAATGATAACTATCACGACTCTTATCAACCATATGCCAAGCTACAGTTTGGTGGGGAAGGCTGGACTTCAGCCGGTGGAGGAGATACTAGCGCACATACATCAGCAAAAGGTATAACAACTACTGTTACTGTTACAAATCATGTAGATGTTACAACTAGGGCTAACATAGCAATGGTTCGGCCAGCTCCTACCTCTTCAAATGCTGAAGAACATGTATCAGCAGCTGGTATATTAGGTGATGTTAAATCAACGTTAGATGATATATCTGGTACTGGTATTACATGCACTATTGTAGGTAATGGTATTCATTTATACAGTAAAGATCCTTTTGGCGTAACATCTCCAGAAAGAAACTTAATGAATGTCGTTACTAGTGAAGCTAATAATATAGCAGATCTACCACGTACATGTCGTCATGGATACACTGTTAGAATTGTTAACAGTGGTGAAGATATGGATGATTATTATCTTAAGTTTCAAGCTGAAGGAATTACTGCTGATATTGATAAGAGAGGTACTTATGCTCGATCTGGTACTACTGTTACTATCACTTCTGCAGCTCATGGTATGTCAAATGGACAAGAAGTTATTTGTGACTTTACTAGTGGAGCAGCAACAGATGGATTCTATACTGTAGCCAATGCTACTACAAATACATTCACTATTACTGACTCAGCATCAGGCACTATCTCAGCAGGAGAAACGGTCACTTTCCAACCAGCATACTTCGGAGAAGGTGTGTGGGAAGAAGTATGCCAGCCTGGTATAGAGATAGAAATAGATAACACTACAATGCCTCTAGCACTCACTAGAGTACTTCCTGGTACATTTTCTATTAATGGTGGTGGAGCTACTTCTTATGCTAATGGTGCATTTAGATTCTCATATCCTGATTGGGGTAAACGAGATGTAGGTGATGATATAACTAACCCAGCACCTTCATTTGTAAGTACTCAAGATGCTGATGGTAATTGGTCATATGGTTATATCCAAAAGATGGTATTCTTTAGGAATAGAATAGGAATCCTTAGTGGAGAAAATGTTATCTTATCAAGAGTTAATGATTTCTACAGCTTTTGGGTTAAGACAGCTATGGCTATTTCTAACGCTGACCCTATTGATTTACAATCAAGCTCAACTTTTCCTACCAAATTATATGATGCTGTTGAATCTAATACAGGATTAGTTTTGTTTAGTGCTAATGAGCAATTCCTTTTAAGTTCTGGAGCTGAAGCTTTGCTTACTCCTGAAACTGCTAAGGTAACCTATTTAGCATCTTATTCATTTAACCCAGATACTAGACCAGTCTCTTTAGGTACAACTATAGGGTTCTTAAATAGTACTGCAAGAAATGCCAGGTTCTATGAAATAGCTAATGTGTCTGCTAGAGAGCAGCCTGATGTTTTAGAACAAAGTAAAGTTGTTGGAGAATTATTTCCAACAAATACTACTATGATTACAGAGTCTAATGAAAACGATTTGATTCTATTCGGCGTAGATAGTACATTACATACCGCTACTAATGAAGCTTGGGGTTATAAGTATTTTATGCAAGGTGATAAACGTGTTCAATCTGCATGGTTTAGATGGACGTTACCTAATAATATTATCTATCATACAATATTAGATGATGTATATTATGCAGTATTAAATACAGGTAGTACCTATACCTTTGAAAAATTTGACATAAAATTAAAGAGTGATACAGATATTATAGGTGAAATACCTGATGAAAATAGGGTACATTTAGATACCAAGAAAACTATTGCTTCAGGTGATATGACTTACAATACCGTTACTGATGTAACTACTTTTACTTTAGGTGCAGGGTATTATAGTTCTAGAACTTTAACTGCTTACTGTGTACAAGCTGGTAACTCAGCCGGTAGAAGTTATGATATACCAGCAGCTAGTATCACTGGAACAGCTCCCAATGAAACAGTAACCTTACCTGGTAACTGGAAGTACGAGAAGCAAGAATTTGAACATACTGATGTTGATGCATCTGCTGAAACTATAACTTTAGCAAATCATAATCTAACTACAGCTGATGCAGTAGTTTACAAAGCACCTACTACTACAGGCAGCTCCACTGTTGCAGGACTTTCAGACGGTACTACATACTATGCAATTGTAGTTGATTCAACAACTATCAAACTTGCTACAAGTTCAGGTAATGCAACTGCTGGTACAGCTGTTAATATAACTGGAACAGGTTCAGGTACAAGTACATTACAAGTGCTTACAGGTATTATAATTGGCTATGAATATGAATTCGAAGTAGAACTTCCTAAGATATATATGACTAGAGCTGAGGGTGAAAAGATTAGATCTGAAACCCGTGGTTCACTTGTACTACATAGGATGAACTTTGACTTCGGTGATGTAGGAGTTATTGATGTTACTCTAAAACGTAGAGGACGTGATGATTATACATACACAGTAGAGTCACTAGAATGGGATAATGTTCAGTCAAGTACACCTAATATAGCATCAGGTTACTTACACACTATACCTGTATATGATAGAAATATAAATACAACTGTATTTTTAAAGTCAAATCACCCGTCTCCGGCAACTATTCTTTCAATGAACTGGGAAGGAGATTACTCACCAAAATACTACTCACGTGTCTAAGTATATTCACCCAATTACAATGGAGGCTGCTGTTGAAGTGGCCTCTAATCTTAGAGAAGATGATTACAAAGAAGTGTTCGAAGGTCATGGACATTTTCCACTCTACCATCTTCCTTTGGCTGCTTTCAATGGAGACACAGTTTGGTTTGAAGTGCCTAACGGCAAGACTGCCGGTATGGCGGGAGTGCAGGATGGTGGACAAGTTTGGATGTTATGTACTCCAGCTATCCATGAATACCCACTCACCTTTGCACGTGAAGCTAAACGATTTATAGAAAGCAGAGAAGAAGAACTCCTTTGGAACATAGTAGATAAACGGAATGCCGCTCATCTAAAACTTCTAAAGTTTCTGGGATTTAAGTTCTTACGGGAACTTGAACATGGTCCCAACAAATTAACCTTTATAGAATTTTGCCGTGTGCGATCCAGTATCAGCCGGAATGTTCGCAGTGCAAGCAGCGGGACAAATCGGACAACATCAAGCTCAGAAGGAAGGAGCTAAAACTCGAAATAGAGCAAGGCTTAGGCAGTTTGATTATGAGAATCAAGACTACCTTAATGAAGTAAAATTAAAGAATGCTGTCTGGAAGAACGATGTTGTTGCTTCTGAAGTAGAAGAAGAGCAAGTCTTCCAAGCAATGGTAGATCAATGGAATGTACAAGATCAGCAATTAGACGAAATGTTTGCTGATTATGATTTCAAATTACAAGAATCTATCATTAAAATGTATGAGGATGATTATGCAGGTACTCAGACAGGTGCTACAGCAGCACGTTTAGCTGGAAAGAGCGCTAAAGAGAAAGGCTTTGCAATGGCTAAAGCTACAAATGAAATGATAATGGCTCAGGAAGACGCAGATCTTAAGAAAGAAGCGTATCGAACAGATGCTGTGGCTAAAATGAATAAGTTATGGGAATCAGTAAGGCACCCGCCTATGCCTGGTCATACTCCTGTACCTCCTGAAATGGAAGCTGGACCTTCGACTGCTTCTCTTGTATTAAATTTAGCTAGTAGTGCAGCTATGTCTTATGGCTTCCATAAAATGACAGCACCTAAAGATACAGGTATGAAAGGTCTACCAAAAGGCCCTGAATCAACTGCTACTGGATATACACCACCTACTACTACACCATATCCTGAAGTAAGTATAACTGGAGGCGGTAATATGACAGGTACATGGGATGGTAATGTATTTATACCTGATAAAGCTGTTAACGTACAGAGTTCAGATGTTTTAGGCGCAAACATTTATCCTGGAGTTGGTTAAATTATGACATATAGAGAAAATATTAACGGACTTCTAGCCCGTCAAAGAACTAACCTTGGACAACGAAGGAAGAATACTTCTGATTTAATCAATTTCCAAAAGGAGCAACAAAAAGAATTAGAAGATAATATTGGTAAAGCCACTGATTTATTAGTTGGTGATCCTGCCAGAGCTTTTGGATCTGGTCTATCAGGCCAAGGTTTTCAAACTGAAGGGGAAGGTATTTTCCCTACTTTATATGGTGAACATGTAAAGAGAAAACGCGAAGAAGGAGCTGAAGCTGCTGATAAAGATCGAGCAGAAAGGCTCGAACATATGGTCGGTCATTTTGAGCGTTTAAGAGAAACAGATACTGCTCATCATGCTGTAAAAAGAAAGATGCTCCTGAATGGTGCATACTATGATGATGCTGATAGATTTACAAAATTATCTCCACATGCTCAAGTAGGTTATGCTCAACAGAAATTAAATTTATATAAGGAGAGCTTTGCAGATAAGTTAAATCATTGGATGGCTCGTAGTCCTCAAGAATATAATTTTAATAATAATATAGTTACACCTGAAAGTATACATAATAATAACCAATACCCACTTCTAATTAAGGAACATTTACTTAATAAAGGTATTGAGGAAATTTCTAAACAGAATGGTATAGATGGATTCAGTGATGATATGTTAACCTTAGCAGGTATAAACGATTTCACTGATCCAGATACTGGCAATATTACTCAAGGTGTTCATAATAAAACAAAAGCCGATATAATGGCTAAGTATCGTAAGAATTATAATATTGAAGCTAGTGCTAAATTAAGGATAGAACATTTCAATGAATTAATGTCTGATCCTACAGCAGCTGGAAGTATAAATAGATTCTTAGTTAAAGTTGGTACTACAGTTGATGAGAACAATCAATTATTAAGTTGGTCAGGTGGTTGGAGAGAACTACAAAATCTACTTGTAGATATGTATGCTGCTGAGAAAATTGGAGAAAAAGAAATCAGAGCAATGTTCCAACAGGAGATACCTGGTAGACCTGGTAAAACTTATGCAGAGGAGTACCCTGGGAGGTTAGGAGATATTATACGTAAATCTAAAGAAAAAGCAGAAGCTAATATAAGTGCTGATCTTAAAGCATCTGATAATGGGGCTCAGAAAGTCCAGATTGAGTTTGAACAAAAGATGGAGCCTGGGGGTGAGTTATATCAATGGGTAGAAGAATATGGAAAATTACCACAAAGTGTCCTTGACTACTATCAAAAGAAATGGGAAAATGCTGGCGGCAGAAATGATGGTCAGACACCAGCTTTTTTAACCGAGGTTGTAACTAGAGAAGAACAAGATCAAAATGCAATAATAGAAAACGTTAAAGAGCTGCTAGCACCTGGTGGTCGTGGTTATATAACTGCATACGATGTCAGGAATGCTACAGCTGACACAATGGCAAAGATAACACAGTTGCCTGGTTATGATTCAAATACCAATAATGCTATTAATAGTGGTGAACAGTTTAGAAAATATGGTGTCGATCAAGGTTTTGAAACTGTATTAGAAAGAGGTTTAACTTCATTTTTAAAGCTTGATGCAGACGAACCAAAACCTTGGAATTGGGATGATTTATATACAAATTTAGAGAACGAGTACTTCACTACTTATAGAGATTTATTACATGCCGGTAAACTTAGCCCTGCAGCAGCACATAAAGCGGCATTACAAGATGTTCAACGTAGAATGGGTTTACGTCCAGGGCCTGATGGTAAACTGGTAAGTAGACAAGAAGCAGAAGATTTTGTTAGAAAGCCAAATAATGCTCCAGATTTAGAAGAACTGAAACGATCAAATCAATATCAAGCTAGACGTATAGATGCTGGTAAAAACTTAATCGATAAGATTATGAAGGCAAGAGGTGAAGGACCATTACCTGATCTTAATGTACTTCTACCTGGTGCTGGGGTTAAATCAAAAGATTGGCAAGATGCTGCATTATTTGCTGATACTAAAGGTAGAAAAGGTAAGATATCTAATTACTATTCTAGCCTAGCTAGATTATTCCCACAATTTACAGTAGAAGATTTAGTTAATTGGCAGTTACAAGCTGGAGGTCATGACGGATTATATAGCAGTTCATTTAACGAGGCTTTAAAAGTAGAAGGATTAGAAGAATTACATAGAATTATTGGTTATAAACCTACTCCTGCTACTACAATACAAGGTAAGGTACAAGCAATAGATGCTTCTACTATGCTTAGACACGCTTCTCTAAGAGCTGAACTGAACCTTGAGCGACCTGTTAGAGCACCTGATGACCCAACATTAATAGCTGATAAAGAAAGGCTTAGTGGTTTAATATCTGCAGAACAGCAAGAAGCTAATGTAGAAAAGTATGGTCATTCTGGTACACCTCCTAATCCAGACGATTATAAAAATACTAGAGGTAGATGGAAATTAGGCGGTGAAGCTAAGTATAAGGCTGAACTAAAGAAATATGAAAAGTATAAATTAGAGTATGAAGTAGATAATCCTCCTACAATTAGGCAAGGTGATCCTAGCTCTGTCTTTGAAACTAAAATAATTTATAAAGGTACTTCTGTGCGAAATCGGAAACCAGTAACTGTTTATAGAAGATTAGGTGAAGAGTGGTCGGAAGAAATACCAGAAGGTTATATACCACCAGCTCAAGACGTTTCTTATCTACAATCTCATTTTTATAGATACGATTCACCTATACTAGCACCTTACTTAGTAGATTCTTCAGTCGCTTTATTCAATGAAAAAGTATTAAACGCTACGGCGGTATAAGATATGAATCCTGACGAAATGTTTTTAGATCCTACGGGGTCTAATTTTAATGAATCCAATCTCAACCAAGAAGCATATTGGGAGAGTGAAAGGCAACGCCTACTATCTGAACAACAAGCAGGAAATATCAATCCTAACCTTATTGATGAAGAGACTGGATTAATAACGACTGATTCTGAAGGTTTGAATCAGTACATGCGTCAAAAAGAAGAGGAACAAGATCAACAAACACCTAACTTACTTGAAGCTCATGAACAGCAGCAAGAAGAAAAACAGTTTTACGAAACTGGTAAGAGATCAAACCCTATTGACGCACATCCTCATAAACAACAATTAAAAGGTGATATACCATTTGACCCGAAAGAAATAAATCCAGACCATCCTAACCATGAAGCAATTTATGGTGATACTGTTAATTGGAGTTGGGGACAAGCTTTACTAGGACCACTAATGGTTGGCCCAGCTGATGATAAAGCTGAGTTATATAGAAACCGGAAGCATATGTTTACTTCCGGTACTGGCACTGCTGATGCAGCTACCAACGTAATGGAAGCTGGTAATGCGGTAAAAGGTATGGCTTATGATTTCATAGATGGCCTTATAAAAGTACCTGAAACTTATATTGCTAGACCATTAACAGGTAAGAACCCTTGGTCTCCAGAACCTTTAAAGTTTGATGGATTAGCATCTCTTGGTATTGAAGAACCATGGACAGGCACAAGTATTGGAGGTATGACTAGAGTAGTAGGTAGTTTTTTACTTCCAGTAGGTATGATATCCAAAGCTGGAGGACTACCTAATGTACTCTCTAAACTATCAAAAGTTCCACTAATTAGTAAAATACCTGGGATTAGTAAATTAGGACCATGGGCTGGTGGTTTAAACCCATTAGCAAGAGAAGGTATTCAAGATACACTACTTTTAGCAGCCTCTAATTATAGGTATGACGAAGGTTTATCTAATATGCTTGCAGAAGCACCCCTCATTAAGGATGTTCCTATATTTAGCGATGCTTTAGACATGTTAAAAGTGGGTGAAACAGATCACCCTTCTGTTAAACAATTAAAGAATACACTAGAAGGTCTAGGTATGATTTTCTTGTTTAGTAAGTTAGCTGTTCTAGCTAGAGCTAGTGGTAAAGGATATAGCAATGTTAAAAAGTTTGGACCAGAAGCTTTAGATCCTAGAAAAGCTACAGAGTTAAAAGCTTTACAAGAGCTAGACGCAGCTAATATTGATATTATTAGAGGACTTAGTGATGCTGCAGAACAAAGTGTAGAGATGGGTCAAGCAGGACTTAGGTTTGCTGCAGATCAAGTCAGAGATCCTTTAAATCCAAATCTTAGATCAGGATTTAGAGCTGCGGTAAACCCAGGATTAGTTGGCCCAGGACAAGGTGGCTTGCTAACCAGGAATACTATGAGCAAGGTATTCAGACAGTTAAATAAAATAGATGAAATTGGTGGAGTAGGGTCTACTGACTCTATTATCTCAGCTAGACAATCTGAACTCATTATATCTGATCCTGATTATATACCAAAAATAATAAGGGAGAAAGCACAAGAGTTACTTGGTGAACCTTATATACAAGGTTTATTGAAAGATGCCCAAGCACAAGGACTTAGCTTTGCTGATGTCTTTGAACCTGCCTTAAGAAGAGCTCAAGGTGTTCTAGGTGGTGATGCTGATAGAATGACTACAGAAGCATTCTGGAAACCAATCCTAAAAGATTTAGCAGATAACCCTGAAGCTTTAGAGAATATTGTAGCAACTGATATAATTAATCAATCTCTATTTAAAGCCCTTAGAGACGAAGCTAGAAATGGTTTAGAGCTACATAAAATCACAGATATATTCAATACAGATAATGTAATGAAACGTGTCGGTGAAAAATTAGTATTTGGATTAACTAATGTTAAAAGAGCTAGATATGCTGTATCTCCTGAATTTAGAAAACTTAGAGGTAAGCAAGCTGCTACAGCTTTAGCAGAACGTACTGCCGAATTACACGATGAAACCATTGATGGTGTTCGTTTAATGATGCAGTTCATGAAAGACGCTGATTCAGATGAATTAGCACAGGGAATCTTAGAAGTATTCTCTATGTCTGATAAAATCAAGAACTTCCAAGATTTTGATAATTGGATGAGGCAGAAGCTTAGAGGTGGTGACTTTGCTGATAAAACTAAGCAAGGCGTACTATCTAAAGAATTAGGAACTGTAATGATAAACAGTATTCTAAGTAGCCCTAAGACTCCTCTAAGAGCAATCATGGGTACTACAGCTAATGCATATTTAAATGAAATTGCTACATTATTTGGAGCTACAATAAGGAGACCTTTTGGCGGCGATGTAGCTGCTTTCAGGTCTGCTGCAGCTTCAGCTAATGCTATGTTTCAATTAATACCAGATGCTTGGAAAATATTTAGATCAAACTTAGATGCTAATTTCTCTGGTGATTTGGCTACTATTAAATCCAGATACTCTAAGTATACTAGTGGAGATACTAACTTCGATTTGATGGGACGTTGGGTTGAGAAGAATGGTACTAATGGAGATAAGGCGGCTTTTTATATAGCTGATGCTGCTAGGAAAGCTAATAATAGCAAATTACTTACCTGGTCTACTAGAGCTTTAGGAGCTACTGATGATACTTTTAGATGGTTATTATCTAAAGCTAGAGCTAGAAAGAAGGCTATTGAAAAAGTAATGTCAGAATCAGGTGATGGTATACAAATCACACCTGAGATGTTAGCTAAAGCTGAAGATATAGAATTCAATAGACTACATGATGCTAATGGTCACCTTGATATTACTAAAGATGCTTTCTTAGAACGTAATTTCAGAGAAGTAACTTTAACAACAGAACTTCAAGGCTTTACAAAAGGTCTTGATGAGTTAATGAACAGATACCCATTAACTAAACCATTCTTCTTATTTGCAAGAACTGGTATAAATGGACTTAGAATGTCTGTTAAGAACCTACCTATAGTAGGAGCTGTAGTTAATGAATCTAGGGCTATATTAGGTGCTACACCTGATATGATTAATAAAGGAAGTTTACTAAAATATGGTATTGAAACTGCTTCTGATTTACGTGCTGCTAAAGATTTAATACTAGGCAGACAGGCTATAGGAACCATGGTTACCTATGGACTTGTTCAGAAATATATGTCAGGTGGAATGACTGGTAATGGTCCTGCAGATGCTTCTAAAAAGAAGATGTGGATTGATTCCGGCTGGCAGCCACGTAGTATTAAAATGGGTGATGTATGGATATCTTATGATTCCTTTGAACCGTTTAACTTAGTAATGGCTAATATCGCTGATATTGGTGATAACTTAGAATTGATGGGACCAGACTTTGCAGAACAGAGATTCCAATTAGTTGTAGCTGCTTTAGGTAAGAGTGTAACAAGCAAAACTTACTTACAAGGTTTAAATCAATTATTTGATGTAATTGGTGGACAACCTGGTTATACTATGAGTAGAGTTGCAGCTAATTTAGCAAACAATCAATTACCACTAGCTGGTATGAGGAATGAGATGGGTAAAGTCTTAAACCCTTATATGAGAGAACTAAGTTCTAACTTCTGGGATCATGTAAGAAATCGTAATCCTATAATAAAAGGTAGTCTTCCAGTTAAATATGATATGTTAAATGGTAAACCTATTCAAGATTATAATTTCTTTACAAGAGCTTTTAATGCAGTAAGTCCTGTTCAAATGAATTTAGATAAAGGACCAGGTAGACAGTTCTTATTTAATAGTGGTTATGATATGAGAATATTTGCTTATAGTGCACCTGATGGTACGAGTTTAGTTAAGCATCCTCGCATTAGATCACTATTACAGCAAGCTATTGGTAAGTACAACTTAGAAGCTGATTTAAATGAATTAGCTACTAATCCAAGAGTTGTTGCTTCTATGGCAAAAATGGAGAGGGATAGAGATAGCGGTGACTTCTCATTAAACCCAATGTCAGCATATTACCATAATAGGCTTTTACGTCGTTTGTTTGAGAGAGCTAGAGATCGTGCATGGTCTGACTTAAGAGATGTTCCAGAAGTAAAACAATTAATGGAAGAGAGAAGGTCACTTCAAAGTGAGAATCGAATTAGTTTACATCAAACAAGAACTTTGTTAAATACTCCGAAATAACTAAATGGCACATACAAAAGTAACAAAAACATACTCCCAAAATACGGGAGTTGCTAATACATTTAGCTACTCAGGAAGTTTCGATGTATTCAAAGCGACTGAAGTAGTTGTTGAATTAGATAACGTAGAGCTGACATATACAGCTTCTACAATCAATGAATCCGCCTCCCCTCGTCAATATACTGTAGATACCGTTGCAAAAACCATACATATTGGTGGCGCTGATTTATCTAGCGGTGCAGTTATAATCAGACCTGATACAGATATGGGCGAACCGAGCCCAAGAGCAACTTATACCCCAGGCTCGTCTATTACAGCTGATGATTTAAATAATAACCAGCTTCAGATAATGCGTAAGTGTATGGAGTATGATGAGAATCTACTCTCTACAACTGGCGGTACTATGACTGGAGATCTTGGCATAGGCGAAGATCAAACAATTATATTTGAAGGTGCCACTGACGACGGATATGAAACCACTCTTACTGTTGCTGATCCTACAGCTGATAGGACTATTACCCTACCTAATGTCACAGGTACAGTAGTAACAACTGGAGATACAGGAACAGTTGCACACGCAATGTTAGCAGCTGATGCTGTAGATGGAGATAACATAGGTGATGATTCTATCAACTCTGAGCATATTGTTGATGGCTCTGTTGACCTTGCTCACTTATCTGCAAACTCAGTAAACTCATCTAAAATTGTAGATGATTCTATTGTTAATGCTGATATTAATTCATCTGCTGCAATAGCACATAGCAAACTTGCTAATGTCACAAGTGGCCAAATCCTTGTAGGAAATGGGTCTAATGTACCTACAGCTGTAGCTGTGTCAGGTGATGTAACTCTATCAAATGCAGGTGCAGTTACTATAGCTACAGGAGCTGTAGAACATGCCATGTTAGCTGGAGATTGCATAGATGGTGATAATATACAGGATTCTGTTGTAAATTCTGAGCATTATGTTGATGGTTCTATAGACCATGAACACCTAGCAAATGATGTTATAGATGGTGATAATATTCAAGATGATGCAGTAGCTGCTGAACATGTAGCATCTAATGCTATTGTTAATGATTCTGTAGCAGCTGGTGCAGCTATTGCTCATAGTAAACTAGCAAACATAACTGACGGTCAAATACTTGTTGGTAATGGTTCTAACGTCCCAACTGCTGTAGCAGTATCAGGTGACGTAACGATTGCTAATACAGGTGCTGTAACAATTGCAAATGATGCAGTTGAAATAGCAATGATAGGTTGTGAACAAACAACTATATCTGATAGTGATTCTCATATTCCTACATCAGGAGCTGTTGTAGATTATGTAGCAAGTGTCGTTGGTCCTATTGGTGGTTTTGAAGTTATAGCAGATGACGAATCCTTCCCTAATACAATCCCAGCAGCTGGCGTTGTAGTTAGTATTACTGATGCAGCTGGATTACAAGTAAACTCTAGTGGAGTCTCAACTAATGGAGATGCACTAGATAACTCAACTATAACCATTAATGGATTCCCTAGTGAATTAAGAGGTGGTGTAGGTGGTAATGCAGATCCTTATGTATTCCAGTCTGGTGCTGGTTTGATGGTCGTATCGACTGGATCAAGTCAGACTTATAATTATCATCAGGCAATGATAAGGGAGTCAGACTTTGTACAGTTAAGTGATGATATAAACGACTTTAACAGTAGGTATCGTATAGGTACTAGGACTGCTAATAGTTCTGATACTAATGATGATGGTGACCTCTTCTTCGATACAGGCACTAACAAGATGTATGTGTACGATGGTGCATATGACTCAGGTGGTGAGTGGAAGGAAGTTACGTCAGCAGGTGATTATAAATTCTTAACAATAAAAGATCACGATCAAGCAGTCGGTGGCTCAGGACCAACATATGGTTCTAATGTAGAATTCGATTTATTTGATGGATCATCTGATGCTAGTATTACAAACGCAGCTCAACTAATTGTAGTTTTAAACGGTGTTGTTCAGAAACCTAATGCATCATACTCTGGTAGTATGGAAGGTTTTTCTTTAAACGATACACACGGTATTAAATTTGCTACTGCGCCACCTAGTGGTTCGACGATGTTTGTAACACAAATTGGTACAGCTACAACTATCAGTACTCCTGGTACAGGTAGTATTAGTAATGCCAATATGTTTGCTGCAGGTGTTATTAATGCAGCCGCTATCGGTACAGGTGCAGTAGAACATGCTAAGCTAGGAGCTGATTGTATAGATGGAGATAACATTCAAGATGATGCAATTAACTCAGAACATATTACAAATGGTTCTATAGATCATGTTCATTTAGCAACAGATATTATCGACGGAGATAACATTCAAGATGATGTTATTAATTCAGAGCACTATGCAGCAGCAAGTATAGATCATGAACATTTAGCTGATGACTGCGTAGACGGTGATAATATTGCAGATAATTCGGTTGGGTTAGCTGCAATGGCTCATGGTACAGATGGTAATCTAATTACATACAATGCTAGTGGAGAACCAGCACATGTAGCTACAGGTAATGATGGTCAAGTACTAACCTCACAAGGTGCTGGACAACCTCCTCAATTTGAAGATGCAGCAAGTGGAGCAATTGGAGCTAATATATTCCATAACCCAGCTTTCCAAGTTTGGCAAAGAGGAGTGACATTAACAGGTTGCGAAGTAGATACTTATACAGCCGATAGATGGAAACAATGGGGAGGGCAAGGAGGTCAATCTGGTAGAGCAACTTATGAAAGATCAACAGATGTTCCAGATAGTGTAGCCACAGTAGAATCGATGAAAATCAGTTGCACAACAACAGAAACTCCTGCCGCAGCAGAGGGTTATATGATAATGCAACGATTAGAAGGAAGAGATACTCATCATTTACAGTGGGGTACATCTAATGCTAGAGCAGTAACAATAAGTTTCTGGTGTAAAGGTGATGCAGCTAAGACTTATACAC
>VTLG01016831.1_pt1 | contig 16501 bp, 34 predicted proteins | sample 4694571 | NCBI WGS metagenome assembly VTLG01 (sample SAMN12604809, study PRJNA352737) | marine metagenome | biome: ENVO:00000447; feature: ENVO:00000209|ENVO:00000569|ENVO:01000036; material: ENVO:00002151; isolation source: viral sequences binned using virsorter ...
CCATTTATAATGTGCCATGATTAATTGTCCTTTTTTCTGTTGCCACATCTCGAAAGTTTTGAACTCCTCTCTCGATACAGCTATCTGTCTGTCACGACAATATTCACGACCAATTAAATCCAACTCATATTCCTTATCCCATTTATCTGCGTATGATGTTAGATTATTTCTCCCACTTAATGTTCCAAGATACCTGTCATTAGCGTCAGTATATTTAGTCCAATGTGGATTGCTGTCCTTGCCTTCCATCTCGATTGTAATATCTGGGTTACAATCTTTTTGTGCTTTCAACTCATCTCTAAAATAAGCATAGCCAAAATCTCTCGATTGTGGTTCATAACTTTGCTCATCATCTTGTCGATCAACACCATCAATGTCACCATTTAATCTGAAATCAAAATGTTTTGAGATGTATTTATCTTCTTCGTTAGCTTCTTCTGGTTTACCCATGTAACCAAAATGGAAACAACTATCCTTTGCAATCGTATTTACATTTGGATATTTGTCTTGAAGATAATGTGCCATATCAACATCTGCTTTAGGATATTGTCTAGTTACACACGCTTGAGCAAGTTCCCAAACTTTGTCTTGGATTGCTTTGAAGCCTTCCCTCTTTTGAAAGAAATCTTCTTTTTCTTGAGTATCTTCTTGTTCTGCATAAGATTTCATTTTTACTCCAACCTTATTCCGATACTCTTGATTTAGTCTTATTCTACCCATGTTTTCTCCTTTATATGTTAGGGGTTAAAATAAATTTATATACTACTTGACATTATTTGTCAATAGGATTATATAGGAATAATTATTACTGCCATAATCTATAGAATTATTGGTGGGAAGAATTGGGACAACTTCTGGTTGTAGCACATCACACCGAAGCTCATTCTGTCTTTGTGTTATGAACCAGAACTGATCCCTGATCCATATGTGGTAAGCTAACTCGAGTAAATCCAACGTTGGATCAGGGATCAGATGTTGTAACTGCGGGAAATCAACCGCTATAGTACAGGTACTACGCTTGGGATCCTATATGGTATGTAATCGCCAGCGTCATGCCTACCTGAACGGGACAACAACTGATCCCTGATCCTAATCAGAATCCCGCGCGCCGGAGTAGTGGGCAAATTAGGATCTGGGATCAGTATTAATGAGAAAAATCAGCGCCATGCGCCTAGGCTATACGTGCGCGCCAGGTTTTGCTCATACGTGTTCTTAAGTAAGCACGTATGAGTTAATATGAAAAAAAATATATTTATATATTTTGTAAGGTTTCAAGCGGGCGGGTGGGCCCGTTAGATTTCAAGCTTGACAGGAGCTCTGGGATATTATAAGATTTAGAAAAAGGAGAAATATGAAATACGAAAAACCAAAAAAGAAAACAATTGACTGGTATGGAAAAAAAGTAACGGTACCATTCGATTGCCAAATATATCCAGAAAAACAGGTGACCATCGCTAACCGTTTCACTGGCCAAGAAACATCGATGCCCGGCTACGCCGCGGCTGTCTACGATACAATTATCGGAGCGGAGCAATTTAAAGACTGGGACACTGTCCGGGCTGGCCTGGACTGGTTCAAACAGTACTTTGCGGAGCAATACATGGTGGTCCTGGACTAATGCACATCGAATATAAAATAAAATATAAGATTGATGGGGACATCCCCATCAATCCTGACTGGATCCGGGAGCAACTCCAGGAGGGAGTCGACAAGCTACAAGCAAAGATAAATAAAAAAAATTTAGGGGGCAAGCATACCGTCAAGCTCTATGACCCGGGATGGAATCTTCAAGCTTGACAGGGCTCAAGCTATGGGATATTATAAGATTATGAAAACATTAAAACAAGAATGGCTGGACAGAGCCAAAGAAGCGGGCGTCAAGGATCCCGATCCTAACGTACGTATGTGTCAAGCCTTTGCACACTTTGATGGTCCAGGCTGGACCAAGTTTGCTATGGCGGCGTTGATAATCGATTTATCTGAGCAACTGGAAATGCACGAAGACAACAGAGCTTATACCAAAAAGATCAACGATTTCTATGAAGAATGGAATGCTAAAAACACAAGCAACTAAAATAACCGGAGGTCTAAGCAAGCCGAACAAAATGCCTGGACCTTCGATCAACTTGCCGGCCGTCGCCTGTATTACAGGCGCCAAGCTGGTAAAAGTTAAGGGCAGCACATGCAGCGGCTGTTATGCATTAAAAGGTAGATACAGATTTAAAAACGTACGAGACGCGATGGCGCGTCGACTGGCCAAGCTCCACGATCCACGATGGGTCGAAGCAATGGTGACGTTAATAGACCAGCAGCCAGTCTTCAGGTGGCATGACTCCGGAGACATTCAGAGCGTCCAACATTTAAAAAATATTTTTGAAGTGTGCAAGCGTACACCGGACACAGCTCACTGGCTACCCACACGCGAGGCCCGGTTCCTGAAGCTGATGGACCCGGACGTAGTTCCAAAGAATTTAAAGATAGTATTATCCGATCATATGAATGACCAAAAGGTAGCTCCTACCTGGTGGCCGTATACGTCCGGCGTGTCAACTGACCATAAACAGGTGACATGCCCGGCGTCATCTCAGGGGAATAAATGTCTAGATTGCAGGAAGTGTTGGGACCGTAACACGAAACGTGTTATATACGGTAAACATTAAATGACCTGGTATCCTCCAAAATATTATGCAGAAATGCGCAAGCGCGCTAGAGCTCAAGCGCTCAAGCAGCCCGATACGTTAAGTGAGAGGCGCAAGCCTTCAAGCCCTCGGCTAAGGGTTCAAGCTTCAAGCCCGAGTCCACAAGCTCCAAGATCCGGGAACCAGGGTACAAGCGTACAAGCTGGTTCAGGGCACAAGCAACAAGGATAAAGGTGTTCTTTGGATGCTTAACATGAAATGAAATCTGGTGAGGAGAGAGCCTCACAGAGTGAACTTTAGTGAACTTTAATTCAAGTGTAAAAAAGGTCCCATCAAAATTATAACCCAATAAATCAGGAGTACCAGGTAAGGCCCAGTTTTCAATCCTAATCCACGATATTTCGGGAGTCTCATCTTTTAATTTTTTCCATAATTGACGTTCGTTTTTTATCAAGTTCACCTCGTCAATTACAAGTGGCCTATAATCTTTCCTAAGCGTCGTTGTCCTGGCGGAGCATTTAATTTTAAAACTAATCTGTGCGTTTCTATAGCACCAAAAATTCTATTCTCCAACAATTTAATTTCTCCTAGGTCTTTCATTTCGCCATTAGGTAACTCTACCTGTACTCGGGCATCTAGACACACACCACCAGGCGCGTCAAAAAACTTTCCTAAAACTTGTCTGAATGTTCTTCCGTCCATTCCTACTCCGTTTAACCTTTTTGTAGATTAACAGCGGACGGGCCTTTTGTACCCTCTTCAACATCAAATGTGATTGCTTCACCTTCAGCTAAGCCAGTTAAACCAGCGTCTTTTACTGCTGAAGAATGAACGAACACATCTTTAGAATCATCGTCTCGTGATATAAAACCATACCCTTTGGTAGGATTAAACCACTTAACTTTACCGTTTAGTGTCATTTAATTTCTTTCCTCTCATACTCATATTAATAGTACTTCCTTTTATATAAGATTTTATGTATAATGCAAGTATGAAACAACCGGCTATCAAAAAGAAAGCAGGCTACCCTACAGAACTAACTGAAATGCAACGTAGATTCTGCGAATACCTTGTCATGAATGAAGGTAGAACTACCGCTAAAGACGCGGCAATACACGCAGGATACGCACCAAAGAGTGCGGCGCAGGAAGCACATGGTCTCCAACAAAACCCAAAGATCCAAATGTATCTAACCAAAAGGATGAACGAAGTTAACAAATCATTTGTAGTTAACAGACATAACTATCTTAAAAGACAAATTAACCTATCCAAAATGGTAGAAGACGGACACCCTCACGCAGCCAAAGCTGCGCCCTTTGAATCTCACATAGCTAAGGCTATGGGTATATTCGTAGATAGGAAAGAAATACATACAAGAGATTTAACTGCAGAAGATAAGCTAGAACGTAAGGAAGAATTAATTGCTAAGATGAATAAGATGAAAAAAGTTAATAATTTACTCGAGAACTCTAAAGAGAAAGCTTAGTCATCTTTAAGACACAGCCAACCGGCATAATATTTCTATCAGAAAACACTTCATCTTTCGTATCATAACTACTGAATGTCCAAATAAACTTTTTAGTTTTTTTAAAAATATACGCTTGAGTAATCATACGGGAGCATTCAAACTTATTAAATTCCTCCGCTGTGGCATGGCCAGCATCACCGGTGATATCAATCCAATTGATTGTGTAAAAATAATATTTCTTTTTATTAATTACAACGTGTTTATATTTTGATTTCTTCTTTTTGAACATAGGTTTGTATACTCCAGCTTTTATAAAATTTAAATTTAAATATAAGAATTATGCGCGCGCGACCCTTAAATCGTTGGTATTGCTAGCTTTTTGATACAATTGTACCTTTTGTACCTCATTGTACCTAGAGCTCAGGTACAAATTTGAGCGAATAAGTGTTGGTATTGCTAGCTCTCTTCATTTGTACCAATTGTACCTCACTTTTAAAAAAAAAAATAAAAAAAATTTTTTTTTAATAGAAAAAAGGTATACAATGGGGTAAATATGCAATTAGTGGCTAATTTACTGTACTTTTTGATCATTTTTTGTATCCTGACCGTCTTTTGCGTCTGGTACATTTTTATAATATTGATCGCATCTGCGCAGGAACTCGTGTTGAAAACCAACAAACTCCTTGTCAAAGCTTTCAAACTTCTGAAACATGCCATCTTTCGAACACATTAGAACTACTCCAGCCTGAATCTTGGTCCCATAGACATAGTTGTGGGCCATTGCATAGGCTCCTAGTTGAGTGAAGTAATCAGTTATCCAGCCACGTTGTTTGGGCTTGTTAGTTTGCTTGAAGTCTATTATACTTTCGCGCCCGTTATAAATACCCACTACATCAGTCGCACCGGCGTACAATTCTGGGTAATATAGGGTAACCTCACTGCCCCATATTTCATTTAAGTCGCATAAACCCTCACTTATTATCTTTTTGGCCATTGGCTCAGCTTCCCGGCCCACGCTCGTCAGGTCCTTGTGCCCTGTTCCCCGGACATATCCTTCCAGATACGTGTGCATGGCTGTCCCTCTCATGGCTGCAATATCCCGTACTCGATCGCTCTGTTGTGCCCCGAGACGTGCCTTCCAGTCTGCTAGAGCTTTCTTCTTCTCTTCCGACTGAGTCGCTGACAAGATAGTCGTAACACTTGGTAACTTTGTGTGTCCAATATCATAGTGACGTTTCCCCTGGATCAGGGACCTTTGGGACTTGGGATACTCAAACCTTTTATTCCAGATCATAGAACCACGACCAGCATATAAAGCGATAGTAGAACTATTAGTCCTAATCCCATAAAGATAGCTAAAAAGATTCTATTCATTTAACACTCTTCTTATTCTGCCAGATATTATTATTAAAGACTCTAATCAATCGGCTGATCTCTACAGTAAATTCTTTTCCAAACTTATCCTTAAAGATAACCTTGCAATCATCACAAGGTAGTTTATTTCCTTTCCAAACTAAAGTTACACTATCTTTATCACTCATTTTTTCTTCCACTTATTATAGCCTTTCGACCAGTCTCCGCGATGAAGTCTGTCCCACTCCGTCCAGGCCCAAGAATTAAGCTGGCCTGACCAGCCTTGAATCCATAACAGGATTGCCATTTTAAATTTTTTCATAAAGTCTATTGTGTGTCCATTTTCTTTTTTGCCAATACTTGCTACGCTGAATTGGATAACCATTGTCCCGGCACCACTGATCAGCACGTCTTTGAATTACTTTACACTCCTGTTGCTTACCACCTTTTTTACTCTTTTCGCTCATTAGCCTGTCTCACTGATTCTTTATAAGATTCTTCGAGTTCTTTCTTTTCCTTCTCCGCTTCTTCTAGGAAATCTTTCATACCTGTTCTAGACACTTCGGCAGTAACCTTTTTCATTTCCCATCGGGTAATGATGTCACTAATCCTCTGGAATGGATAGTTCCTTGCTACCATGTCCTCGCGGTAGTCTTTAAGTTCTTTTAATAATTCATCAATTTCATGAGCCATGAATATTCCAATTAAATCTACGAACTTCTCGTTCTAGTTCAAGATCAACTACATTATCTCCCAGGTCCTGGATTCTTGGTTCGTAGTGATCGATGATCTGTTCAATCTTATGGAGTTTAACCTGCACATAAGGCCAGATAATTTTAGCAACTCTTAATGCGTCTCGATGAGACACACGCCAGCGCCATTGTCTTTTGTAACCTTCTTTTACTTTACGCTCACCGAAGTGACCACATTCAAATAAATCATGACACCATTTAATAGTGTCCTTATTCGTCATGGCTATTTCCATTCTAATGACCCAGACATTATGAATAGGTTTACCGGGTCGCTTATGCTTTTTCTGTTTCATTTTTTTATAATAGACGGAGCCTTCTCCATCAAACAGTCCAGCGAAATAGGCGGCGTCAGCCAGCGTTACTTGTGTCATTATCTCTCTTCATCATAGTTTTTAAATTATTATTTTCTTCTGAGAGTCTGTCTACTTCCTGAATCATACCCTCATACTTTACATTAAGTTCTATCATTGCACGTCCTGCCTCTCGGCATTTGTTTGTTAATTCTTTAATTCTCGCTTGCGCAGCCTTCATCTCAGGAGAGTTCATACCAATTCCTTTTACAATGGTAGTTTCTCCTTCCGCTTCTTCGACTCTCTTCTTTAATTTTTTATTTGCTAATTCTAATTGCTCAATCTTTAAGGTCAGATCTAAAGGTCCTCGATCTTCCTTGATTCTTTTTAAATCCTCATCAGTCATCATGTCGAATAGTCTCATATAAATGTGTTCTAATATCTTTTTCTGTTTGTATAATGGTTAAGAAATCGAGTCCACTGTAAGCTTTAGCATAAGTATTATGACTAACAGCAATGGTTGCACCAGAACTGAGCATAGCAAACTCAGTGCAGCTGGTTAGGATCATCATTAAACTTAGGAATGTTATTATCTTCAAGTTCATTTATCTCTCCTTCCGATTCACACATGGTGCATTGAGTAATAACAGACTTATGTAATTTTTCAACCGATTCATGTGGGATCTTAATGTACCCGTTGCCTTTGCAACGAGGACAAATTATTTTTTTAATTTTTTTTTCCATTTAACTTTAATCTTTCTAAATAAATTACTCGTTTTTGTATTAGTATAGCCTCATCAAGACGCGCGTTGATGGCGTCAAATAAGGGTCCCGGGTGTTCTTTTGAATTGAGGTTAAGATTAAGAAGTTTTTTAAAATGATTTATGGCTACGGCTTGAAGCTGTAGATTATATTTTATTAATTCCTCTAACATTAACGACCCGGATTGGTCTTTCCATTTAGTTTCTTAGCTTTTTCGTTTACTAAAATGTTAATTGTTTGTGAACGACTTAGCACCGCGTTCGGAACAATTTTCTTACGGATCTCATCGATAAGATTATAAGTCTTGTGCGACAACGATACGTTTTTATATTTGCTTATATCAGTCATATGCTGTACTTTCTCCTTGTTAATTTAAGTTTCATATATGGGATTTATCTCATAATTTACAACAGGTGTCAATGACTAAATTTACGTTAATAATATGGGTGTGTTCTTTTCTGGGCCAGAGCGTGTGTATGGAGCCTATGAAATACCCTCACCTTTTTAATAGCTGGTATGAATGTACCCGGACTGCTCACCAAGAGTCGGTAAAGATGTATTCTAAAATGGGGTACAAATATGTTAACGAGAACAAGATTGCAACACGTTATATATGTAGAGAAGTTCCTACTACTTAATGGTTTAATTCTTCCATAATTTTTTTGATAAATTTTTTGGCTTCTTTTTGTTTCCCTGTTTCCAGGTACTGGATCAGCTTTCGCATTAAAAACTTGATATATAGGCTGTTGCTCATGCCCTATATATAGGTATTTATTTACACATAACTCCGAACCAATCGCCTCGGCCATCTTTTAAAATCCAGCGATTTTGTTCGTCATTGTAATCAGCCATTTGTTCCCGGAGTATATCGCCGTACTCTCCACACAATAATCCTGGTTGAAATTTAATAGGAGTAGGTTCTAATACATACATATTACTTATGAATAGTATCACATAAATTGTGGTCATTACTTGTCATCATGCTTTCGTCTGCCCCAGCCCAGAGCTTTCTTGAGTCCATTAGCTTTTAAATCTAATTTTGCATAAGGTTTCCATGCTTCTACCATTAGATTAACTTCCAATAATAATGAGGACCATTGCTTAGGGGTAATCTTCACACCTTTTATTATAATTTCTTTGTCTTTCATCCTGTATATATAGGATATTATAAGAGGTTTGTCAACGGCCTTGGCCACGATATTTTTTGTACGGCTTTTGGCTCTTATTTAAATTTTTCTTGTGTCTCCCGATCTTTTTTCTACTTCTATCTCGATAGGTATTGACACCGAAGAGGCCTTTTTTACCCATCGCTTAAATCTTTAGGAGCAGTCATAACTATCTTGCCACCTACTGGCATATATCTAATTTTTCCATTGATCTTCTGTTCTATATCCGAACCACAGGTAATACATCTAAATATTGTTTTATGAACCGAAACAAGGATACTGTTTTCGGTGCAGTAAGGACATTGACCATTAACAACTTGGGCGTTAATCTCTATTCCACTCCCAAATTTCCCTTTTCCGTATCTTGACATCTTTTCTCCTATATTTAGTCTTATCTCGTATAGCTTTGGGTGTAAAGAACTTTAAAGCTTGAGCTACTGGATTTTTTCTTCTATTTTTTTTAAGGAAAAAAGCATAGTGCTTTTTGTTCATTAGTATCTTGATTCCGCTTCATAACTATCGCTCTCATACCCATGGTCCAGAACCTCGATAATACGTATACGCGCTGTAGTTTGCCCTTTTTCTTCTATATATTCTACTCTTGCCTTAATATTATTGCCGCATTTAAATTGAATGCGCTCGGGCTCGATGGTTCTCATCGCAACCCTCTTCGCCTTTAGGCAGTCGCTCATTGATTTTTGGTATGTATGCTCGACTAACTCTCCATTCATAAAGAGACAAAGTGCTACGCACATAATTACTTCTTCCATTAGTGATTACCTCCGTTACCAAATTCTCTTTGTTTATCTTTTAATTTTTCCACATCTGATTGTAGCTTTTCTACGGCTTTAGTTAAAGCATCAATATTAACTGCATTGTGCAACATACCATCAATTCTTTCCTGTTGTTTGTCAGTTTGCTTATATAATTCCTCAATTAACATGAATTGTTCTGAATCAGCGGGGTAAGGATCCGAGTAATCCACGAGGCCATTTTATTCTGAACTCTGTGTTTTCTACGAGATCCTTCTCCATAATTTTAAGTTGTGTTGCTTGTTGATTTAATTTCTCCTGAATACCGAAAAAAGCCCAGGTCCCGATCGCAACCATCGCGATGAGGCTGGCTACGGTCTTCATAGGCATTTGAACTCTTGCTTCTTCTGAAATTTTTAGGGCCATTAAATACACTCCATATAATGTATATAATATAAATATGCAATTGCTGCAATAACTCCTATTCTATACACCCACATCATTTTACCCATTTCCAACTTTGAGTGATAGATTGTTTTTGCTGAAGCTTATCATTTTTAGAATCAGTCTCTGTAGTGCCATACTCTATTTTAGTTTCATTAGGTACCATTCGATAGCTACATCCAACTAAAAGAACTAAGATTAACATCAGGCCAATTATCAAAGCCTGAACCGCCTTCTCAGTTGTTTGATTTCTTCTTCTTGCGATTCTTCTTCTTCGAAAAATTTTTAAAGTGTTGTATTTCATCTTCAACCCCCGATACTTTTTCTTTAAGAACTGCAACATCCGACTTAAGACCGACTGTTGTTGTGAGGCTCCAGCCAGAGAGCGCGATGAGAATAGCCAAGAGTGCAGTAATAATCTTATCATTCATATTAGTTACAATTGTCTTTGCTTAAATCTACCGGTATTTCTTTTGTAAACCAAATCCAAGATGAAATTTTGGTTCCTTCTTGTGTGTAAGTACATCTAGGTCCTACTGCAACACACGAAGTAAATGCAAGTAGAGATAATATTAATATTAATTTTTTTATTGACATGATTCACATTCTCCCGTGTCGTCAACGACGACACCACCACCTTCATAGGTAGAGTCTTCTTCTCTATTCCCACAGTCACAGTTGGTACATTCACCACTTTCGGCGTTTGTGCAGTGACACATCTTATTACATTTTTTACACCATCGTTCAGTCATTTTTTTTGTCCTCTAGTTTAGAGTAATGATAATCATAACTCCCTGCTTCATGTTCATCTGTAATCCATTTTGAAGTATTTTCAACAGACCAAGTCTTAGTATTGACCAGTCTATTAATTAATTGTTCTGATGGATTTGCAGCCAGAGAAGGATCAAATGCCCTTAATCTATTGTTTGGCTGTATTGCATAATTGCCATCATCTAATTCTATTACATGACCGCACTTATGTTGGTCGGGTTTTTCGGCATAGCCGAAGTTTAATTCGTTAGGATCCCCCGAGCACCAATCAATGGTGAATAAGTATGTTCCTTCCCTTTTAACTTTGCGTCTGGAAATGTATGACATCTTAGATCCAGACAGTTGAAAAAAAGTCGTAACCCCAAAGTTATAACTGAAAGAGTCCCACATTACCAGCTCATTTAATGGTAATTCTTTTACCCCTGGTTTTTTACAAAAAGCAGATATAGGCGCTCTCCACCATAGTCCTCCATCTGTCATTAAATAATGAAATAAGGGAACCTGATTAGGTAAGGAGGTTACTCCGAATACCACACATTCAAAATATTTATCGTGGGAATCTTTTTGATCGCGTAGATAGTTACCTCTAACGTAGCATTCTATGATGGGTATGTTAGCGTTGAGATAGGCCATAATTCAGAGAATCCTTACAGTGCTGCGATTATCAAAATTACAACTACAACACCTGCACCAATCACCATTTTTCTGTGATCTTTCCACATGTGTTCAATTGCTTCTCTTATCATTTCCATAGTTTCCTCCTGGTTAATCGTAAATGTCGCCCCAATTATCACCGACCTCATAGTCTACTTTATTGGGAACTTCAAGTGTAACAGCATTTTCCATAATCTCAATAATTTTTTTAGCCTCTTCATCCCCTGTAATAGAGACAGCTAATTCATCATGTATCTGAATATGGGGAATGACTCCTTCTTTATACAGTTCCAACATAGACTTTTTAGTCATATCAGCCGCACTTCCTTGAATTAATTTATTTAATGCTTTGTAAGTATAGGCACGTCTAATCCCTGGTCCATGTTCCCTGAGTGCATCTTCGTGGGGCATAGCTTTATGCATCCCAAAACTATTTGGTTCCCATAAATGGAATCTACAAAGTCGTCCTAGTAAAGTTCTTATCTGCCCCCGATCCTGAGCTCTGTTGGAAGCTTTCTCCATAAGTTGTTTAACAAAAGGTACTTTACCATGGTAGGTGTTAAAAAGATCAGCTGCTTTCTCTTTAGTTACTCCGAGTTCTGCTTGTAATTTTGCTTTACCCATACCATAAAATAATCCTAAGTTAATTGTCTTGGCTTGGGATCGAGGTATCTCGGCCATGTCAGCTACGGTCTGGTGAAAATCTGCTTTAACATTATCATTATAAGCATCGACTACTTCATAAACGGACGGAAGTTTATAGAGTGATGCATAGTGTACAACTAGTCGTGGCTCCTGCTGATTATAATCAAAGCATCCCCATTTACAGCCTTCTTCTGGTATAAATAATGATCTTATTTTAGGACCTAGATCCTTATTTCTGGCAGGAATCTGCTGAAGGTTTGGGTTCTGGTAAGAAAATCTTCCGGTGACAGTGCCTCCTGTCTGTGATCTTAATTGATTTATTTCTGCATGGATTCTGCCATCGTGTTCATATCTTAAGATAGAATCTATAAAAGTGGTATGAGCTTTGTTTATTTCTCTCGCTTTAGCAATCATATTAACAACAGGATGTTTATGTTCCTGTAAAAAATTTTTAGTAAATGATGGGGCTTCAGTTTTTTCTGTGCGTGGGTACTCTATCTTTAGCATATCAAATACATTAGCCACTGATCGTGCTGCCCAGATCTGTGTGTCAATATTTGTTTCGCCTTTTATTTTATGTAATAAATCTTGTTCTGCTTTCTTAAATTCTGTTTTCATTGTATGAGCTCTTTCGATATCTACACGCACACCTTTAAATCTCATATCCACAAGACAAGGGAAGAGTTCTGTTTCTAAATCAAATATGTCTTCCAGGTCCTGGTTAATAATTTCTTTTTTCAACTCTTGCCACAGACCAAAGGTTACTTCAGCATCTCGTTCTGCATAGGATCCAACATGCATAGCAGGAAGTTTGTACATTTCAGCTTTAGGATCTATTCCCCATTCTTCGGCAGCTTCTGCTAGTGCTCTTTCATTTTTTCCGTATCCTAAATAATGCCAAGATAAACTATTAAGATCATATCTAAATCTATTTTCATCAGTAACCGCTGATGCAATCATGGTACAGACAATATCTCCGTTAATTTTAAAGCCCATAGACTTTAACCAACAGACATCGTACATAGCGTTGTGAAAAATTTTTGTTGAAGTAGACTCTAAAATATCTTTTAGCCAGTGTAAAACTTTTACTTCATCCATATTACCGCCGCCTTCGTGAGCAATAGGAAAGTATCCTTTGTAATGTTTGGTAGCAACAGCGATACCAATTACTTCGCCATTACCAATGATAGAGCCAGATCCTTTTTTAATTAGGTCTGGGTCTCTTGTTTCTAAGTCGATTGCAATTTCATCTACCTGTCGTAGGTCTGGAAATTCTGTGGGTTTAACCCATTCAGTCTGTGCTTCAAACTTAGGTATCTTCATAGATTTCCTAGCAAAAAATAACAATACAAACAGAGTAAAGTTATTAACAACATATAGTGAGGAATATGAGAAGGTTCTTTCAAGAGTAATCCCTTTCAATAATCATATCTATAAAATGTTTTGCTTTCAGTAAGTCTTCCTTTCCATTCTTCATACTGTGTCGAATGATATATTTTATAACGCATCCTTCTGGATAAAGCAACTTATTATCGATCACAAATTTACTTGGTTGAATTTTAAATTTCTGATAATGTGATCCGCCAATTTGTTTATCCCAAACTTTCGATGTCATATCCTTTTGCCTCCTTTTTTGCTGCCATGATATATAAATTTTGTGACGTTCGTGTGACCCCTACATACCAGACCCTGTTTTCTTCATCTTCTTTTTCAAGACTTTTGTCCACAGCTTCTCTGATGGTTTTAGTATTGTCCAAAATGAGTAAAACGTTTGTGGCTTCTCCACCTTTGGCAGAATGTATTGTGGATAACTGTACTCTTGCATCTTTGGATAATTTTTCTCCAGAACTTAATATCTTTCGTATATATAAACACTCCTCATAATCCCCTACAAATACATCAAACCAGTTGACGGTTTTGTCGTATGTCAGATCTGTTAAGTCATACATTTTTTCTTCTGTTGGAGTGAAGTCCATACCAGTGCATTCAATAATGTCTTTGACTTCGGATAAAGACAATAGTTCACCTTTTTGCCACCGGGTGTAGTTTAGAATACTTCTAAACAAAGTAGCCTTAAAACTTTTTCTACCTTTTATTTGAAAATAAATTCCCATATCTTTTAGAATTGGTTTAATTTTATTGAGTCTATCGTTTGTTCGTGCGAGAATTAACCAGTCTCCTTCGGACAGAGGAACATCTTCGATCGAAGTTATATGATCTACAAATCCTTCTTCTTCCCTCGCTTTCCAATGCTTTCTGATTCTACGTTCGTCAGGAATTCTCTCTAAAATCTTATGGGCGATACTTTGGACATGTTTAGGGACCCTGTAAGATTGTGGCAAAATAATGTCTTTTTTGGTTGAAATATTTTGAAATTTTTTAACATCTGCGCCGGCCCAGCCATAAATAGCTTGATCATCGTCTCCTGCTAATATAACATACTTGGAATTTTGCCTTATAATATCTACCATTTTCCACTGTACAGGTGATAAATCCTGAGCCTCATCAATAAAAACGATGTCATATTTCGGACACAATTCGGACACATTGAACTGTTCGATCATATCAGTGAAATCACGTAATTTAAAAGAGGTTTTATAATTATCTACTTCAGCGTCTAAAATATGTAATAAATTTTTTTCTAATTCATAGGAATACATGCCGGTATTATATTCCTCTTGGATAGTTATTTCTTTAATTCGCGCAGCATTGATTAAGTTAAAATATTCACTATCAGAATCTACAAACCCTGTAGATTCTTGTCCATCAGAATAAATTGTAACCTCTATTCCTAATTTTTTACCAATATCCTCATAATGTTCATCTTGCATCACTTCACTTTTTTTCATTCCCAATCTATTAAATGCTAAAGAATGAAGAGTTCTGAAATGTTTTAAATTTTTTCGTTGTAATTTGGGATATGCCTCTAGCATTCTATCAACAGCTTCGTTTGCAGCTTTGGTAGTAAATGCAAAATATCCAATCTTATCCAGGGGTGTCCCCAATTTATAAAATGTTTTAACATAGTTAATAAGTTTAGTTGTTTTCCCTGTTCCCGGAGGCCCGTATATTTTTCTACTGATCACATTATCTCCGTTTTATGTTTTAATTTTTGATGATGAATAGGTACCTGTTCAAAGGATTTTATATTTATTTGCACCACGTTTTTGGTAGATGAATTATGTTTACCTTTTTCTGTCGTAGGAAATCGTTTTTGTTCCAGAAACTGGATCTCGCACTCTCGGTAGGTATGCTGCATAATACGTCCTGTTTTTTCTTCTTTATATTTCCAGTCTTTAGCTTTTAATCTGTCATAAAATTTCTCAAATTTAAAAAATGCATACTCTCCCTCAATAAGGGCTGAGCCACTTTTAAATGCTGCGTCATTCGCAGCTCTAGGGCCATTAATTTTTGCGTGTAGAACATCATGTAGTTTTTCTCTCGGAGATGTTCCTATGGGAGGCTGTACTTTTGTCTGAGTTTTATATAATTCTTCCATTACTTTTTGTTCTTCATCCCCTTTAATAAGAGGAGGTAAGAATCCTGCAGCTTTAGCTATTGCATTTCTCCGTTTACGTTGATCATTTAAATGTTCAATTGATCTACAAAATACCGTAGCAGTAGCAATCCCATCTGGTTTAGTGACATCAAATTCATATTCAGGTTCTTCAAATATTTCTATCTTTCTTAAGTTAGTTAAAACAGGGTATGATCCCTTTGAGCCGGCGAGTACACCAAACCTTTTTTTAACACAGATACCTTTCTTACAAAAATCACTAAGAGGACTCTGTGTGCAGGTATAACCTTTATCAGATCTTTTCCATGATTTTAATTTGGCATTTAATATTTTATCGTCCCATGCATTTGCATGTCTTTCTTCAAAAAACTTAACTGGAGCATTTTTTACTTTCTGTTCCCATCCATCTGGGTACTTCATTTTAGCAAAGACATGATAGTTGTACATAAATCTATCTTTGCCATCAAAACCTTCTTTGTTGGATATTTTAGATATATCAGCCAGACATGGTGGACCATCCATTAAATCAGCGTCCGTCCCTTCATATATTTTTTTATCTATATTGGCGGTAATGATTTCTAATTGACCTTTAGAAACTAAATTTGCCTCCACTACCTCTAAAAATTTATCTATTGCAAAGGGAGTACCATCGATATTTAAAGCACGTCTCTTGTTACCGTAGTAAGGGAGGTTAATAAATTGTCCTGGTTTTAATTTTCCAGTTTCTTCATCTCTTGTAAGTTCTGTTTGTTTAGGAAATATTTCGTTATTAGGTTTTAATTTAAATAAAGGAAGGAGATTGGTTAAGAAAGATTTAAGTGCTTTGGCATCTGTGAATTGATCCATGAATAGACATAAATGTAATCCTCCACTTTTAGATTCAATAGGTATTAAAGGTAAATCAAAATCCTGTATTATATCTATAAAAAATTTTTTATTAAAATCATCATAGTCTTTGGGATCAATATCTATAACACCCAGTCTTGCTTCGGAGTTCTCATTACATGGTTGAATACCAATAGACAATTTACCATTTAAATGGGCTTCGTAGATTGCTTCTGTGAGAGGCTCATAGTTCCATCTATATACTGGTTTCTTCTTTCCGCTTTCTGGGTCTACTTTTGCTTCTTGGTGCTCAAAGTCAGCTAGCCCATATGCATTACGATAACCATCAAAAAATTTTATATATCTTTTATCCATAACTGAGTACGTGGGCCCTCCAGTCTCCCTTCAGGCCCACACTGTGCACATACCCCGAAGGGATTAGATAATAACTCTTTCCTTTGGT
>VTLG01006904.1_pt1 | contig 16499 bp, 25 predicted proteins | sample 4694571 | NCBI WGS metagenome assembly VTLG01 (sample SAMN12604809, study PRJNA352737) | marine metagenome | biome: ENVO:00000447; feature: ENVO:00000209|ENVO:00000569|ENVO:01000036; material: ENVO:00002151; isolation source: viral sequences binned using virsorter ...
AGAAAGTATGATAAGTATCTACATCAATGTAATAACTGTGGTAACATATTCAAGTGATTAATCATGGCTAAGAAATGTCCTAACTGCAATAGTACGAGAACACAAAAACAATGGAATAGAACATCAAGCTCTGGCCCTGAGTTATGGGGTTATTATTGTTTTAACTGTGGTAATTACTTCAAACCTAGTGGTCGTATAGCCAACTAGCCTTAAACTCGCCCTCATTTTTTGCAAATTTTCTCACACACCACTTTGAATTAGTATGACATTTTTAGGCTAATTTACCCTATGTTGTTTTTCCTACAGGAAAAGAATACTATATTGTACCTAAAACATGGGATTAATTACCCATCCTTGCAGACTTGATAAATTTACTGACCCTAATACGCTTAGCTTTGCACTATAGATAGTAATATTATTACTTGAAAAAAATCAAACATTATATTATATATTAGATATGTTATTTATTTTTTATAAAAAAATGGGTGTTTCCACTACTTATTAACTACTAATTAACTTCAATGAAGTGTATGACTATCAAGCAGCAACAAGACCAGGATGCTCAGAGTTCACCGTACAGATTTCAGTATGTCAAGGCGTATTCAATGGGTCAGTTTGTAATGGCTGGTCATTTTGTCGAGATGCTAAATGCTACCTGTACGCCTCAGCACAGGCTCACCGATTTACCTAACTTTGAATCGACTGTGGATGCTGGTGGTTTTAATTATGGTTCAAAGATTAATGAAGCTGCAAAAAATTACTGTGATAAATATATGCCATTAGTGGAAATGAATATTTCAAATGAAAGGGCCACCTTGTTTAACAGTTATAGAAATGAATGAAGTTACAAAAATCAAAATGGGTAAGGGAAAAATTACAATATGGACCAAAAAGAAAAAGGGGTATAATGATGAACCGATTTAATTATGATCAGGTATGCTTTGCATTAAAAATGAATTTTAAAGATTGGGATTTATTCAGGACATTTTTTGTGGTGAGATATTTGATAGCTATGTATAAAGATTGGATAAGGGAAAAATGACATTACTTAACCAGGTCAAAAATCAGGGTAAGCAGATCCTTAGTGATGGTCATAAAACCACTACTTACAAATTTGGTGATCAGGAAATTCCATTGTTAAGATCACAGACATTGACAGGTCTGGTGAAAACAATGATGGGCCATCATAAAAATCAGGATTACATATCTGTACTCATGTGTGGTAAATCTGGCTCTGGTAAATCCACCTATACACAATCCATCATACATAGAATATCCTGTATGTCAGAAGAACCGTATATTGTCAAATGGTTTTCAAGGGCTGATATTCAGCACTTGGACACAATCATTGATACATTAGAGCCAGGTCGTAGGGTTATCCTAGTGTTTGATGATGTATCATATGTCATGGATTTTCTACCATCCAAGCGTAAAAAGGAGCTAGCTGAAAAATTGACACATATCAGGCATGACTTAGAGGGAGCTAAAGTTATAACTTTTATGAATATTCACTATCAAAAAGCCCTGATGCCCATGTTACGTGATAGTGACTATAGGGTAATCACATCCATGTCTGACCAGGATGCACAAAATTGGAAAAATACATTGGGATGGAATAACCGATTTAAAATTGACCGATACCAGAAACAATACTATTCAATGATGCAGAGAGGCTATTGGTATATCAATGGTGTCAATAAGATGGGTTCAAGCCATGATGCCTATTCATATCATACTAACCAGCCTTTTCGTATTGCATTGGTATCAACTGGCAAAGATGTTAATCCTGTGCTATTCCCTAAAGAACAATGCGGTAGATGTTCAATTACAGAGAGTGAGGTAGTTGATACAGTTGATCCTAAATGGTTTGTAAAACAATGTTTGAAAGGCTATAAGACCAGCTCAAAGACAGGGCTTAGATATTATATGTATTTTAACTATGGTAGGATTGACTGTCTGCCAGACATGGCTAGACATGGGATCGAAAAAATAAAAGAAACTTTCAAGAAATATCGTGTAGAGGACCAAGAGGCTTTAATTGAAGAAGTAAAGGCGACAATAGGTCAAAAACATGATCTTAGATTTGGTGTCAAAAAGGTTAAAGATAATAACACTTTTCAAAAAATAGATTAAAATGCCACAATTAGAAACTGGATTATTCATATTCATGCTGATATTCAGTTTTGGCTTTATGATATGGGGATTCCTAAGACACACAGACATGTTCACTAACATTCTAAGATTGGTTAGTATTGCAGCGTTCTTTGGATTGTGTCTGTATATGCAAAGTGGGTACGAGGTTAGTGCGACCACTACCACAGAACAACAAGTCCTGGATTCCAACAATGCAGTAGTTACACTATCAAATACTGAAAGTGAGGTCTTGATACCATCTGATTCTGCAACATGGCTTGGATGGGGATTCTTTGGCTTTGCGGTTCTTAACATGATTTTACTTATCAGAGGTGTTTGGAAATAGCTGAGCTTAGAACGTTATTCCTGGAAATATACATTTTCATTCTGTGCATTAATGCTGGAATATTTGTGATGGATAGTGTCGATCCATCAACTAGCTTGGTATCACCGTTTAATGCTGGAAATGTAACCACATCATTACCTAGTGATATTGCTGGTATTGGGCTTGGAAATGCAACAACAGCTAGCGGTACGCTTGTGGCTAACACATCCATCAATGTTGTTAATGGTACGTCAAGCAGTACGGTATTAGACCCCATCCAAGATGCAGTATTTTTCCCATTCGCTATTTTCACCACATTCATTAACTTTATCACAGGTGGATTTATTTGGAACACCTTAGCTATATTCGGATTAGCTACAGAGTTTGTAATGGCCCTACAGGGAATTATTGGCTTTTTGTTGGTCCTAACGATTGTCTATTACTTTACAGGCAGGTAGTCATTTAACTTTATTAGGTTCGGCTGTAGCAAAAAAATTAACATGGATTTCGGACAAATTCTAGGTGTAGTAATTATGGTCGTGGGTGTCATCATCGGCTTAATAATTTACAATGCCTTTGAGGGAGCGTTGGATTGTACCACATTAACTGGTTATGATACAACGACCCCAGCAGATTCCACAGACCAGGCGAAAGCTTGTATTGATACAAAATCTAATGCATCAATAGTCTTTGGCATAATTCCAGTGTTCATAATTCTCGGTTTGATACCACTTATTCGTGGTGTCCTATCAAAAGGATTATAATCATAGGAAAAACTCAGGGCTAATCGCCCATTTTTTTTTTAAATAAAACCTTAAAAATTACTGTTATTCAAAGAATAATAGATTGGTAGTCCAAATAATCATTAGAGTATTACTAGCGTTCTTTTCTGTAGGTATCGTAATGATGTTGTTCATGCCTCTCGTTTATGAATTAGGATTTAATATTGATAGTTGGGATAATATGCCGACTGATTTATTGGCGGCAAGAGATAATCTTTATTCCACCTTTTTGCTCATTCCCATATTTGCTCTGGGGGGTATTCTGTTATGGGCATATCTCAGTGCAACAAGGAGATCACAAGTCGAGTATGAATGATGAAATGGTTAGGCATATCAATAATATTCACCCTCATGTTATTGCCAATGGGGATTTTTCCACTTTCTACAGTTGATGCACAAGCTAGCGAACCTGTAATTATTGAACATTATGAACATACCACTACAAGTATCTTACAGCCTGATGGTAGTAGTGAGGTAATACATGATTATCATTACCCATATTATTTTGACGGTTCTGACTATGTGCCTTATGAGTTATCAGAAACACCCCAAGTAATCCAGGTAATTGTTGATGGTGGTAAGTTTGTTTTTGATAAAGAAAATAGTGCAGTAACCGTATTCAATGATGATGGTATTGTTATTAATTCAGATTCATACATTGTGAGAAATGCAGAAATGGGATCGGATTCATGGTCAGCATTGGCAGTTAATGATGAACCATCTACTACTTCAATTAATGAAGATGGTGAAAACCTTACAATAACTTTTACAAGGGAAAACAATGAGGGTATATTCAGTATTGATTATTTAGTACGTGGACCAGATATGAAAGCAACTGCAAGTTTTGAAAATGCGATATATGATAATCACAAGTTTGCATTTACTCAGACTTTGGAAATGGGTACAAATATTCTTGATCTAAATGAGCAGACAATAAATTTAGATAACTATGTGGGCCAAAGTTTTGATAAAACGGTATTAGACGAAAATAGAGATATTGTTTTAGCTGGTCAAGGATTATTGTATAATAGTGGTTTGGGCTTTGATAGATTATGGGCGGTACATATTCATGAAGATAATAAAATATCATTAGATTATGCATCTGATCCTTTTAATGTTGAAACACAGACAACGATAGGCGAAACAGTTGAGCTTGATCCGTCAATGGCATTAGGGGATTTGAATAACCTAGCTTGTAATGCTGCTAAACAACATTCTCATTCTGGTGGTGGATCAACCACGTTTAGTAAATATTGTTCATATGGCACATGGGGATCAGCAAGATCATATATGTGGCAGTGGGATTCAACTGCACATAACAGATATGATGTGTTATGTATGATATGGAACACATCATCTGTGCCTACATCTGCAACAGTAACACAGATAGAATTTAGCGGTAATCAGTTTGCTTATGGTGGTTACAATGTTGGGGATTATGGCGATTGTGAGTTGTATCAAATGACAGGTGGACATCCTGGTACAAGTGCAGCCACAGGTCAAACAGCAAGTGCATTACACGCTGATATTCAAAGTGGTTTAAGCTATGGTACAATTCCTGGCAATCTATCTGATCCAAATACAAGTGATCAAATCGGATGTACTGGGCCAAGTAGTAGTACATATCAATTAGGTGGCGATACTTCACTAGGTCATGCAACTAACGGTTTTACAGGTTTTACAGCTTTGGCAATATCTGATCTTAACACAGCAATATCGACAAGTGCTGGATTTTGGCAATTTGGTATCTTAAAAGATACAAGTGCAAACACAGGATCAATCAAAGGTCATTGGTTTGATTATCCTGAATTAAGAATAACATACACCGTACCTGTCGTACCTGACGTACCAACATCTTTGACAGCTACAGGAAACGGTGTAAATGTTGATTTGGCATGGACCGTACCAGCTTCGGATGGTGGATCAGCTATCACTAATTATTTTTATGAAAGTTCTGATGATAATTTTAGTACGGTTCATGCATCAGGTATGACAGGTTCAACAAGCACAAGCTTTACTGATTCACCCAGCCCAGTTGGTACGACATATTATTATCGTGTAAGTGCGGTCAATTCTGTGGGTACAGGATCACCATCTAATATTGATTCTGCTTTTGTTGGTAGCCCACCAGACCCACCAACATCATTAACAAGTGTGATAAACAATCCTGATCCAAGTCCTTTGGTAATTGACTTGGCATGGACCACACCAAGTTCAATGGGTTCTGGCACACTAACAGGATATGAGGTATGGCGTGACAGTGTATTGATAACTACAACGTCAGGAGCTGGCACAACATATCAGGACACAGTATCATCACCTGGCGGTACGTTTGTGTATGAAGTTAAAACAGTAACCAATCATGGCACATCTACAGCAAGTAACCAAAGCTCAATAACCACACCAACTGTACCAGACCCACCAACAATAAGTCTGGCAATAAACAACCCTGATCCAAGTCCTTTGGATATTACAATAACGTTCACCCCACCAGGTAATAACGGTGGTTCTGCGATAACAGGATATTCATTAGAACATTCGACTGATGATATAACTTACAGTACGGTGGCTGGTGGACCGTTTACCACAAGTACCACACACACTGTATCTGCTGCTGGTACGCAATACTATAAAGCCACAGCAATTAACAATGTGGGTTCATCAGCTTTATCATCTGCACAGAACATAGCCACACCAACAATAACCACACCACCACAAAATCTGGCTGCTACAGTTTTGAATGATACATCTATTGATTTGACATGGGATGTGCCAAGTTCGGATGGTGGATCGGCATTGGTTAATTATTACGTTTATAGAAACTCTGTAAACATTCAGACAGTAACAAGCCCACTATCATTTAGCGATACAGGTTTGACACCTAATACCACATACACATACCAAGTTTATGCCAATAACAATGTCGGTATGTCAGCCAGTTCTAATACAATCACACCCACTACTTATTTTGCTGTAAGTGGTTCAATCACAACTACACAGACCGTATCTGGTGTTTCTGTATTGATTGACCCCACCATTACCACTACAGGCACACCTAGTCCAACATTTACAGAAATTAAGGTGTATGACAATGGTGTGTTACATTCGACACAAGCTATGGGAAATACTGACTGTGGAGCTGCTACAGACTGTGTGAGTTATCATTTCCCAACAAATGACCTGACAGCACATAACGTAACATTGGCGGTAACTGATTCTAGCCATTGGTCCACACCAACAATCACAAGTGCAATAATATCAGTATCACCAGACTATAAGGCAAATTGGGATAGTAACAATGTAGCCTTTAACGTAACACGAAATACGACAGATACCATACTTATTGTAAATCGTGATACATCTATTGGCTGGGATTTGTCATGTGATTTGCAGACTACAGCACAGGCTATGGCTGGTACAACTGGCACACACGTTAGACAGGTTACAAGTGCGTGGTATTTTGATACGACATCAAATCCATATCCTATTGGCTCAGGTGAACACATCTATGGTGAGTGTAAAGAGGGTACAACTACAGTTTTAACATTTACAAGTTATGGCCCTAACTTGATCGCTGGTGGAATTAATCTTTTTGATTCGCATATGTCAGACTTTCTAGGTCTTGAAAATGCTGCAATATTGTTTGTGGTTATTGTGGCTGCATTGTTCACAGGTCGTACAGCCAATACAGGCATATTGGTGGTCCTAAGTGTAATAGCTATACTAGCGAGTATCGGATTCATGGTAATTGACCAGGCGATTTGGGGAATAATTATGCTGCTTGGAGCTTGTGGAATTTTCATAGGTAAAAGATTCCTTTAAGTAATACTATTTTTACTTTGGATTAGGTCAATGCTAAGTTTCACGTTTCCATCAATAGAAATGCATCATTCAAAAGAGCCAATCGCTTTTGTGTTTTATCCAAGTAAGCAAATCAAAGCATACAAGCTTAGGGTATTGTCTGGCAAGTATTTCTATGTCATGGATGGTAAAAAATATCAGGGAATATTTGAGCTTGACCCTAGAAAAGCATATCATTATGGCAAGGGTGTGCCAATTTATTTTTATGACAGTAGGAATATTCTACCCATTGATCCAATCGTAGTAAATGAAATAAGCCATTATGCCAAAAAACAAAACTTGGTCCAACTATCTCAGACAGATAGTAATCACTCAGGTATGCTTAACGACATAATGAAAACCGTTAGTGACAAAACTATGGCAATACAGGAATTAGTAAGCAAGGTGAATAATAGAAAAACTCAGATAACAGAAGCTTTGGCACAATTTCAAGACAATGTGGCAAAGACACCAGGCGATCAGATGCCACCAGAGGATAAGCTAGGTAGCATCCTTACAAATCATCTGGTCGAAAAGGGTTTAATTTCAAATGAGGAAAAAGGCATGATTGATTCTAGTGTGGCTAGGGGTTCAATGTCTGTGAATAGCTTAATAGCTAAGCTTAGAGATAAGGAAATACTGAGGATCACCGAGCCAATGAGCCAAGACATGCACACGTTTCTTAACGACTTTGGGTCAAGTAACCCTGAGCAATTAGCTTCTTTTGTAGCTGGTCTTAGGCGATTAGATAAGGGTGTTAAAACAATGACATCTATACCCATTAAGACATGGATGCCAGCTAGTATCATTATGGCCCTGTTAATTGGTGGGTCAATAGCTGGAATGATTCTACTGCAAAACATGGGGGATTTGGGATCGATTATACCATTACCACAAAGCCCATCTGATCTTAACGTACCTGTAGAGCCAGAAGTTATTGAGCCAGAGCCAATACCAAAGCCCAATATGGTATGGGATGCGGTCAATCAAAGATGGACACCTGATATGGTTTTTGATGAACCTAGCCAAAGCTGGATTCCCTCAATGCCAGAAATAGAGCCAGAAGTAGAGCCATAAATTCTTTTTAATAAGATAATAATAGAAAATCTATATGGCATTTGGTGATTCTTGTTATGAAAATTACGAGAAAGCTGGTGAATATATGTGCAATATTTTTAATGAACCGTTCAAGGCTGTGCTAGAACCTTTTGATGCTATTTTTGGTGGAGCTGGTGAGCTAGGATTTACTATAGCAATAATATGGGGAATAATTATTGGTGTTTTGTGGCTATCGACACAGAATATCATGCTTTGCAGTATTGTTGGCGTAGTTATCGCATCAAGTGTCACAGGCATATATCCACAGGCTCAGGGTGTTGGATTCCTTTTGATAGGTCTTAGTCTAGGAATAATAATATTCCAGTTGGTTCGGCACAAGATTCAAACCTTTGCATAGTATTTTAATACTGGAATATTTAGGGAAAATCATTGAGTAGTGATATTTTACCATTCTATGAGAGGTGTGCAAGTAAAGATGGTCAGTCAGTAGATAGTGAATATTTCAGGGCCATTGGTATGATCTTGCCAAAAAACTCTGGCATACAGATTGTCTATTCAGATTATCACCAAGTAGTTATCCAGGCTAACAATCAGCATTGGCGGTTTAGACAATATGCCTTACCAATGGTAGAGGCGGCTGCATTGGGAATAACTGCATTGTCTAGTGAAGATGGAGCTGCGGTAAGACAGTTTAACACATTCAGACAGATTCAGACATTAAATACAAAAAACAAAGGACCAAAAGCGGATATGTGGGATAAAGTAATCTATGGTAAGGAAAAGTTTGAGGGTAATGAATGACCGTACAATTACAATGCAGAAATAAAATAGCATCCAACGGTAGAAACTCAAAGATATGCTGGACCTGTGGACATTTAGCTAAAGTGATTGATGGTAAGTGTGTTTGCTGTAATAACCAAGTAAGAAAACATGAAGATAAAGAATTAATAAACATTAAAAATTCATTTGATGATGCTTTGGCTGGGTCAATAGAAATAGAGTATAGGTTCTATACAAAGAATTATGTATATTTTGTCAAGGCAAGTACGCTTAGAGAGTATATTAACACAAATACATCTGATAAATTTGAAAAATTCCACCATTTTGTAAAAAAAGTCAGGGATTCTGGTGAGTTATCCAGGATTCCAAGATGGTAAGTCATTAAACTATATTAAAAACCCACAGGCATAATTTTGGGGAGCTGTAATAACTATAATAGTTCTGAACAAGGCTTGACCGTCACACAGCGATGATCCACATAAAAAGTTAAAACTTACTATAATAACAAGGATTAATGGGAAAATCATCTAAGGGTGGTCGTGGTCGTGGTCGTTCATCTGGTTCGGCTGGTTCATCTGGTTCACGTTCATCATCTTCTGGTGGCTCAAAATCTTCCGGTTCAAAATCTTCCGGTTCAAAATCTTCCGGTTCATCATCTTCTGGTGGCTCAAAATCTTCTGGTTCTTCTGGTCGTTCTTCTGGTCGTTCTTCTAGTTCGGCTGGTTCATCTGGCACACGTTCTGGTTTATCTGGTTCAAATCGTTCAGTCACATCACAGTCGTCAGGGGTATCGAGTTCATCTAGTTCAATTAGTTCCCAGTCGGTAAGTTCAACCCCTGCGACATCAACACAAGGGCCAACATCAACAGGACCAGCTCAGACACGTTCTGTTATTGGTCCAAGTGGAAATGTTCAACAAATAAGAAACGTAACACCCCAACAAGCAGCCACAATCCAGGCAGTATATGACAGACAAAGAATGACTAAATCATTAAATGAATCTAAACAAAATATGGTGGCTGCAATACGAAACGCAAAGACATCAAAAGATGCTATGATGATACGTGCAAAATTTGTAAGTCAAAACCCAGCCTTAACCAGCATGGGTACAGTCAAAGATGTTAGAAAAAGGGTGAACAATGCACTTGATAAAGGGTTTGTAAAGTTAGGACCAACAGGTGAGCCAATCGGCAAAGTAAATCCAAGAACCAATCTCTATGATTCAAAAGGACAAAAGATAGGATCAACCACAGGTCAATCAGTAGATTCAGAGTTTAATTTCTTTGAGGTTAAAAAACCTACAACAAGTGTAAAACAAATGGATATGTTTAGCGTATCATCACCAAAGACACCTGTAAGTTCTTTGGGTGAAACAGAATTTTTATCTGACAGTCAGAAAGCTTTTGGATTCTTGCCAAGTCCATCTGAGATTAAAGGCACAGATGAGTTTGCACAATTAGGCAAGGGCGTATTACGTGGATCGTCAAATGTAATAACATCATTTTTTAATATTGGTGAGTATGGCAGATCAGCCATAACACAAACAGAGGCAAAGCCTAAAGGATATTACAAGACACCAATTACACAAGCTGAATTAACTTTCTTTGGTGTGGCTGAAAAAGGATTAAAGGGCCAATACGAATCTGCTGATCAAGCTGGTACAGATTTGGGAATAGGATTTGGTAAGGCTAAAGATACAATATTTGCTGATCCGCTTGGATCAGTTGGATCATTTATTGAGGCTGGACCATATGTGATAGGTGGTGGTATTATCAAAGGTGGTCAGACTATAGGAAAATTATCAACTGGCTTTTTCAAGGTAAGCAAAACAACAAAGGCTGATTCAATATTATCGCCTGGAATTAAGGTATCGAAAAAGGATTACTTTGACGGATTTTTCAGAGATACAAAACGAACCGTTGGTCTAGGTACAAAGAAAACCAAAGCAGTAACCCCAGCATTTACAAAACAGGATATGGGATTAGGAAAAGCATTGGGTATGGATTTGTCAAAGACTACCAAAAAGACAGGTGATTTTGGATTAGGTACAGCCAAAAAAGTAACAAAGAAACAGGATGATTACTTGGGTAAATTTTTCCCATCATCTAAAGGTGGTCAGCAATTAATGATGCTGCAAAAACCAATAACAAAGACCAAGTTAAAGACCCAGTTAAAGACAAAAACAAAGACTAAACAAGTTCAAAAACAATCATCAGGTCTAAAGTTTTTCAGTCCTACCAAAATAAAGGCGGTGGCAAAGACAAAATCAAAGGTAAAATCTAAACAGAAATTACGTGCTGGTATTATACCAATGTTTAAGACACCAACTAGACAAAGAACACCGCTAAAATCAAGGGTAAAACAGGGCTTGATGTTTGGTAGTATTCCAGCTACAGCAGCTACCACAAGTTTGTTATTTCCACCACCAACAAGCACAGCCAGAGTTTCTGGCGGTGGGATTGGTCCAAGACTGTTAAGGGGTAAGCGTTCTGGCGGTGGGAATAGAAAGAAAAAAGGTAAGGTTATCCATCAAGGATGGAACGTGAACATCAAGAAAGTTGGCAGTTATTATGGTGGCCCTGCTTATGTTCAGTCAAAATCAAAAGCTGATATTGATAGATACTTTGCAGTAAAAGGTAAAAAGGCAAAGTCAGGTAAAGCGTTCAGTATCAACGGTGTTAAATTTTGAGCCAGTTAGAGTTTCTTAATTATTATCAGGTCCAATCTACTAGAAATATTGCAAAGTCAGCTTTAAGGTCATTCAATGAATATCTTACATCCAATAATATGACAGAGGACCAATTCATAACAAACCTGAAAAGCCAAGAACAAAAGGATCAGGGTAGAGCAATACGAAAACTGTATGATTTTTTGCAAACAAAGATGGTCCTATCTTCATGTAACAAATACAAGAATTATATCTTATCTTATCTTGCCGATCAAAACATAACAATCAATCAACATTTTCTCAATATGGCATTTCAAGGCGTACAATCACCATTACTTGAAAACGCAAAGACACCAACGATAAAACAGATTAGAGAAATAATTAAGATGATTAATCCGATAGATGCTAAATTATTCTTTATGGTTCAGTTTGTTTCAACTATGCGGCAGAACGAAGCAAGATTATTGCAGACAAGTGATATTGATTTTGATGCTGAACCAACAATAATTCATCTACAAGCCAAGAACACAAAGACCAGGCGTGAACGAATTACATATCTCACATCAGATGTAAGTAAATCATTATTAGAATATATCAGAATTAATAATATTGAGGGCCAGATATTCAATCATTCAGCACAATCCTACAATAATCATTTTAATCGTGCAGTTAGGAAATTAGGATTGGATGAAAAGTTTAGTGAAACCAATCGAAACAAATTATCAATCCATCGATTGAGGGCTGCGGGTAGCCAAATTTTAACCGATCGTATTGACCATGACTTTGCAGATGTTTTGATGGGTCATACCAATGGGTTAAAGACATATTCTGTGGGTAATGAAGAACGGTTATCTGAGTTATATCTAAAGGCTGAGCCTGGCTTAAAACTGAATATTAATTAACCAATTTCAATAATTGGAATGATACCAAAGTATAAGTATAAGCATACCGTAGAATAGGTACAATGAAAACAGACACACAAAATCAATCGGTTCATACTGATGAAAGTAACCGAGAAAAAATGTCAGTAAAAGAGGATAGCTGTGATTATTGCCACCAGGCATTTATCATGTGTGTTAATCCAAACTGTGATGAATACTGTCTAGGTCATCATAGAGATTTATCAGGCTTTTATTGTTCTGATAGATGCTGGTGTTTGTTAGAGGGTACGCCCTTAGATCAGGTAAGCGATATGCCTTTGGCGACAAAAACACAGCAAGGTAAGTATGAGGTGGTCAAGGCATGAGGGGTGTATTTTGGAACGCTATCGGAAAAATGAAGTGTCCTATTTGTAACAAAAAAGGCAAAAAGGTAAATGATCTTACAATTATAGACAAAAGTGCTGGATTCATTATACATAAAAAATGCCGAGCAAAAATCACAGAGGAATTTTTGATCAAACTTATGCGAAAAGCTGGGTGTAAAGGATGGGAAATTAATGGTGTTGTGGTATGAGTAAATTACAGTTATCAGTTAAACAGCAGACGTTCTTGCAAACGGTTCACAGTTTATCTGGTAACAATAGTTTCAACAAATCCACAGGGCCAATCGTATCTAAAACTAAGGTCATGTTTTCATTGGGAGCTAACGATGGTCCTGTGGGTTTTTCAAGGTGTAGCCAATGACAGATGTTTATGAAAAAAACTGTGCTGATTGTAGAGAATCAAAATATGGAATATGTGAAAAACATTTTGAAGATTTTAATGAGTTTTGTAGGGTGTCAGATGAATATGAGGGTGGTCGCCAATGAAAAGGACCATGCCAAAATGTTTAGGCTGTGAAAAACCAATGACATACATCCATGCTGATTATTTCGTCAGAAAAGATGTGTATAATATTGATTATGAATGTAATATCTGCAAAGCCACACTAACAGAAAAAGGTGTTAAATTTTGAGTGCAATACCTTTTGGCGAAATGGTTGGGCATCATCTTAGAAAGGATCTTGGTGATTTAAAAAATAAAAAGCATATGGGTATTGTGATTGAGGGTAAATTATACAAAACACAATTAAAGCCACAATTAAGAGAAGCTTTAAGAGAATATGCAGATGTTCATTTTATGACTGAATCTGAGGCTGTACGCCATGCAATAAGACAAATGATAGTAAGGTGGAAAGAGGGTAAAGAGTTTGACTGAGATATACCAAGTAGTATGTGATGGAATATGGACACAAGGTAAATGCTGGGATGGATTAACAACATATGATGTCTTTGGATTTATCTATTATACAATACAAGGGTGGTTCATACTTTGAGAAATATTAAATATACATGGGATGGTCATAATCATGCGGTTCATAAAATGGCATTGTTCCTGGTCGGTAAATACGAAATAGAGGGTGTTGAGATTGAGTGAGGTAATTCCAAAAGTTCTATTAAATGCACAAAATAAAAGACATGAAAAAAGACTAAGACATGATGATATATTATATTACATGATAAAAGAAACAGGGCGTATCGGTATTACATCGGCTGGGTTAAATAAATACAATATTCTTCCACGAAGCATTTGGATAAATGGCACAAAAAGATTAGAGTTGGTTGGCAAAATTTATCACATGAAGCAGTATATTTTTCGTGGGCATAATACTGGCAAATTAATAAATCGTTGGTTTGCAAAATCATTTCCATCTTCATTAATTGAAATAGAGGGTGTTAAAATTGAGTGAGGTAAGAAATAATATAATGATGATATTGGAAAAATATGACTATACTAGAAATTTTGATAACCTATCATTCTACAAGTTTTATGAGTGTATTATTCACAAAACAGTAAGGCTTGATGATGCAAAAACTGACCCTGAAAGTGTCAGAAGATGTAAACAGCTTTTAGTTGAAAAATACCCATACAGGTATGGGCCAACTGATCCAGTATTAAGATTAAAGAAGATGGATAAACAGGTCAGGATAACAAAAATGGTGGTAAATAATGGGTAAATATCCTAACGGTTATTCAGCATATAAAACAAAATACAAATACTGTTTTAATTGTAATTGTGAGAACAGGTTAGATAACGTAATATGTAAAAAATGTGGTAAGACATCATTCAGTCTGAGGCGATTAATGTGAGTAAAAAGAAAGGTATTACTTGGGGAATTGGTGATAAGTATAGTGCAACCAGACTTGGATCAGGATTGTTTAATCCAAGTGGATTTTTTGACCCACCAAAAAAGAAAAGTAAAGGTAAAAAACCAACAATCAGAAGCTTAACAACTGCAATTAATAACCAAATAAAACTAAGAAAGGAAATAACTAAACTAAATAATGATTTGGATATAGAACGTAAAAAAGAAAAGGAAATTAGACAAGCATTAGAGGATTGGTAAAATGAGATCACAAACTAAAACAAGTCTGACAATAAACGCAGAATTATTAAAGATATTTGATGCTGAATATGATAAGAAACATTGTAAGTATTCTGGTTATTCAAGAAGTGCTGCTATAACCAAATTAATGCAAGATTGGGTGAGTGAAAATGCGAAAAGCTGACCTGGAAATTAGTTATCTGTGCTATTTTAATTCGCATAATAACTGTAAAGGTAGAAATTGTATGTGTGGGTGTCATGGCTAAGAAATTTAGGTCAGAAAAGGATGCTGAACCAAAAAAGCATATGACCAGAAAAGACCATGACGGTAATTATTGGTGGGGTTCAATGAGATTCACCAAAGGCACATTAATCATTCTAGGCTTTGTAGGGTGTTTCTTTACATTAGTTGGTTTAAGTGTAATTAATCCTGAATTATTTGGTGATATAAAATGACCACAAAACCCACATCAGTAATACAGTTTAGGATTGATCCAATCATTGAAGAACAAGTCAATAATGCTGCAAAATCACATTATAAGGGCAATAGTTCGGCATTTTTTCGTGATGCCACACACACCCTTTTAATGTTCTTACAGTTCAAAGAAAACCTAAGAACCGACCAGGATAAAGTAAAATTTATCAAAAGTTTAGAGGCTGAATTAAAATCCGAGCATATTTTTGAATTTATGGCTACCCAGTCAGAAGAAATGTTAGGGGCCATTATGACAGCAGCACAGATGGTAAAGGATGGTAAAAATCAAAATGCAAAACTCATATAATAATAATAGTATTACATATGTCTGTATATACATACATACATACATACAAGGAAAAAAATGAAATGTATATCATTATTTTCTGGCATAGGTGGGTTTATGATATGATGGAATATACTGTGGATTTTGGAGCTCAATATATTGAGGCTACAAATGACGAAGAAGCTGGTGAATTAGCTTTAAAATATGTTGATGAAAATCATGGTTTATGGAAAAATGAAATAGCCGAAGTTCACAAATTAGAAGATGGTTCTTACATGATTGATTTATCGCCAATTTATGTCAAAGCTAAAAATTCTGATATTGCCATGAAGAAAGCTGAAAAATATGCTAATGATCATAATTTAGAAATTGTTGATGTAGATGATGGGTTTAAGATTGAATAGAGAGATACTTGTAGGGGATGTCCTAGAAAAGATAAAAGAAATACCTGATAAGACGATAGATTGTGTAATTACCAGCCCACCATATTGGTCATTGAGGGATTATTCAGTAGAGGGCCAATGGGGATTAGAGCCAGACTTTCATCAATACTTGGCTAAAATGGGTAGGTTAATGGATGAATTAAGGCGTGTCTTAAAGGACACAGGCACTTGCTGGATTAATCTTGGCGATACATACAGTGGTCATAAAGGCGAGATGCGTAATCCTGGATATAGTAAAGAAAAAGACCGTATTCAGTATAGAATTAAGGCAAAAGGTAAAAAACAAAACTATCAATTAAATGCAGTTCAGTCAAAATCAAGGATAGGAATACCTGAAAGATTCTATATTAACTGCATAGATTCTGGCTGGATAGCTCGTAACAATATCGTATGGTCCAAGA
>VTLG01008970.1_pt1 | contig 16494 bp, 32 predicted proteins | sample 4694571 | NCBI WGS metagenome assembly VTLG01 (sample SAMN12604809, study PRJNA352737) | marine metagenome | biome: ENVO:00000447; feature: ENVO:00000209|ENVO:00000569|ENVO:01000036; material: ENVO:00002151; isolation source: viral sequences binned using virsorter ...
AGATTCTTTGCTAATCTTTTCTTTGTCTTTGCAGCTACAGTCCAATTGACAGCTTTTAAACTTGAACCTGGTTCTGATTCCAAGGTGTAAGTTATAATTTTTTCACCACCCATCGCTGTCCAGATTCTTTGGCACCTCGCATAGAGATATGAACAAGCATTTCTTGGAGCTGGGTCCTTGATACATACCCGCAAAACTTCTAGTGTCGTTCCATTATCCAAGGCTCTCGCTACTGGCCTCCCGCATATCGCTACACCAATGAGTTCACCACACAAAGTTGCGCCAATACTGAACTTATGCCCGGCTGTTTTCTTATTGTGTCTATGATGTGATGTAACAAAATCGTTCGCAGCTTTAAGTGATAAGGGAATTGTTTTAAATTTATTTTTTTGATCCAAAGTGTCTCTCCCCGGCTACGAAGATCATAAGGGCAATACAAATCAAAACAATAAGTATCGCCCCTAGTAGAATATTCGTTATCAAGCTGCCTCCTCTTTCCATTCTCTCCTCCAATAAAAAGTCTTTGTTTCTGTGCCATCCAAATTTTTACAGATAAAATATTCCTTTTTAAATTTAAGCTTTGGATAGACAGCTCTTAACATTGATCTAATGGAGGGTGATATATTTTTATAATGTTTATCGTCCTCCACTATGTCGTATAGATTTTTGTAACTTCGATTATCTGTGTCCTCGGTATAGTAATCACCGACTATCGCTACAGGATCCCCGGTCCAGTGACCAATTAATTTATGACCAGATACATCACCACCTCCTCGTCTGTCATCACCTTGAGCGATCATCAAACAATAAAGGACATCGGCCATCGAACCTTCAAATCCTATCTGCTCGTAATGTTTTAAATTGATTCCTATATCATGGCCCACGACAAATTCTTTTTTAGTTATATTAATTAACTTATGATACTGACCCATCTCGCACCTCCTCTGGTTCTCTCATTCCATCATCATAATTAGGATCATTAACTCTATCCCAAATATCCTGGTGTACTGCACCATGCTTTAAACAAAATATTAATTTAGACATTTCTGCAGCGTCCTCCTCCATATTCATTAACCATTGTTTTACTTTACCCATATTCATCTCCATTGTTGAGGGTTATTTATATATTAATTATCCCATATAGTATGGGAAGTCAAACAAAAAAAGACCCCCACATCCTTTTTTGATAGAATATGGGGGAAGGGAGTGAATAGATTGTAGTAATACACATAAATAAACATAGTGTATAGTGTTTTTTGACCCTATTCTCTTTACAAAAACTCACTTACCCCCTTGTAGCAGTGTAGCAGTGTAGCAGTAGAGAAAATCACTATACATATCAATGATTTAAATCTCAATTTGCTGCTACATGAGTGCTACGCCATAGAAAATAGGCGTAGCAGTAAAAAATAAAAATCTTTATTTTCTGCCAATTTAAATTATAATGATAGTATGGATATTGATATCATCAGAGATAGATTAACCCCTAAACAGATTAAATTTTGCGTATTGTTCGTTGAACAAGGCGATGAATTAACAGCTAAGGAATGTGCAATCCAGGCAGGATACGCAGAATCAGTGGCTGTGAAGACTGCATCTGAGCTTAGAAAAAAACCTCATGTGGCTGAGTATATTAGAGAACTTAGAAACCGAGAAGAAAAGAAATACGAAGTTAATCTTCATAGGCATTTAAAAAGATTGGACCAGTTAAGCAAAGGCGCTGAAGACAAAGGCAATTGGAATGCTGCTGTTCAAGCTGAGAAGTCTAGGGGTCAAGTGGCCGGTCTTTATATTGACCGAAAAGAAATTATGCATGGATCTATTGATCAACTTAGTCGTGAAGAAGTGGATAAATTATTAACAGATATGGATAAGAAATTATCTATCGAAGGGAGCTTTCAAGTAGTAGATGACAACAAAACCGGAGACAAAATTCTGGAAAAGGATAAAGAATAAGTTTACAAAAATTACCCTCACCAGAGTTGAGGCCATTACTCCTACAGGATTGCCTGATTTAAATGCTTTTTTTCTTGATAAAGAAAAAAGATGTCATGAGTTTTGGATTGAGTTAAAGGTAAGTCCAGGTAATGCGGTGAAGCTATCGCCGGGTCAAATATCGTGGCATATGCACAGATTTAAATTGGGTGCTAAATCACTTATCATGGTACAGACCCCCTCTCAAAGAGGGATTGCTCTGTACTCTGGGGGAAGGTCCTTGAACCTTGCGTCCCAAGGCTTGACCCTTGAACCTTGTGCCTTGATCCCTGAGCCTTGTGACTGGAAGCAGCTTGAGTCTTGCCTCATGAAGCTTGCGTCTTAAACCTTGATCCTTGTGTCTTCTATTATAACACCGGATACATAAATTTTTTCCTGACTTGGTGACAAGCATCAGCTCCAGGGAGTATTCCCTGAAGCAATGATCACATTCATTAGTGAGCTGCATAGCTCACATTTTCTATATTGATATTCCAACAACCCCGGCAAGATCCGCAACTGTTGCCTTGTTTATTAGCCGGGCAACTATACCCAATTGCTTTTGAATCCTTGTGAACTGTTGACGTTAACCCCACGTTAGAGTGGGGCTTCCCGTCAATCATCGTAGCTGATACCCTCACCGCTAGGTTTCCTGGGAGTGAACCGCCTTCTTTATAAAAGGTTTTCAGGATCCCCGCTTCTCGTGTTGGCAGCCAATGCTTAATGCCTGGCGTTGCCATTGCAACAGCTACAATCTTTTTAAAATGGTTCAGGCTTTGTATATCTCCTGAATCATGCCATCTAAAATAAGGAACTTTTTTTCCATAATGTTTTATTAATAGAACCATATCATTAACCCAGGTGTCATTGGTGATAGATTCCAATCTGTTGGCGTGAGCTGCTTTCACGCCTTTAAAAGTATAACGCCCCTTTAATGCATAACACATTGAGCAAGTACTATTCTTTATCAGTCTAAGCTTCGACCCGGTATCACATTCAAATGCGCTTAGGCCATAACCATATCCAGGCATTTTACTTGGCTTACTTAAACCGCCAACATTTGCCCAGGCTTCTTTTATATTCATAATTCACTCCTATGTTAGGGGCTAGAATTCGGCTTGTTCAGTCGGACATCTAACCCCATATTAAGGGGGCGTGAGCTGTGCTGACTGGCCCCCTTCATTGAGCTAAAGCTACGTTAAATCATCTAGAATTACGAGTCATTAACTCAAGTAATTATATAAGATATTATGGGAGCATAGTCAACTAAATAATTAAAAAAAATTTCTTGATCCTTGGGCCTTGTTCCCTGGTGAGCTGCCAGCTGATCAGCTCTTGATCCTTGTGCCTGGAAGCGTGAGACCTGGAGCTGCATAAAAGCAGCTTGGGCCCTGAACCCTGTGCCTTTTATTATTTTTAAAATTTTAATTGATAACGAGCTGCAGCTTAGAGCTGCAGCTTCGGGAGTGCCCCTCTATATAGAGGGGATTACTGAAAGTTTAGGATCGGTAGTAAAGATAACTCCACTTCCGTTTCCTTCATCATCTCTTGAAGCAGTGATCCAATGTCCATTATCAAATACTATTTTGATATTAGTTCTTGCATCCATGTCTCCAAAGATCTCTTCATTTTCTTTTTCTGAGTGGTAGTAAACATCTACTATTTTTCTACCAACTAAAAAATCTTTTGCTTCTTTGCCCCACGCAAGTTTTAATTCTTGCGTGGACATTTGATCTAAAGGTTTACTCATCTTTATCCTCCAATAAAGTTTCTTCTTCATTGCCGTCTTCATGAGTACAATTCCAATCAATACTAATATCTTTTAGAATTGTTTCTTTCATGTGCTCAAGTGCTCGGACAATTTCTCTTGGTGCGTCCCATGCTGTTTCAAAAGTATAGTTCAAAACATTTTCGTTTAACTCTACCTCTGTGTTACATGCGTTCCACTTTGTGCCCCAATTATTAATACTCCAATCATACCAATTATCAGCACCATACTTTGCTTTTAATTTTTTTGATTGTTCTTTTTGCCACTCTGGTTTTGCATTCTCTGATCCACTTACTGTATCAGACAATTCATTTGGCATTGGAATCACATTATTAAAATCAAATTCGTTATCATCTGATTTCAACATAGTCTGTAGTTGTTTAACATTGTCTTCAGTTTTACCAATAAACTGTACATTGTTATAAGTCCAATTAGGCATAATCACTCCTTATGTTTAATTATGTGTTGACACTATATGGGATAAGTCTTATAGTCAACTATTAATTTAACAAGGGAGAAAATTATGGAAGCAACTGAAAATATAGGTGGCACTAGCTTACAAGGTTATATCAAAGCTAGTTATGAACAATTGCTAAATGCATTTGGCGCACCTAACTCAACATTATGTGACAATTATAAAACAGATGTTGAATGGGCTTTTAAATTTGCTGATGGTACAGTTGCCACTCTTTACAATTGGAAGAATGGTAAAAACTATTGTGGTGATGAAGGTCTAGAACTCAATGACATTTACGAATGGAATGTTGGTGGCTTTAATGACAAGGCTGTTAGTAAACTATTAGAAAAATTAAGATCGTAAAATAAGAAGGGGGCATTGCGCCCCCTTTTTTTATCGCTTGAGGCTTGAGACCTTGAGCATTAATTCATTAATCTTATCTTGCCAAATCCTTCTTAACCAGGCATCAGCTAAGTCAGTTTTAACTAGCTGAAGTTCTAAAAGCTGGATCATTCTGTATAAATTACTTTCCATATTCATCTCCTTTAAAAATAATTCTCTTTACCTACTCTCTTGAAAAAATCAAGTCTACTTACATTTAAAAGATCATTCCAAAAAAAGCTGGAGTCCAGCTCTTCACAATCCCTGTATCTTCTCATATAGAAAAACTTTAATTTGATTTTTCTTTTATGATGGTCCTTCTCCAGCTCGGAGTAGGTTTCAAAATCGTCTGGATGAAAACCACCACCCCAACGATTAAAACAATGTTTGTTAAATTTCTTAACGTCTTCTAAACTTTCAATTGGTTTTGTTACATTAAAACGCATAAGCTGCTCCCTTGTAAATTCCAGCGGGGTTAATTCCCCGCTGGGTAATCGTAGATCCTAATCTAATAGTATCATGTATGCTTTGGGATTAAATTTCATAAACCAATCTAAACCCCTTCGCATCTCTTCGTAATTGTTAGCCAGCTCACAACCCATAATCGTATCATAAATTGAAAGTTCTAAGGCATTGAGCTGGATGCTATCACCACCAAAACGATTGTTGACGACAGCGCCTTCAGTATAAATTTGAATAGGCGCCTTAAAAGGCGCCTTATCTTTTACTAGTTTAATACGCATCTGCATACCTCAACTTTTCTTCTTCAAGTTCCATTGCTAACCATTCATCAGCAGAACGTTGTGCTTGGTCAATGTTTTTGATATCGTATTCAGTAAAGCAATTAACATTTTTACCATTAACAAAGACATTAAAAGTAGCTGAACCATTCCAACTAATTTCTATATTATCTTCGTATTTGAAAACTACATCAGATATTATTTTACCCATTCAATACCTCCAATTTTTAAACTAGTAATAGTATTAAGATTTATTGACCTCCAAGCTTTTCTCGGATTGTCTTTATTCTTCTTTAAAATGTTTACATCTATTACTTCTAATAAATGCTCACGATTTCCAAGAAGTTCCCCACCACTAAAAAACTTTTCATTAGTAGGCAATTTACAAAGCATAGTTCTATTAGTGTTATCTGCTTTCACGAATGAAACAGAAAACATTTTCGCTCCTATACTTTGTTTAACTATTTTTTTAATAAACATATTCACTCCCTATGATTAGTTTATATATCCTATATAGTTATATATTATCTTATATCAATAGTTAATTTAATTTTTTTCTGCATATTTGCAGTTTTTTTTCCTACTTACTCACAGCAATAAAAGGAGTGTCATTCCTGGAACTTGAGCCATCAAAAAAATCAAAAAGGGGGAACCCCTAAATAAGACCGTAGGTCAATATAGTTCTCTTTATATATAAACTTTTACTCATATAAACTATATGTTATAAAGATCTGATGTCTGACCTTAATACCTTTAAGAGGTTAACTAATTTTGATAATTTAAGTCCGAGTGAATTAGACATATTACAAAAAAAGTTAATGCTGCGTAAGAAAACATTTGATTTAAAAACATTGGCTAAAGAAAATTATTTAAAATTTGTTAAACAAGTTTGGCCAGAGTTTGTAGAGGGTCCCCATCATATAAAAATTGCAGAAAAGTTTCAAGCATTGGCCGAGGGGAAGATAAAACGATTAATTGTTAATATGCCACCCAGACATACCAAATCAGAATTTGCATCTTTTTTATTTCCTGCGTGGATGATGGGCCGTGATCCAAAGCTCAAGATTATTCAAACCACCCACACAGCAGAACTCTCTTATCGTTTCGGTCGTAAGGTTCGAAACCTCATGGAAGAAAATACTTTTCAAGATATTTTTGATGATATTAAATTATCTCAAGATTCAAAAGCTGCAGGAAGGTGGGAGACAAATAAGGGGGGAGAGTATTTCGCAGCAGGAGTTGGTGGAGCCATCACAGGTAGGGGTGCAGATTTATTAATTATTGATGATCCCCATTCCGAGCAAGATGCTTTATCAGAAACGGCGATGGAGTCAGCTTACGAGTGGTATACCTCTGGTCCAAGACAAAGACTTCAACCAGGAGGTAAGATTGTTATTGTTATGACAAGGTGGTCAACAAAAGATTTGACAGGGGAATTAATGAAAGCACAGAAAGAACCTAAAGCAGATCAGTGGGACGTGATTGAGTTTCCAGCAATCATGCCATCAGGAGATCCTGTCTGGCCACAATATTGGAAAAAAGAAGAATTAGAATCGGTTCAAGCCTCACTGTCTGTTCCGAAGTGGAATGCTCAGTGGCAACAGAATCCTACTTCAGAAGAAGGTTCCATTATCAAACGAGAGTACTGGAATATTTGGGATAAGCCCAAGCTCCCTAAATTGCGTCATGTCATTCAATCGTATGACACGGCCTTTAGTAAAAAAGAAACCGCAGACTTCTCAGCTATTACAACATGGGGTGTCTTTCTTCATGAAGAGATTACACCTAATATAATTTTGCTTGACGTGGAGAAAGGACGATGGGACTTCCCACAGTTAAAAACAAAAGCATTAGAGCAATATCAATACTGGGAGCCAGAAACAATTATCGTGGAGGCGAAAGCAAGTGGATTACCCTTGACCCAAGAACTACGGCGCTTTGGTATTCCTGTTGTTAACTTCACACCTAGTCGTGGTAATGATAAACATGTAAGAGTAAACTCTGTATCAACACTGTTTGAAGCAGGACAGGTATGGTGCACTGATGATCATTGGGCGCAAGAATTAGTTGAAGAATGCGCTGCTTTCCCTTATGGTGACAATGACGATTTAGTTGATAGTATGACACAAGCGTTAATGCGTTATCGACAAGTAGGGTTGGCCGTGCATCCAGAGGATTATGAGGATCCTCCTAAGCTGCCACCTTCGAGTTTATTGGAGTATTACTAATGAGTTTTAAATACAAATCAGGGTTCACGGTCAAAGAACCAAAGAAAAAAAAGAAGAAGAAAGATAAAATGGCTGCTTCTTTTATGAATCCTAAGTCATCCTATTATAAATTCGTGCAACCTACAGGATTTAATGCTATGATAAAGAAAAAGAAGAAGAAACAATTACAGGCCTAGGGATTAGTATGACCAAAAAAACAGAGTTAAAAATGCGAGAGCTTTATTTTAATTTAGGAAGAGATGACTATATGGCGATGGATGAATATCTTCAGAGTGGACAAGCAAAAAAAGATCTTAAAGATGCTGGTTACAAACATGGTGGTAATGTAAAAAGTTCAGCAGAAACTTCTGTAATCAAAGGAGCATCAACCAAGGGTAGTGCACAAGGGTCCACGATCCCCGGTCCAAGAGCCAAAGGTTCAGCAGAAGGTTCTGTTATTCCGATGAAAATGAAATCAGGTGGCCTAGCGAAACGTGGTTACGGAAAGGCAAGAAGATAATGGGTAAGAAAAGTCTTATTGAAGCAATTAAAAAAATTGAATTGGATAGTGGTATGTGGGATGATGACCAATTAGAACAATTAAAAGATATGGATTTAAAAGAATTAAAACAGTATATTAAACAATATGATAATTGGGAAGAATATGCATCCAAAAAGAAAACTACAAAAGTAGCAACAGCTAAACATGGTGGTCTCGCTAAACGTGGCTACGGTGTAGCGAGGAGAGGTTAATGGCAGTTGAAAGACCAGCAGGTTATAATCCAGCACCATCAGATCCGATGAGTGATGCTCCAGAAATAGAAGTGGAAGCAGCAATAGGAGAAGAAGTTATAGAGAATCCAGATGGATCAGTAACATTTGGTGAGGAAGCAATGGTCGAGGAGCAAGTTCCTTTCGGCGCTAACCTTGCAGAACTATTAGATGATGATATTCTTAATTCTATTTCAGAAGAATTACGTTCACAGATTGAAGATGATAAAGCATCAAGGGATGAATGGTTTTTTACATACACAAAAGGTTTAGATCTTTTAGGATTTAAACATCAAGAACGATCACAACCGTTCCAAGGAGCAAGCTCCGTGACCCATCCACTTTTATCCGAAAGTGTAACAGCATTTCAATCACAAGCTTATAAAGAATTATTACCAGCAGGAGGACCTGTAAAATGTAACGTGGTGGGTGAAGAAAATGCAGAGACAGAGGCACAAGCACAACGTGTAAAAGAATACATGAATTATCTCATCACGGATGAGATGGAAGAATATGATGCAGACATGGATCAGTTATTATTTTTCTTACCACTTGCAGGTTCAGCATTTAAAAAAATTTATTATGATGCAGGATTAGAGAGACCAGTTTCTAAATTTGTTCCAAGTGAAGAGTTAATTGTTCCTTATTTATCTACAGATTTAGCATCTGCGGAACGAGTAACACATATTGTCAAGATGACAAAAAATGAAATTAAAAAAGCACAAGTTGGAGGATTGTACAGAGATGTAGAATTACTTGATCCAACAATAGAAGAAACAAAAGTTCAAGAAAAATATAATCAGTTAGAAGGTGTAAGTCCAGTTAACTACGATGAGATGTATCAATTGTTTGAGTCGCATTGCGATTTAGACATAGAAGGTTTCGAAGATCAAGACGAGCAATCAGGTGAACCTACAGGTATAAAGATTCCGTATGTTGTTACTATTGATGAGGGAAGCGGAAAAATCTTATCCATCTATAGAAACTACAGAGAAGACGATCCTCTTAGGAAAAAAATACCATACTTCATTCAATATAAATTTTTACCAGGCCTTGGTTTTTATGGTTTTGGTCTTATTCATATGTTGGGGGGTTTGTCCAGGACTGCTACGTCAGCACTCCGTCAACTCATTGATGCGGGAACATTATCTAATTTACCAGCAGGATTTAAAGCGAGGGGAATTAGAATTGCCGATGATGATAGTCCATTACAACCAGGAGAGTTCAGAGACATAGATGCACCAAGTGGTGATCTTCGACAAGGTCTCATGCCTCTTCCTTACAAAGGACCAGATCAAACTTTATTTTCATTATTAGGTTTTGTTGTTGATGCAGGAAAAAGATTTGCTGCTGTAGCTGATCAAAAACTAGGAGAAGGTTCACAAGCTAATCCAGTTGGTACAACAATGGCTCTACTAGAGCAAGGTACAAAAGTGATGAGTGCAATTCACAAAAGATTGCATTACTCACAAAAGAAAGAATTTAAAATTTTAGCAAGAATCATTCAAGATTACTTACCACCAGAATATCCGTATGCTGTTGTAGGTGGTAATCGTATGATTAAGCAACAAGATTTTGATAATCGTGTAGATATTATTCCGGTAAGTGATCCCAATATATTTTCTATGGCGCAACGTATTACATTAGCGCAAACACAGTTACAACTAGCACAAGCGAACCCCCAAATACACAATCAATACGAGGCCTATAGACGTATGTATCAGGCAATGGGGGTACAAAATATTGATGCTATTCTTCCACCTCCTCCAAAACCGATGCCTATGGATGCAGCAATGGAGAATTCACAGATGTTAATGCAAAAACCAGCAGTGGCATTTCCACAACAAGACCATACAGCTCACATTGATACACATCGTGCCTTTATGTCGACGTATTTAGTTAAGAATGCACCCCCTATTTTGTCATTAATTCAGTCTCATATCTCTAATCACATAAGTGAATTAGCAAAAGAAGAGGTAATGGCACAAAATCAAGCACAAATACAACAAGTAACAGCGCAATATGGTGGTCAATTACCTCCACAACTTCAACAACAGTTTGAAATAGAGACGGCAAAACAAGTTTCTGTACGAGTTAAAGAATTAACAGAAGAAATGGTAGCAGAAGAACAAGAATATTTGGAGGGAATGAACAAAGATCCTCTTGTTGAACTTAAAGAAAAAGAATTAGGCCTACGTTCGGAAGAATTAGAGCTACGAGCGCAGAAAGATGGAGAAAAACAAGGACTAGAAGAAGAAAAATTTGTAGTAGGCACTGCTCAAGAACAAGAAAAAATAGATAATGCAGATAAACATGCAACAATTAGGGAAGGAATACAGTTGACAAAGGTAATGGAACCGTCCAAACTGAGAAATAAGTATTGATATGACTAATATGACTCCCGCCGAAGAAAAATTACAAAAGTATTTTGATAAACTTTTGCTTTTAGTAGAAAATACTTCCCAAAATGAAGAAGATAGTATACTTTTAGCTGGGGCTATGATGAGTGTTGCACGCATTCTCTATTTTGATAATTTATCAACTAGAGAATCCGAGCATATCATAGAACATAACACTCGTGATTTTATTCAATTGATAAAACCCACGATACATTAGGAGAAAAAAATGGCATTGAATAACCCAAAACCAAAGTTCATTAATGGTTCACTGTATCCAAATGCAAAAATGACTGTGTCTACTGACATGAATCCTTATGCAGGGTCTAATGTCAATAAAACACAAATAGCAGATGTTTATTCTGCAACAATGGAAGGACCAAAAGTAAAAGCTAACTTAGGTTCAGGACCAAAAGGTCAACGCAGTAAAATGCAAATTAAAAAAGTTCCTTTTAAAGGGACATTCTGATATAACTTTTTTAAAAGGAGGTCTTATGAATTTAGTTAAAGATCTATGGTCACACCTAAAAGAGTGGAGTGACTGGAAAATGAAAGACTGGATTAAGGCAGGCATTGTAGCTATTATAGTGATTGTTGTAATCAGTCAAATTGGAGGAGGAGCCTAGACGATGGTCTGGCAACTTTTAGCAAAACCCCTACTCGGCGTTGCCGCTGATGGAATTCGCGGCTTCGTCGAGACCAAAAAAGCGAAAGCAGAATTAAAACTTACAGAAGTAAAAGCAGCAACTAAGTTGAAAGAAGACCAAATCGCTGGCAAAGTGAAATGGGAAGCATCAGCCGTAGATCAAATGAAAGGCTCGTGGAAAGACGAATTAATTTTAATTTGCCTACTTGCTCCAGCGACACTCGTATTTTTTCCAGGAATGACTACACACATCGAAGCTGGGTTTATTGCCTTGCAACAACTTCCGGATTATTATAAACACCTTTTATATATTGCCTGCTCAGCTAGCTTCGGCATCAAGGCTGGAAAAGGTGCAATGGGTTTAATTAAGAAAAAATAATGGCAAAGAAATTAAATATAAAAAAAGCAATTAAGAAACCAGGTGCATTGAGAAAATCACTTGGTGTTAAAAAAGGGAAAAAGATTTCAAAGAAACAATTGAATAAAGCTGCGAAAGCAGGAGGTAAATTAGGGCAACGAGCAAGGTTTGCAAAAACTTTAGCAAAATTAAGGAAGAAAAAATAATGGCTAAAAAAGGTTTATATTATAATATTAATAAAAGAAAAAAGGCCGGTACTAGTAGGTCAAAGAAAAAATCTACTATCAGTAAAAAAGCTTATGCTAATATGAAAAAAGGTTTTCCTAAAAAGAAAAAATAATGCCTTTTAAATCTGAGAAACAAAGAAAATATTTATTTGCTAACGAACCAAAAATAGCTAAACAATGGGCTAAAAATTATAAACACGGAGGATTTATTACAGTAATGCCCAAAGGGTTTGGACGTATGCTTAAAAACAAAAGACCAAAGACAAGGATATATACATGAACATGGATAGATTACTAGCTTCCGTAAAAAAACACGAGGGCTACAGAAACAAGGTATACCTAGATACCCTAGGTAAGAGAACGGTGGGCGTAGGGCACCTCTGCGTCGAAGACTTTTGGGAAGATGATAAAGAATACGAAGAGAAGTTTCTCATGACAATACTAGAACACGATCTACAAACAGCTATCAAAGGTGCAAAAGACTTAATGTCAGAGAATGGTTGTAACGACATTGACGAAATAGCAGAGGAACTAATTATAGAAATGATATTTCAACTTGGAAAAACTGGGGTGTCGAAGTTCCGTAATATGTGGAAACACTTATCAGCATTTGAATATTCTTCGGCAGCATCAGAAATGTTGGACTCACGCTGGGCAAAACAAACCCCTAATCGGGCACAAGCCATGAGTGCACAGATGGCTAGTTTAACCTAATGGCAGATATAGTAACGATTGTAGAGTATTTAAAAAAATCAATAAAGACTAGACAAGATCAACTCATTCAAGTTATAACCGGAGATGTAAAATCGCTAGAGGAATATAAATTTCTTTTAGGGAAGATACATGCAAATAGAGAAACAATACAGGAACTCACGGACCTGCTAAACAAACAGGAGCAATATGAAGATGAAATCGCAGATCAAAAAAGACGCTGATATTATTGATATCAACGAAAAACCTTACACAACAAAAAAAGAAGTAGAAAAAGTTCCAGAGCCAACAGGTTTTAGAATTGTTTTGTTTCCTTTATTGTTGGAGAAAAAAACAAAAGGAGGATTACACTTAACAGATGAAACTGTAGCAGAAGCACAAATATCTACAAATGTTTGTAAAGTTTTAAGAGTGGGTCCAGATGCCTATAAAGATAAAGATAGGTTTCCTAATGGCGCTTGGTGTAAAGAAAAAGATTGGGTGCTTATTACAAAATATGCGGGTTCTAGAATTCGTATTGATGGAGGAGAACTGAGAATAGTGAATGATGATGAAATACTGGCAGTCATTGATCATCCCAAAGATATACTGCCAGCAAGTTTATTTTAGGAGAAATATATGGCTCAAGAAAAAATGGTTCCTTTAGATGTAACTGGAAATCCTGTTGAAGTCACATTGAAAGATGAAGACATTAAAGAGGATGTTCCTGTGGAAGAAAGTAACATAAGAGAAATTGTAGAAGAAGAAACTCCTCAAGAAGTTGAAACTAAAGAGGTGGAAGAAACAGAAGAAGTAGAAGAAGCTCCTCAAGAGGAGGAAGCTGATCCATACAAAACAGATGATTTACAAGATTACAGTAAAGGTGTTAAAAAAAGAATTAATAATCTTGTTGGTCGAATGCGAGAAATGGAACGAGCATATAAAGATGTTCAACAAGAAAATGTAGATCTTAAAAAGAAATATACAAATGTTGGTAAAGGCTATGTATCTGAGTATGAAGGAAGAGTAACAAATGCTGCCGAGGCAGCTAAAGCTAAACTTAAAAAAGCAATTGAAGATAATGACACAGAAGGTCAAGTTGCTGCACAAGAAGCCTTAGCTCAAGCCAAAGCAGATGCTACTCGACTGGGAACAATGAAACAAGCCCAACAAAATGACGAGAAAATTTATAGTGCTCAAGCACCACAAACTCAAGAAACTCAAGCCGAAATTCCTCAACCAATTGATACGAGAGCAGAGGAATGGGCTTCACAAAACGAATGGTTTGGTAATGATGAAATAATGACAGGAGCCGCTATGGCTCTACATAATCGCTTAGTAACGCAAGAAGCATTTGACCCAACGAGCGATGAGTACTATAATGAAATTAATTCTCGTATGAGAAAAGAGTTTCCTCACAAGTTTTCTAATGGTAAAGCTACTGAGGAGAAAAAAACCGAAACGAAACAGCCCGTTCAGACTGTAGCGTCGGCCGTACGAAAGACTAAATCTGGACGCCGAGTCGTGAAGCTCACACCTTCACAAATAGCGATAGCTAAGAGACTTAACGTGCCACTTGAAGAATATGCTAAATACGTGAAGGAGTAGTCATATGAGTATAGAAAATAAAAAAAAGACCTCACGCAAAACGGAAACCCGTGAGTTAGAAACTCGAAAGAGAGGTTGGGTTCCACCATCTAATTTAGATGCCCCTGAACCACCAGAAGGTTTTCACCATCGGTGGGTAAGATTTGAGTATAGAGGTACACAAGATGATAAAAATGTAACCGCTAGACTTAGATCTGGATATGAGCCTGTGAGAGCAGATGAATATCCTGACAGGTTAGATTTACCACACTTAACAGACGGTAAATTTAAAGGTGTTATTGCAGTAGGTGGATTAATGTTAATGAGATGTCCGATTGAAACTAAAGAAGCAAGAGATGAATATTTTGCTAATTTAACAAACGATCAACAGAAATCTGTTGATAACGATTTAATGAGAGAAGAACATCCATCAATGCCAATCTCCCAAGATAGACAATCACGGGTAACATTTGGTGGCAACAAAAAATCTTGATGGTCAAGGTCTATGTTACTACCAACATTGTCTAAAGGAGACAAATTATGGCTAATATAGATGCAGCATTCGGTCTTCGTCCTTACGAAAGAGTCGGATCAAACTATAATAACCAAGGCATTAATGCGTATCCTCTTAACTTCGATGGCGCGAGTTCAGGTACTACCAGTAAAATTTGGACTGGTACACCAGTTATACCTCTATCTACCGGATTAATAGATATCGTAGGTGCCGTCGCTGGAGGTACTGTACCTTTGTTAGGCGTTTTCATGGGTTGTAAGTATATTGCAACTGATGGAACTCCTACTTGGTCATCCTACTGGCCTGGTTATGCGGCGATCAAAGCTTCAACAGAAGCTACAGCTTATGTAGCGGATAATCCTGATGCTTTATTTGTAATAAACGCAAATGCAGCTTTACCTGATAATGATTTATTCATTAACTGTAACTTTGCAACTGCGACTACAGGTACAGACACTAGTGGTTATTCACTTGCGGAGTTAGATCCCTCAACACGAAATACTACAGCATCATTAAATCTTAAAATTGTAGGATTTGATGACGAAGCTTCAGTATCAGAAGGTGCAGTTGATAAAACTGTAGCAGGTCGATTAGCGATCGTAAAACTTAACGTTCATTATATGGACTCAACATCAGGAATATAGGAGATAGGATATGGCTATTAATAGAGCACAGCTTGCCAAAGAACTAGAACCTGGTTTGAACGCCCTGTTCGGTTTGGAATACGCACGCTACGAAAACGAAGCTGCTCAAATTTTTGAGCAAGAATCAAGTGATAGAGCTTTTGAAGAAGAAGTTATGTTAGTTGGATTCGGACAAGCTAATGTAAAAGCAGAAGGGTCAGCAGTTGGTTTTGATACTGCTTCTGAATCTTTCACTGCTAGATACACTCATGACACAATTGCACTTGCATTTGCGTTAACTGAGGAAGCTGTCGAAGACAACTTGTATGATACTTTATCTGCTCGTTACACAAAAGCCCTAGCAAGATCTATGGCTTACACGAAACAAGTAAGAGGCGCTAACGTATTAAATAATGCGTTTTCAGTCACTGGTGGAGATGGAGTTACTTTAGCTAACACTGCTCACCCAACAGCACTTGGTGGTACCTTCTCAAACAGAAGTGCTACTGATGCTGACCTTACTGATGTTTCATTAGAACAAGCGATGATTGACATTGCTGGTTTTATCGACGAAAGAGGGTTAAAAATTGCAATGAAAGGACAGAAATTAATTATTCCTGTTAACATTCAATTTGTAGCTGATAGGATCTTAGAATCCACACTCAGAGTTGGTACTGCTGACAATGATATTAACGCTCTGAAAAACATGGGTATGCTACCAGGTGGTTACACAGTTAACCATTATCTAACAGATACGGATGCATATTTCATTAAAACAGATTGTCCTAATGGATTTAAACACTTCACAAGAGCTGCCCTTGCTACTGGCATGGAAGGCGATTTTGATACAGGAAACATGAGATACAAAGCAAGAGAGAGATACAGCTTTGGTTACTCTGATCCTAGATGTGTTTACGCATCACAAGGTTCGTAAAAAATACTGGATCCTCCCAGATCAAAGAAGGCGCTTGTAAGAGCGCCTTTTTTGTTTTAGAATACAATTTACTCAAGACTTAACAGACAACTAAAAGGAGGTTGACATGGGTACAACTACTTTTTCTGGTCCTATAAAGGCTGGAACAATTAAAGAAACTACAGGTACTACATTAGGTAGTGATGTAAAAAATACTGGTCAAGTTGTAATGGCTCAAACAT
>VTLG01011636.1_pt1 | contig 16494 bp, 28 predicted proteins | sample 4694571 | NCBI WGS metagenome assembly VTLG01 (sample SAMN12604809, study PRJNA352737) | marine metagenome | biome: ENVO:00000447; feature: ENVO:00000209|ENVO:00000569|ENVO:01000036; material: ENVO:00002151; isolation source: viral sequences binned using virsorter ...
ACTGGGTTGACACAAACCGAGACTGCATTATTATCGCCCGAAGAACAAATTATAAGACAAAGGACTAGAACTTAATGGCAATAGAGCCCAAAACAACACGAGAACATATTGTAGCCCTGTATGGACACATATCAGGTGTTAAGAAAAATATTAATCACATGCATCAAGGTATTCACAAATTGGGCGGCAAGATAGACAAAATCTATTGGGTTCTTTTAGCTGCGGTGGGGGCCGTGGCCTTACTTCTAATCGAGAAGTTTATAACTTAAAATCAAAAGATATAATTCTTTTTTTAAACGATACAGGATTAGGTTTTGTAAAGTGCACAATGTGTTGTGGTATAACTACAATATCACCTTCTTCTGCCTCCGGCTCGTATATTACACTTCTATCTTTATCATTATTCCAAGGCTGTAAATAACAAGTAACTGGTGATTTTTTGTGCATATCTAAATATAAAATACCACAATGACCTATAGAGCCATGGTTGTGTGGGATGTGATAATCTCCTTTATCATATGACGCTGACCAAGAACTATAAAAATTTAATATTCTACCATAGTGTTCGGATATTTGATCAAACTCTTCTCTAAATATTTTTAACAAAGCACCAGATATTTTATTATTGTCTCTATTACTATAAAAATTTTCAAATCTTTTTTCAGGATATTTTTTAAGTTCTTTCTTTATTAATTTTTTCTTCTCCTTAAAATTATTAGTCTTTATTGTTAAAAATTCTATTTTAAATGGTGTATCTATATTCATTCTGCCTGCTTTGTTGCTGCATATTGTCATAATAACTTTTATGAAATATTAAACCTAAATTACCAAGTATTTCTCTTTCTAACATTCTATCATCAGTTGTCTTATAAGTTTGCATATATCGTGTTATAATTTTCCAATCGCTTGGAGAAGCATTCCATTTAGTAAGAATATAATTATCTAACAAATCTAAAACTTCTTCTTTTTTTAATAGGTAGTAGGCCATTTTAAAATACTTAGAAATATTTAATAGTTTAGGTCTAAATTTAAGTATAAAATAAGCCTCTCTAACATTTAATCTTTTTTCAGGACATTTTATTATAACTACTTTTTTACAGCGTCCTGTTCTTTTCCGTGCATACTTTCTAAAAGGTCTGCCCTTAGAAAAATCTTTAGTTAAACCAACATAATTACAATTTTTCATCTCTTTATCTGTAAACCTTAAATAAATTGCCGGTCCCTTGTAATCGTAAATCCTTTTACTTTTCCATTTTATATCCATTGTTTTAACTCCTCTCCCATAACTTTTGATGCGATATTTATTTTTTTACGTAAAGATTTAACAATCTTGGTATCTACAGTATCATCTGCTATAATATCTACGTATGTCACTGTTTTCTTTTGCCCTATTCTGTGTGCTCTGTCTTCTGATTGCATTCTTTTTTCAAGATCATATCCGTTAGAATAATAAATAACAGTATTTGCAGATGTTAACGTAATACCATAACCACCTGTCTGTGGTGTGCCTACAAAGAATCTTACTTTATCATTTGTCTTAAAATTTTTGATGGCATAGTCTCGTTCTTCTGGTAACGTTTTGCCATAATAATGGACCACGGAACCCTGACCATATTTATCCTCTAGCAACTTAAATATGTTTTTAACGTCGTGTTGGTAGTGAGCCCATATGATAGCTTTGCCCTCTACTTCTTCTAACACATCTAATAGCTCTGATAATCTGTTATTTCTCACCTCTTGTATTGTGCCATCGTCTGCAGAAAAATGACCGCAAGTTATTTGGTGTAGTCTCATTAACTGAGATAAAGCAGTTGCCGTGGTTACGGTCTTACCGTTTAACGTAGCCAAAGCTTCTTGTCTCATTTGTTTATATAGTTTCTTTTGTTCTGGAGATAATTCTATTTCTCTTTTGATGTAGACCTTATCTGGTAAATCTAAACAATCTTCTTTTAAAACTCTGTACGAAAAAGGTTTCAACTTCTCAGCAAGCTCTCCTAAGTTCTGATAACCAACAACTAAATTAATTGTTCTACCTGCTATGTTAGCTCCTTTTATAACTGCATATCTATTTCTAAAAGAATAATACGATGGGTGATTTAAATGTCTTGGATCTAAGAACTCGCATTGTGTGTATAAGTCTAGTGGATTTCTTGTAACTGGTGACCCAGTCATTATTCTCCTGTAATCTGCATATCTAGCAATTCTTAAAATGTTTTTTGTTCTTTTTGCTTTTGGGTTTTTTATTGTAGTAGACTCATCAATAGCCATTACTGCTCTATGTCCTGATAAAAATTGACTAGCAAAGTTTAATCCTTTTGATGTGCTAAAAGCTTCAACATTCATTATTAATATGTGAAGATCTTGCCCTGGTTCAAACAATCTATCTAATTTAGTTTGTTGTTTTTTATTTATATTGGACTGCCACAATACGGTCACATTTTTGACATGATCTGGTAAATGTGCAGGAAGCTCTTGGTTATACCAAGTTCCTATCACACCTTTAGGTGCAATAATTAAAGCGCCATCTATTTTTTTATTATCATAAAGTGCTGTTAAATTATCTATAAGAACTTTTGTTTTACCTGTACCCATTTCCATAAAGTATGCAAACGTTTCTTGATTCCAAGATTTTTCTAATGCAACCTGTTGGTGTGCATAAGGATCGGTTTTAAATTTGAAGTCCATAACTACTTGACATCGATATAGGATAATGCTATTAAAGTCAAGTACTTTAAAAAAGTATAGAAACGGAGAAAAACGAATGACGATTAATTTTGAGAAGGACCAAGTAGAAGTCTTTGACAAAACAAAAAATATAAACAGACTTGCAGATAAAATAAAAGAGTTGCAAGCACATCAACAACAACTAGAAATCCAAGAAGACGCAATCAAACAAAAAAAGAAAGACATAGAATATTTATCGGGAGAAGTAATACCGACTATGTTGTCTGAAATGGGTTTATCTTTTTTAAAACTACAAGATGGATCATCTGTAGAGGTTAAAACAAATTACAGCGCCACTATAACACAAGCTAAAAAAGAAGAGGCGTTTAACTGGCTTCGTCAGAACGGACTCGGCGACATCATTAAAAATGAGGTTGTCGTCTCCTTTGGACGTTCTGAGGATGACAAGGCAGCAGCTTATGCTGAACTTGCGAAGGGTCAAGGGCTCGAACCAACACAAAAGTTGAAGGTAGAGCCTATGACCCTGAAAGCGCTCGTCCGTGAGCGTCTCGAGGCAGGAAAAGAAATGCCAACGGAACTTTTCAACATTTATGTTGGAAACAAGACAACAATAAAGAGGAAACAATAATCATGAGTGAAGTACAAGTGAAAAAGAAAAACGAAGTAAGTGCGAATATGTTTGAACAAGACAGAGGCCAAGGTATTGCAAATATCTCGCAAGAGGATCTTGCTTTGCCTTTCTTAAAAGTTCTTGGTCAGCTATCTCCAGAAGTAAACAAGAGGGACGCTAAATTTGTGCAGGGTGCAGAACCTGGCATGATAATAAATACCGTGACAAACGAGATTTATGATGGCGAAAAGGGGATAGAAGTCATTCCGTGTCATTACAAAAGACAGCATATCGAATGGCAAGATAGAGGTGAAAGTCAGGGAGCTCCAGTGAAAATATATGAAGCTGGCGATGACTTACCAGAAACTACAAGAGATAAGTTTAATAAAGATAGACTAGCAAATGGTAACTATCTTGAAACAACTGCTAATCATTTTGTGGTTGTCTTAGGTAAAAATCCTACGACTGCATTGATTTCTATGAAAGCTACTCAATTAAAAATTAGTAGAAAATGGAACACAATGATGACGGGTTTGAAGATGAAAGGATCAAACGGCATGTTCACGCCGCCAACATACAGCCACATTTATAAACTAAAAACTGTGCAGCAGTCTAACGACAAAGGCACATGGTTTGGTTGGGATGTAGCTAGAGTTGGTCCTATCACTGACGCCAATGTTTATGCAACGGCAAAAGACTTCAGCAACGCAGTTGCTAAGGGTAATGTCGAAGTGAAACAAGGAGACAGAGAAAAAGAATCCAAATCACCATATTAAGGACTTCCAGGCATGGAGGACGTTGGAGGCGGCCCCGGGAGACTGCGGCCGCCCCTTTTAAAGGAGGATTATGGATCAATTTAAAAAGATATTTCAGGGCTTACAGAGAGCTCATGGCTGTACTTATGTAGACAAGAAAGGTGCCGATGGTTTAAAAATCAAAGGTAAGTCTTTTGTTAAAAGAGAGATAGTCACTGATTTACTTTGGGAGAATCATCTCAAGGGTATAGAACCAAGTCTAGGTATCATACCCATAAACGAAGACAATAAATGTGTATGGGGTTGTATTGATGTAGATAAATATGACAACCTAGACCACAAACAAATAATTAAAAAAATAGATCAATACCTACTTCCACTTTTTGTTTGTAGATCAAAAAGTGGTGGAGCACATATATTTTTATTTACAACGGATTTTGTACCGGCAAAATTAATGCGTGATAAACTTATGTCAATAAGTGCCATACTTGGGTTTGGTAATGCTGAGGTTTTTCCAAAACAGATAGAATTAAAATCGGAAGATGATACAGGAAATTTTTTAAACTTACCATATTTTAATTGTAAAAATACAACAAGATATTGCTATGATAAGTTTGGACAAGCTGTTACAATTACGGCTTTTTTAGATTCTATAAAACAAAGCTCTATCACCCCAAAACAATTAGAAGAACTACAAGTTAAAAGACCACCATCAGAATTTAGTGATGGACCACCATGTCTTGAATCTTTAACAAGAGAAAAGTTAAGCGATACAAGAGACAGAGTCATGTATCAATTTATAATATATGCAAAGAAAAAGTGGCCAGATGAGTGGCAAGAGAAATTAAATCCATTTAATTACAAATATTTTAACCCACCCCTAGCAGATAAAAAGATAGAAGATAAAAAGAAAAATTTTGACAAGAAAGAGTTTGGTTATAAATGTGAAGAAGAACCAATGTGTAATCACTGTGATAAACAACTTTGTAAAACTAGACCTTTTGGTATTGGTAAACAAATTTTATTTCCACACTTATCAGACTTACAAATAATAGAAACAGAAGAAAAAGAATTTAGATTAAACGTAGATGGTCAACGAGTATCATTAAAAGCAGATCATCTTGCAGAACAAAATTTATTTAGAAAAGCGATGATAGATCAAGTCTATGTTAGCCCACCAAAATTAAAACCAGAAGATTTTAGAACGTTAGTACAAAATTTATTAGACAACAAAGAGATAGTAAAAGCACCACAAGGGTCATCTAAGATAGACCAACTAGGTCAACATTTAGAAAATTATTGCACGAGTCTTACGGCAGAGGGATCTTCAAAAGAAGATATTGAAAATGGAAACGTATGGAACTACCAGGGATATCATCATTTTTCTTTTCATATTTTTTATCATCAGTATTTATCAAAACGAAAATGGAAAACAGATTATGATCGCACTTTGTTCTGGTTGAAGGATAATCATGACTGTGATACAGAACATCGTATGATGGTTGGGAAAAAGAAACTACAAGTAGTTAAGTTAAAACAATTTCAAAAACAAGAACAAAAAATAAAAAAGAGAACGTTTAAGAAGGAGGACGCATTTTGAAAACTATTGTATTGGGTCCACCTGGCACCGGTAAGACAACTACATTATTAAACGAAGTAGAAAAATATTTAAAAGAAACTGATCCTAATAGAATAGGTTATTTTTCTTTTACACAGAAAGCTGCATACGAAGCTAGAGATAGAGCCATGGCTAAGTTTAATTATAGTGAAGATGATCTACCTTATTTTAGAACACTACACTCTCTTGCATTCAGACAGCTAGGAATCAAAAAAGAAAACGTAATGCAGAAACACCACTACGATGATCTTGGTAAAAAAACAAATATGGTTGTTGACTACAATGAATATGATAACGAACACACAGGATTATTTACAACTAAAAGTGATCTACTTAGAATAGTGCAGCTAGCAAAACTTAGAGACATTACACCTGAACAACAATTTAATTTAAAAGAACATTCTCAAAACATAACAATACACCAACTAAAACAATTTGTATCTGATCTTAATCAATACAAAAAAGACTATGGTCTAATAGATTTTACAGACATGATTACAGAATTTGTTAAATCAGACAAGTCACCTAAGTTTGATGTTGTATTTATTGATGAGGCACAAGACTTATCATTATCCCAATGGGATATGGCAAGGTCAATATGGGATAAAACACAGGATACTTATATTGCAGGGGATGACGATCAAGCAATATTTAGATGGGCTGGTGCAGATGTAGATAGTTTTATAACACAGACAGGGAGACTAATGCAGTTGACACAGTCATACCGAATACCGCAGGTAGTTCATGATGTGGCATCACGCATAGTAAATAGGATACAAAACCGACTACCAAAAGAGTGGCGACCAAGAACACAAAGAGGATTGCTTTCATATTATAATGACTTTGAACAGATTAACATGAGAGAGGGCAACTGGCTAGTCCTAGCTAGAACTAGATTTATGTTAAATGAACTTGAGGATAACTTAAGGTCCCAAGGGTTGTATTACGAGAACAAGTTTAGAACGAATGTAGAACAAGACTTGTACAAAGCTGTAACAGACTGGGAACAACTTAGACAAGGTCAACTTTTAAAATACGATCAACTAGAAAAAATTTCTTCATACACAAGTATGTGGGACAAACAAAAAATGAAAGGTATGGTGAAAGATACTTTTTATGGAATTGATCAACTAAAAAAAGATTATGGTCTCAAAACAAATGCAATTTGGTTTGAGGCTTTTAATGATGCACCGGAGAAGAAAGTAAGATATATTAGACGAATGAGGGAAAATGGTGAGAAGCTTACAAAAGCACCACGTATAACTTTATCTACAATTCACGGAGTAAAAGGTGGTGAGCAGGACAACGTAATTCTCCTGACTGACTTATCTAGAAACACACAAAAGAATTACGAAAAAAATCCTGATGATGAAAATAGATTATTCTATGTTGGTGCAACTAGAACTAAAAATCATTTACACATCATCAGACCCAAAGACATTTACAAAGGATATAGAATATGAAAACAGAAGACGCGTTAAAGTTAGCACAAGAGTTAGTTACAGGACCTAGAGCAAAAACCTATGGAGATAAAATAAGAAATCATGCAAACATTGGAAAGTTATGGACAGCATATCTAGACAAAGAGGTAACAGCACACGATGCTGCTGTAATGTTAGCTTTGTTAAAAGTAGCAAGAACTAAATTTGGTGAACCAACTGAAGACACTTATGTAGACGCAGCAGCTTACATGGCAATAGCCGGTGAATGTAAACACGAAGATAAAGAATGGAAAAAACAAAATGAAGATACCTTTATTTAAACCACAGACAGAGTGGATACCGCCTACAGACTTTCCCGATCTTGGAAAGTATGATGAGATAGCTGTCGACTTAGAAACAAAAGATCCAAACCTAAACGAAAGAATGGGATCTGGATCTGTTGTAGGTGTAGGAGATGTGGTTGGTATATCATTAGCCACACACGACTGGTGTGCATACTATCCTATTGCACACGAGGGTGGTGGTAACATGGACCGTAAAGTAGTTTTAAAATGGCTGCAAGATCAGATGAGCACAGATTCCATAAAAATATTTCACAACGCTATGTACGATATATGTTGGTTGAGAAAGATAGGTATAAAAGTTGAAGGAACAATCGTAGATACAATGATAGCTGCAGGTTTAGTAAATGAAAATAGATTACGTTACGATTTAAATGGTTTGTCTAGAGATTATATTGGTAAAGGTAAAGACGAGTCAGCGTTATACGAAGCAGCAAAGTCTTGGGGTGTAGATCCAAAAGCAGAGATGTATAAACTACCAGCCATGTACGTTGGAGCTTACGCGGAGCGTGACGCCCAACTCACATTGGAGTTGTGGCAAGAAATGAAAAAAGAAATTTTACATCAAGACATACAAGATATTTTTGATATGGAGACAGCTTTGTTTCCTGTATTGGTTGATATGAGATTCCTTGGAGTGCGTGTAGATGTAGATCGTGCAGCTAGAGAAAAAGAAAGAATGGTTGAAGAAGAGCAAAGATTATTAGGTGGTGTGTATTCAGAAACAGGACAAGAGGTACAGATATGGGCTGCAAGATCTATTGCTAAAGTATTTGATAAACTTGGTTTACCATATGACAGAACAGTTAAGACTGGAGCTCCTAGTTTTACTAAAAACTTTTTAGCCAATCACCCACACAAAATTGTACAAGCTATTGCGAAAGCAAGAGAGATTAATAAAGCACATACAACATTTATAGATACAATATTAAAATACTCTGGTAGAGGTAGAATACACGCAGAGATAAATCAATTACGTGGTGATGGTGGTGGCACTGTAACAGGCAGGTTCAGTATGAACAATCCAAACTTACAGCAAATACCTGCAAGGAACAAGGACCTCGGACCACGGATCCGAAGTCTTTTTATTCCAGAAGAGGGCTGTAAGTGGGGCTGCTTTGATTACAATCAACAAGAACCAAGACTTGTAGTGCACTATGCTGCGCTGCAAGGATTCTTTTCTGTTGAAGATGTTGTTGATGCATACAAAAATGAAAACGCAGACTTCCATCAGATTGTAGCGGACATGGCTGACATTGGTAGATTCCAGGCCAAAACAATAAATTTAGGATTGTTCTATGGTATGGGTAAAAATAAATTACAAGCAGAGCTTGGTATAAACAAGTTACAAGCTGAAGAATTATTTAAACAATACCACACCAAGGTGCCTTTTGTTAAACAGCTCATGGATGCTGTAATGGATAGAGCCCAACGTAGAGGTAGAGTAAGAACGTTGCTAGGTCGATTGTGTAGGTTTCACCTATGGGAACCAAACCAGTTTGGTATTCACAAACCATTGCCTCACGATGATGCACTCGCGGAACACGGACCAGGGATCAGAAGAGCATTTACGTACAAAGCTTTGAATAGATTAATACAAGGATCTGCAGCAGACATGACGAAAAAAGCTATGATAGATTTACATGCAGAAGGTATTATTCCACACCTACAAGTACACGATGAATTAGACATATCCATACAAGATAAAAAAGAAGCAGAGAAGATAAAAGAAATTATGGAGTCAACAGTGTCACTTGAAGTGCCCAATAAAGTAGACTATGAAGAGGGTGATAATTGGGGTAGTATCAAATGAGGATTTATTATGGCATATTTAAACGCAAACATACCGCCGGAATACGCACAAATAAGAAAGGAATATCTCTATGACCTTAAGAAACATCATGGAGAAGTTGAAGACTGCATTATCTTTGGTCTATCGGCTATTACGGGGCGTAGTATCCTTTTTCATTGTATTATGGAAAATGGAGCTATCTACTACCGTCTCCCGATATCTGCATTCATTCAAAGAGGCTTTAAACCAGAAGAAGTTCCTAGACGTAGACTTGACGAGCTACAGCTTTGGAATTGCTTTAGTTATTATCCTGCTGTGCATTCTTGGGATATTTTAGAAGCACAAGCCGGTAAATACATAGGAAAAGACAAGAAATGGCACCACGGTAAATACTTATTTACGGTTGACTTTGCCCACCCTGAAAGTAATATCTTAGATACGGATCACTCAGAGATACCGCACGAGCATAAATGTGCTCACATCATAGCCCTAGATGACGGGAACTATGCAGCACAACCTAACAATAGATGTATATGGGACATCCCATCATTCACTGTTAAGAACAATGTGCCTGATTGGAAAGTGCAGACATCTGAATGGAACGTAGAAAATACAAGTCAATGGAGAACAGAAGATACTGATAAGTTCTTCTACGAAATTGAGGAGAAAAAACATGAAGAGAAGTAGTATTAAAAAAGCCTGGGACAGAATTGTTCAATCTGTAAAAAACGCCTGGGAATGGATTATTGGGAAGTTTAACAGGTAGTTTATGGCCCTAAAAATTTCCGAATCGGCTGCCGTGCAAATGCCAATGAAGACGGTTGCCAGTTTGATCGCGATGGTCGCCATCGGGACATGGGCATATTTTGGCCTGCACGAAACACTCAACAGTCACTCAACTCAAATAGAGTTGATGCAAAAAGATTTAGAACAAAACACAGAGTTTAGAATTAAATATCCAAGAGGTGAGTTAGGTCAATCAGCTGGAGAAGCAGAACTATTTATGATTGTAGAGCACGTTAGTGGTTTACTAGAAGATGTAGAGGAAGAAATTAAAGGTATGAGAAACAACGCCGTTAACATAGAATTTTTAAAGAAAAGAACAGAGAAGTTAACTGAAGACGTAGAAAAACTAATTAGAAACGGAAGTGGTAAACATCAATGATAGAAACTGTATTCGCACTTATATTAACTTTAAACGGAAATATGATAGAGCATGTATACAAAAACAGCCTCAGCGATTGTTTGAAATCCAAGCGTATCGCGCAGAACGAGGTAAATCCAGAAAGAGTTGTATTTTCCTGCCAAAAAGTGAAGGCTAAAACTGAAATATACATGGATCGAAAGAAAATCGTTAAAATATTGCCATAATGGAACCCTTTATACCAGTGAATACTATTATAGCTTTTATCTTGCTTTGCGTTGTAATTTATGTAGGGTTAAAAGATAACGACAAATTATGAAACTTACAGCTAACATAACTCTTGATGAGTTAACTAAGTCTCAGGTTGCGGAAAGAAAAGGTATCAACAACAATCCTAATCCACAGCAAATAGAGAATCTTAAAGCATTGGCTACAAATATACTCCAACCGATACGCTCACACTATGACAAACCTTTGATCATATCTAGCGGATTTCGTTGCGCTGAACTTTGTATTGCAATAGGTAGTAGCGTTAACAGTCAACATGTGGCAGATGACAGTGCAGCTGCAGCTGACTTTGAAATACCAGGTGTCGATAATAGAGAATTAGCAAAGTATATCAGATCAGAGTTAGAATTTGACCAGCTCATTTTAGAATTTTACCGTGATAACGAACCTTCGTCAGGCTGGATACATTGCAGCTATTCTACCAACTCAAATAGAAACCAATCCTTGCGTGCACAAAGAGTTGATGGTAAAGTGGTGTATACACCATGGTTAGAATAGGACATTTAACATCACAGATTGTAACAGGAAACTGCCCAGAGTGCAGATCAGAAACACTTCTTGTTTCTTTTGAACCATATTTATACAGATGTGTAAACTGTGGTCATGACCTTGAACAAAAAGTAAATGGTGTTATCAAATACGTCATCGCAAACGAACACACTCAATTTAAGACAAGTATACTAGACGATGGCAAAGAAGGGTAATTTTCTTAATAAGACAGCTCACATACCAGTTCATCATAAAACTTCTATTGGACGAAGACCAAGCCTACAAAAAATGAACAAGAATCGTCGACGCACATTTAAATTATACAAAGGCCAAGGGCGGTAATGAAACCCATAATGATCACTCTTATGTATTTAACTTTTGGTGGAGACATCAAATTAGATACCTTTGAAATAAATAGTTCTTGTTCTAGTTGGTATCATAACAATGTAAAAGTTGAAGAAAGAAAACAAAGAAAAATATTTAGTAATCACTACTATCACGAATACAAGGGTAAACAAGTTATTGGATATATTTGTGGTGGTGAAGAGCCACAATAACCAAACCTATCCCGACAGAGGGAAAAACTAAAATGGGATAGGTATAAAGGTGGGTATGATGTCAAACTATTGACACAATTTTGACACAATGTCAAGTCTCGCTAGATTCTTTAGATTCTTTACACACAAAGGATACTGTTATCTTATCTCTATTAACAACTTCAGGACCCACCTCTCGCATTAAATTTTTTGTTTCTGTTAATCCTGCCTGGGCACAGGTATACCAATCATTGTATACAACCGGGTGGCGAAATTCTGGCATGCATTCCCCGTAAACCGCAGAGCACACCTTTATCATCATTATAAATTTTATCATTGACAATCCTATGTGAAAATCCTATAAATTGGTGTATGACAGATACAACTAAATACAGAAACGTTTCATTATCACACTCAACATACAAGAAACTAGAAACATTATCTAGAAATATCGTTCCTGATGTCACTTTGTCCATCAGTAAAACAATAGAAGTTATGGCGAGTGAGAAAGCGAGAAAGTTGAATGGGAAAGCACAAGGCTCCATTTCTAAATAACGAAGTCATTTCGTTAGTGGAGAACAACAAAACTCCAGAGCAACAGCTTTGGATTGCAGTATTAGCAAAAGCATTTGACGATGCTTTCAAATCTAGTGATGAAAGAGCAGCATTAGATGCTCTTCGTTGGATTAGACATGGTCAAGACTTTCACTACGTTTGTCATCTAGCAGGTCGTAGTGGTGATTATATCAAAGCTAGAATGTTAAATCGAGTTATTGATAGAGAAGCTGGAATACTAATGAGACATCAACAAGTTAAAACTGCAATCGATAATGTTATCAAATTAAAAATTGAAAACAAACAAAAAGAAATATTAGAAAAACCAAAAAAGAAAAGAAAGAATTGGAAAAACGTAGCTGATTTTAATTGGCTGCCTAAGTACGGACACGATTATGTCGACAGGTAAAAAGATATGTCCCGAATGCAAAGGCAATGGTTATTTAATAACTGAAATGAATACGGTCGTACAATGTTTAAATTGCTGGTCGGAAGGAGAGATAAATGAAGAAATTTGGGCTAGGAATTATACTCCTGTTATTCCTGATGAGTTGCAGTCAACTCGAAAAGAAGATTGATAAGTTTTACTGGGACCCAGTCAAAGGTGTTTTTAGAATAACCTATGGCGTCGTTAAGTGAAACTATGGCATATCTTGCTGGTCTATTTGATGGTGAAGGTTGCATCACTTACAAGCAACGCACCGAACATCGAAAGGGAAAGCCCAAAGCCTACAAGTACTGGAACATACGAATTGAGATAAATATGACAAGTAGAGAAACAATAGCCTTTGTTATGAGAACATTTAAATGTGGAGCTTTAGATTATAGACCGCCTTACCCGCATCAGAACTACGGACAATATCGTTGGAGATGTAGTCATCAAGACGCGTGGGAAGTGGCTAGAGCTTTGGTGCCTTTTTCGATAACTAAGAAAGATAAATTACAAAAAATAGTAGACCATTATGAAAACAATACCAGACTTCATTAGCGATATAAAAAGATTTTGGAAGAAAACCAAGGATCCGTGGTTCGCGTTTCTTGAACATTGGTCCAGTAAAATAAACTGTTATGCCTGGAGTAAAAGATGGCGGAACAGGAAACACGGAACAGGGTACAGTGATGAGATTTAAATTTAAAGTTAGAGAGATTAGTAAAGACGATAACAACGTTGAAGATATTGTTGATCTTGGAGAAGCTGAGATTATGGAAGCTATGTCGTTTAAAAAATTAAGAGCTAAACTAGATCATGAGAAGAAATACTTTGTGGAGTATAAGAATAAAAAGAATAATTTTGTATCTACAATAACAACTGGGAAGGAGCCGAAGTGATAAAGAAAGTCGATCGATACAACTACGCCCACGGTATACGGTACACGGAAAACGGCTCACGGAACTATGACATCGCTGGATACAGATTACCATCCGTAACAACTATTCTTGGTAAAACACACCCACCGGAAAAAGCAAAGAAGTTAGCTGAGTGGAGAGCTAGAAAAGGTGATAAGGAAGCAGACAAGATTATGAATATGTCTAGTGTAAGAGGTACGTCAATGCATAGATACTTAGAATACTATCTGGAGGGCAAGGGCTACGAGGACATGACTGAGTTTGGACAACAGGCAAAAAGTATGGCTAGGAAGGTCATAGACGTCGGTATGGCGCCAGTGGACGAATATTATGGCTCCGAGGTCACGTTATACTATCCGGGCCTCTATGCGGGCGCTACAGACTTAGTTTGCCGACACAACAACAAAGAGACAATCGTTGACTTTAAACAATCAAACAGGCCAAAAAAAGAAGAATGGATTGGAGACTACAAGCTGCAGGCTGGTGCATATGCTATGGCGCATGATCATGTTTATGGCTCTAAGATTGAACAATGTGTAATAATGATATGTACTCCTGACCTATATTATCAAGAATTCAAGATTGACGGGCTTGATTTACGTAGAGCAAAACATAATTTTTTAAAAAGACTCGATGAGTATTACGAGCAAGATGAAAAGGAGGTGGATATGTATGGCGCATAAAATAATATACGATGCTCTCATAAAAAAATACACTGCAGACATTGCTGATGCTAGCACCAAGATAACTATTTTGATGACAAATACTAGGATTATACCAGAGCACATAGATGTTACAGGTGAGATTGACAAGCTGTTAGGTAAGATTGAAGAGGCAGAATCAAGAATGGCAATATTGCAGCGAGTTTATGGCGAAAATGAGGCAATTAATTAGACACTATAGTAAATTCTATAGGATTTTTAATTTAAAAAATTTTTTAAAACTTAAAACGTCCAGTATAAAACGTCCAAATGGTTAAAAAAGTCAATAAATACGTCAAGTTAATCGCTCGCGAAGGACGTTTTAGGGTTTTGTAAAAGCAAAAAACCCTATAAAAATTACTATATGGTGGACGTTGGTGGACGTTTTAGGGTACAAAAGGACGTTTTATGAGACGGAAAAAGAGATATAAACATGCTGTTATCAACAAGAAGAAGTACTACTTCTATAAAATTGTTTGGTTGGATCCGTGCGGTGACGCGGGGCATGCAGAGATAGATGAAATGAAAAAACTAAAACCTGCCACAATGATTTCGCAGGCATATATCTTTGCTAAAGATAAAAAACATGTTTGGACTTTTGCTTCGTATGACTCAGAGCAAGCTGTGTTCTCAGATCGTAACTGTTTTCCTAGATCTATTATTGTTAAGATGGAAAGAATTATTTCGTAATTGCTTTTGGTTTGGGTGTAACGTTCTTTACTACTTTTTCCCAGTCTTTTTCTATTTGTGCTAGCTCGTCATCTATCTGAGACTCTGTCATTTCTTCTAGCTTACCTGTTTTAATTATCTTTCTTTCTATGTAAAGACCGGCTGCTTTACCTCTAGCTATCTCCATATTGCCAGCAGTAGAAAAAGAGTTTTTAGATAGTGCTCTTTCTTTAATCCTGTCTAGTTCTGCTAGGTGTCCTTCGTAAGTTACTGCATGTTTTGACAGTCTCTCTTCTCTGAGTTCTGATGCGTATTGCACAGCCAAAGGGTTTTGTCTTGGATTGGTTAATTCATACCCTTCTTGCCTAGCTCTCTTTTCGCTGTATCCAGCCAGGGTCGCTGCTTCTGTTTTAGTCACAGGTCCATTGGGTCCGCCGAATACCAAGTATTCGCAGAATTTCTTTTGCATTTCTGTAAGTCGCTTTGGAAGTCCCATATTGACAATTTAAGGTTACACTCCTATAATGTCAAGTAAATGGTAACATCAAATAAAGATGCAGAGAAGATATGGGCTGAGATATGTAAGGCCCGAGGTGTGGGGACAACTACAACAGTGAATAATACTGCGCCAGGTAGAGGACCTAACGACTTAGAAGAAAGAATAGAGGAATTGATGAAGATAAACCTATCTCATCAAAATTTAAATGCTGATTTGAGAAAAGAGGTCAGATACCAAACAGATCAAGCTAAGTTCTATAAAATAAAAGCTGAACAGTTAGCAAAAGAGAACAAAGAGTTGAGAGAGATGGGTAAGAATTTTATTGACGAGCATAGAAACAAAGGTGACATGTAGTGTTTGTCAAACATCTACAGCAATATCTAGATAGGTTTACTCAAGGTGAAAATGGCAGACAAGGTAACGCTGTCAGCAATGCCAGAGTGTATATGCAAGTCGGTGGACACCTCGAAGAGATCAAAAGAATAGAGGTTCAAGAGAGTAATCTTATCGGTGATACTTCAATTAGAGTTGTGTTAAAACCTCAAAGAGAGCGTCTCATAATAGCTCCAAATAACCCAGAATAGAATGCAATTGTAACCTCGAAAATGTACCCGGTCAGAGAGGCGGATTTATATCAAAAAGTAAGAAAGAAAACTCCCGATATTATTTGGAATAGGATTGAAAACATTAGCGTTCCTGGTATGCCAGATGCGTTGGCTTACAACAAAAATCATTATTTCTTCACGGTCGAATTTAAGGCTACTAAAGGTTACAAATTAAGATTTAGACCACATCAAATTGCATGGCATTTACAGCATCCTAAACACACTTTCATACTTGCAAAGAGCCACGGTCAGAGGTCCGTAAAACTTTTTCAAGGATCACAGATCCGGGAGCTTGTTGCTTGTGGCTTGACGCTTGATGCTTGTGCCTCGGGGCTTGACGCTTGCTGCTTGTTCCTTTCGGAGCTTGGCGCTTGAAGCTTGACGCTTGGCGCTTCGGAGTCCAGACACGTCCACGTGA
>VTLG01000234.1_pt1 | contig 16493 bp, 10 predicted proteins | sample 4694571 | NCBI WGS metagenome assembly VTLG01 (sample SAMN12604809, study PRJNA352737) | marine metagenome | biome: ENVO:00000447; feature: ENVO:00000209|ENVO:00000569|ENVO:01000036; material: ENVO:00002151; isolation source: viral sequences binned using virsorter ...
TCTTAGTACCATACTTAAATCGTAAGCTAAGTATTCATCAAAAGAAAGGTGACATACCTAAACTCCCTAAGGGGATGGTAAATCCAGTTATTGTAGCTGGTATAAATGCTCTTGGCAGAGGTCAAGATAGAGATGCACTTGGTCAGTTCTTGACTATCATCTCACAAACAATGGGACCAGAGGCAGTTGCCCAGTATATCAACCCTGAGGAAGTTATCAAACGTATAGCTGTAGCTCAAGGTATAGATGTATTAAATCTTGTACGCTCCATGCAGGAGATACAACAGGAACAACAAGCTATGCAAGCACAAGAACAGGCTAATATACAGACTGATCAAATGATTGCTGCAGCTAAGACACCTATGATGGACCCATCTAAACAACCACCAACTGAACAATAATGTCAGAAGTATTATCAATGAGAGAAGAGCCAAAGATAGAGTTAACTCCTGATGAACAGGAGTCTCTAGCTATTGGTGAAGAAATGGCAGCACAACAGGAGAACCTGTTAGCTGGTAAGTATAAGAATGCTCAAGAACTTGAGAAAGCTTACAAAGAATTAGAGTCTAAGATAGGTACACAAAATGCACCTACTCAAGAGCTTGTAGAATCTAAAGAGCCTGAAGCTAAGGAAGAGAAGACTGAAGTAGAAACTTCATTCCTTGAATCCTTATGGGATGAGTCTCAAAAAGAAGGTGACTTTAAACAAGAGACTCTTGATAAACTTAAGGAAATGAATCCTACCAATTTAGCTCAAGAATATCTTAACTATCGTGCTGGTAATCAACCACCTGAACCACGCTCTCTATCTAAAGAGGATGTTAAAACATTACATAATGTAACAGGAGGAGCTAAGGGTTATAATGATATGGTAAAGTGGGCTTCATCTAATATAGATCAATCAGAAAGAGAAATGTTTGATGCTGTTATAGATAGTGGAGATCCACAAGCTGCTTACTTTGCTGTACAAGCTATGAACTACAGATATAATGACGCCCAAGGTGTTGATGCACCACTGTTAACAGGTAAAGCAGCTACACCACAAGCACCTGGATTTAAAAGTCAAGCTGCCTTAGTTGCTGCTATGAATGATCCAAAGTATGATAACGATCCTGCTTATAGACAGGAAGTTATGGAGAAACTCGCACGTTCTGATATTGATTTTTAACTATGCCATACGGACCCGGAACATACGGTACTAAGAAAGGCCGACCACCCACTAAGAAAAATGCCAAAGGGAAAGGTAAGAAAAACAAATAGATACTATACCTTCTGGGGTATAATGACAATAGCTGTAGTCTTAGGACAGATCTACGTTGGATCAGGCTACAGACATATGTCCTCATCAATTCTTGAACTTATTGAAAACATAAATGTCAACAGCCACATTAACCAAAACCAATTCTAATTGGCAAAGCTTTTGTGACTGGGTTACAAGTACCGAGAACCGCCTCTATGTGGGGTGGTTCGGTGTTCTTATGATCCCTGCACTACTAACTGCAACAACTTGTTTTATTATCGCTTTCATAGCAGCACCGCCTGTAGACATAGACGGTATACGTGAACCAGTATCAGGAGCTTTACTTTATGGAAACAACATTATATCTGGAGCTGTTGTACCTAGTAGCAATGCTATTGGGATGCACTTCTACCCGATCTGGGAAGCTGCTACCATGGATGAGTGGCTCTACAATGGAGGACCGTATCAGCTCATCGTCTTCCACTTCCTTATTGGCATCGCAGCTTACATGGGACGCCAATGGGAACTTAGTTATCGACTGGGAATGAGACCCTGGATTTGTGTTGCTTACTCTGCACCGATCTCAGCAGCCTTCGCTGTCTTCCTGGTTTATCCATTCGGACAAGGAAGTTTCTCTGACGGTATGCCGCTTGGCATATCAGGAACGTTCAACTTTATGTTTGTCTTTCAAGCGGAACATAATATCCTTATGCATCCTTTCCATATGTTGGGTGTTGCGGGGGTATTTGGTGGAGCTTTGTTCAGTGCTATGCACGGATCACTGGTCACCAGTTCAATCGTTAAAGAAACAACAGAAGTTGAATCACAAAATTATGGTTACAAGTTTGGTCAAGAAGAAGAGACCTATAATATTGTAGCTGCTCATGGATACTTCGGGAGGTTAATCTTTCAGTATGCTAGCTTTAATAATAGCCGTAGTCTTCATTTCTTCCTTGCTGCTTGGCCCGTCGTTTGCATATGGCTTACCAGTATGGGAGTCTCCACTATGGCCTTTAATCTCAATGGCTTCAACTTCAATCAATCAATTGTTGACTCCAGTGGCCGCGTTGTTCCAACATGGGCTGACGTGCTCAACAGGGCTAACTTAGGATTTGAAGTCATGCACGAGCGTAACGCTCACAATTTCCCGCTAGATTTAGCATGATAACTTGGCGGCTCGCTTGTCGAGGCAGTAGAAGCCAACTGGAACCGCGTCCGTTCAACCCCTTTGGGGTCGCATGAAACCTAGTCATGGAACGGGGGCTAGGTACTAAGGAGAAGACTTATGACAGTCCAACTAAAGTATCGCGGTATCCCTTATACCAAAACAAAGTAAATTTAAACAACAATGAAACTTATTGCACTTGCCGCTCTGGCATCCACCACAGCACTGGCGACACCTGCATCAGCCGGAGTCTATGCCAACATCGAATCCAACGGAGCTCGTGTGGGTTCAGAATATACAGGTTCTGTGACCGACGTTCACGTAGGTTATGAGAAAGCTGCTGAGAATGGATCTTCCTTCTATATTCAAGGAGGCCCCGCAGTAGTAGCCGAACAGGGCGAAGATTCTGACTGGCGACTATCTGGTAAAGTCGGTGGTAATTTCCAGGCTACCGATTCCCTCGGAGTTTATGGTGAGATCTCACTTCTAACTGCAGAAGAGGATTCTGACGATGATACCGCATGGGGGACCAAGGTCGGAGTAAAGTATAACTTCTAATGAAGTTTAACGAATTATGGTTAGGGGTCTTCGGACTCCTTTCCATTTTCATTTTAATCGAAGGTCTGCATATGTATGAACATACACATTGTAGATCATGCCCACCTTGCGAACAAGAGTATTAATGTCACACCAAAATTCCAAAGGCCCGAAAGCTTTTGTACATCCATATGGTCCTGAGAATGAAGAGAAGGCAGACACTATGCCTAGTGACTATCAACCTCCAGGGACTGATGACGACGACGATATGCCTCAATCATTAGAGGAAGCTCTCTTAGGAGAGTAGTAGGAATGGGAGCACCTCAGAGTCGGACTCCCTTTTCATTGGCACTGGCCCGTACGCGGATACCCTTTGCCGTCTAGACGGTGGGAAAGACCACAAAACAAATGCGCAACAAATTTCAGCTGAGAACGTTAATATAATTTATCCCAATTAAATGGCACATCAGAATAGTAATGAGCCTCTTGCCGATCTGACGCGGCCGGGTCAACTGAACTCGGCTAATGATTCAAGAGCTCTATTCCTCAAGCTATTTAGTGGAGAGATGTTCAAAGGATTCCAACGCAATGCAATTGCAAGGGATCTAGTTACTAAGCGTACCCTATCGAACGGCAAGTCATTGCAGTTCATCTACACAGGTCGCACGACTGCTGAGTACCACGTACCAGGCCAGTCCATTCTTGGTAACTCAGATGGAGCACCTCCAGTAGCTGAGAAGACGATCACTATTGACGATCTATTGATCTCTAGTGCATTCGTTTATGAACTAGATGAGACACTCGCACATTATGACCTGCGAGGAGAGATCTCACGTAAAATTGGTTATGCACTCGCAGAGAAGTATGACCGTCTAATCTTTAGAGCAATCTCTAAAGGTGCTCGTCAAGCTAGCCCAGTTTCTAAGGCTAACTTCGTTGAGCCAGGCGGAACCCAAATCCAAGTTGGAGCTGGTTCCGACGCTGATGATGCACTAGTTTCAGCCAAACTTGTTACAGCCTTCTATGATGCAGCTGCTGCACTAGATGAGAAGGGAGTTTCAGGTGATGGCCGTGTAGCTGTATTGAACCCAAGGCAGTACTATGCTTTGATTCAAGACGTAGCAACATCTAACCTGATTAACCGTGACGTACAAGGTACTGCCTTACAAGGTGGAACTGGTATCATGGAAATTGCAGGCATTAAGATCTACAAATCCATGAACATACCATTCTTCAGTAAGTATGGTACGAAGTATGCACCAGGTTCCAGCCCAACAGCTGGTACTGATCCTGCTACACTGAACCCAGGTAACACTGGTTCATTCGTAGACGTAGCTACAGAAGACGCTAGAGCTTCTGTTGCCGGTGTTAACAATAACTATGGTAACGCTACTGACTTTGCCAACTCATGTGGACTTATCTTCCAGAAGGAAGCCGCAGGTGTGGTAGAGGCAATTGGTCCTCAAGTTCAAGTAACAAGTAATGATGTCTCCGTGATTTATCAGGGTGATGTTATCCTTGGCCGCTTGGCAATGGGTGCTGACTTCCTTAACCCAGCTGCTTGTGTTGAACTATTCGCTGGTACAACTACTAAGCCCGCTGTATTTGGTAATACATATCCAGCTAACAGCAACTAATGCTAAGAGCTTAAACATAAAGGGGAACTTCGGTTCCCTTTTTTTTATTTACAAATATTTACTATGACTTTCCCTACCACTAACGCTACCCAAGAATTACCTGCAGTTAATCAAATACTGGCGTCTGTGGGACAGGCTCCTGTAACTACCTTAGATCAAACAAACCCGGACGTTTCGATTGTCTATGACACGTTGACAAAGACATCACGTGAAGTACAGGCTGAGGGTTGGATATTTAATAGAGAACTGCATGTTAAATTTTATCCTGATGCTAACAAACATGTTAAAATACCTAATAACATATTACAGTTAGACTTGAATAATGAGACAGGTCACCACAAAGAAACAGTAAGACGTACACCAGCAGGTGAGTCTGACGCTAAATTATATGATAAAATTGATCATACCTATGAATGGGATGATGACTATATCTACTGTGATGTAGTATATTATTATGATTGGGTTGATCTTCCTATACCTATACAAGATTATATAACTGCAAAAACTGCTAGCAATGTGTCTCAAAGTATTGTTGGTGATCCTACACAATATCAAATACTACAGCAAAAAGAGATGCTTTCTAGAGCAAGGGCATTAGAATATGAATGTAACCAAGGTGATTATACTTACTTTGGTAATGCTAGAGGTCAGAAGAGTTACAACAGTTACAAACCTTATACCGCACTACAACGATAATGGCAGCAGTAACGCAAACAATTCCTAATTATTTAGGGGGGGTTTCTAATCAACCTGACGATAAGAAACGACCTGGACAAGTAACAAAATGTATAAATGCATATCCTGACCCTACCTTTGGTCTAACAAAGAGACCAGGTTTTAAGTTTCTTACCACTCTTAAAGAGACAGGTGGAGCTGCATTCGATAACACAGATTTAGATAATGCAAAATGGTTTTATATAAACCGTGATGCTGATGAAAGATATATAGGTTGTATTGTAGGACACGGTACACCAGCTACTGCAGCTATCCATATATGGAATGCTATTCCAACTGGTGGTGGTGTATATACTAAAGCTACAATAACCTATCCAGATAATGGCTTAGCTTCAACCTCCTTAGCAGGTTCAGGTTATGAGCCACGTAGCTATCTAAGCTCTACAACAGCCACAGACTACGATGTTCTGACTATACAGGACACATACTATATAACTAATAAAGCAGTCACTGTAGCGGCTCACACAGCCCCTACGTTTAATGCTAGATACAGGGCTACTGTAGTACTTAACGGTACAACTAATGGTCTGTATAAAATAACCTTTGATCCTGATTCAGGCAGTGATGAGGTAGAAGATTATTCTGCTAGTGGAGCTACAGCTGATACCATCTTAGATGACTTAGCTTCTAACTGGGGTACAAGTAATCTCACTGTAACTAAGTATGGAAATACTTTAGAGTTCACTTATAATGCAGCTTTTAAATTAACAGTACAATCACCTAATGGTACTGAGCTTACTACTTATCAAGACGAAGTAAATAGCATTAATGATTTACCTGTATATACAGCTACAGATAGAGTAGTTAAAATATTAAATACAGATGCTGTTGAGGATGATTACTATGTTAAGTTTGATGGTGATACAAAAGTATGGAGAGAAACAGTATCTCCTAGTGTATCAACAGGCTTAAAAGAAATCACAATGCCTCATCAGTTGGTGTGTACAGCTAAAGATACATTCCAATTTAAAGCTGTCCTATGGACTAAACGTAATGTAGGTGATGATACAACAAACGAACATCCAAGTTTTGTTGGGAAAAAAATTCAGCAGAGTTTCTTTTCTAATAATAGGCTAGGATTCCTATCTGAAGATAATGTATCTCTAGGACAAGCTGGAGACTATCTTAATCTATATGCAACTACAGCACGTACACAGACAGATGCTGATCCTGTAGACCTTAGTGTTAATAGTACTAGACCTGTAACATTACATGGTGTACTACCAGCAGCACAAGGTTTATTCTTATTTAGTCAGAATCAACAGTTTATGTTATTCTCTGCTGATAGTGGTTTATCTCCTAATACAGCAGTGATTCGTAGTGTATCAAACTACAAAATGGATACTAATATTGATCCAGTAGATACAGGTACTACGATAAACTTTATAAGTAAAACACATGAAACTCAAGGTTTTACTAGAGTCTTTGCGATGGTGCCTCAAGGTAATAATGCAGTACCTTCTGTTCTTGATATTGGTCGCACTGTTGCAGAGTATATTCCGGCTACTGTAGATCATTTGATTTCTAGTCCACAAAATAATTTCATTGCTTTATCCAGTAAGTCTGCTAAAGAAATTTATTTCTATCGTACTTATGTAGAGGGAGATAGAGTTTTATTCCAGTCATGGTTTAACTGGACACTTCCAGGTAATGTACATTATGTAACTGTAGATTCGGATACATTGTATGCTGTAATCAAAGATGGTACAGGCGGTTCAGCTAGATACTATGCTATCAGTGCTACTGTTACAATGACTCCAGAAGAAACAATTATTACTAATTCTGCAGGTCAACAGATTAACCCTCATATGGATCTATACACAGCAGCCAAGAATGTTGCTGGTAATAAGACAGTTGTATATGACGCAACCAATGATTTTTCTAAATGTTATATTCCATTCACTGATATCACATCTTTAGATCCTGTTATATTAATTTCAGGTAATGCTACAGAAAACTTTGAAGGTGTAACAGAATCAGGTTTTACTATTACTCCTACCAGAGCCACAGACGGTGATGGCACTTATTTCAAAGTACCTTTTAAAGATTTGTCTGATCAAGCTGCTAATGTTTATGTAGGATATAAGTATGACTTTGACGTAACTCTTCCAAAAACCTATTTTAGAATGGGGGAAACGAGTTCTAGTGACTACACTGCAAATCTAATTATATCTAGAATGAAGTTTTCAGTAGGTTCTTCTAGTGTATTAGGTTTTAAACTTAAATCTAAAGGAAGAGAAGGAGAGATCTATGAAGTATATCCTGATTCAGGTTCTACCATTGCTGTCTCTGCTAATGGTACTAGTGGTGCTCCTGCTGATACTACTCTCACCAATGTAGCTACAACTACATCTGGTAGTGGAGAAAATATGACAGTAAACCTTACATTAGCTAGTGGTGTTTGTACAGCTATGACTGTTCATACAGAAGGAAAAGGCTATGCATCTGGCGATACTATTACTGTGTCTAATAGCCTCACAGCAACAACAGCTAATGTTGTAGGTAATCTTACTCTAGGAGATAAGGCATTCACTTATTATGAATCTAGATATGAAGATCCTAACGATATAATTGTCAAAGTAAATGGTGTTAAAGTAACAGGTTGGACTATCAATGGTGATGTAATCACTCTTGCTGATCCTCCTGGTGCTGGTAATCTTGTTAAAATTTATTTAGATAATTGGTATGATATACAAAGTGTACAAGAACCAAACTTCTATTTAGCTGATGACGTACCTTTAGATACACAGGAGATGTTCACTGTACCTATACATCAAAGATCAGATAATTTCACATTAAGAATCTTTAGTGATTCACCATTCCCAGTCTCTCTAACATCAATGATGTGGGAAGGGAAATACTCACCACGTTATTATAGGAGGGCTTAAATATGACAATACCATGGGGAGCCATTAATGTCGGTATGGCAGCCGGTAGCGCTATACTAGGCTTTATGGGCGGTCAGAAGCAAGATAGATATGCTCAACGAATGGTTGAAAAGCAGCATGAAGCTGATATAGCCAGTTGGGAATTTAATTTTCAAGAAGCTGAAGATGCTTACAAGTATGCTTTAGAAGATATATCTATTGCTGAATGGAATTTCCAGCAAACTAAAAAGCATCGTGATGCTCAGGCGCTGCGAGATTGGATAGATAAAGACACTATGAGAATGTTTGATTATAATCAACAAGTTAAAGCTTATAATGCTAGTGTTGAGTCTTATGGTGTTCAGTTAGAGTTTAATGATATTGCAGCTGATTTAACTACAGCTGCGGCACAAAGAGCTCAGCAAGATAAATTAACTTTAATGGGATATCAATTTGAAGATATACAAATAGCTAAAACTAAAGCTGAAAGAGATATAGGAGTTAAACGAAGATTAAACGTACAGGATTTAAAATCAGGTAAGAGAACATTAGCGTCAAGTAAAGATAAATTAAAAGCTGGAGCAAAGGCTAGAACAGCTGAGATGAATGCTAAATTAGAGCAACAAAGAGTACAAGGTTTTGTTCAAGAAGGTAAAGTCTTAGCACAAGGTAGAGCTGGTAGTAGTGCTGTACGTGCTGCATTTGCAGCTAGACAAGCAAGTAGACGTCTTGAAGATGCTATTATGGATGCGATGGGTAGAGCTGAACAGACTACTGGTCTAGATCTTGTAGCTATTAATCAGAAATTAGAAGCTTTAGGGGATAAAATAGATTTACAAGATGAAACTCTTATAAATGAGTTGTGGGATACTAGAATAAATGTTGAGTATAATGAAGCTCAACTTAAAGATCAGCTTAAGAGTCAGAATTTGGCATTTGAAGCAGCTGAACAGAAACGTAAACTTGATAAGTATGGTGAAGACTTACGTGCTAGAGAAGCAATAGCACCTGAACCTGTACTTGCACCTAAGATTTCTAAACCACTTGAACTACCAGAACCTCAACTACAGAAACCACGTAAACCTCGTAAGGGTCCAAGACCTATTAAAGGAGCTGCTGTTACAGGCCACGGCCTAGCAGGACTCGCAAGTGGAGTGCAAGGTCTTGGTTCTGCAATTGCTGGTTTAGGCTAACTAAAATTTTTATCTATCATGACAGTAAACAGAACGATTCGATTCACTGGAGTGGACCAAGGTCCACAGAGTCAAAGTTCGTATGGTATTAAAATACCAGATCCAGCCGACAACATATTAAAAAAGACTGAACGTGTAAAGCAGGGACAGGCTGTTGCATCAGACGCTGCCACTTCTTATTACAATGAATGGCAGCAGTATTCTGAAAAGAAATACTTAGATGAAACGAGAAATAGGGCTGATATTTTTAAATTAGAGAATCAGCAAAATGAACTTGTTGCAAATGCAATAGAACATAACTTTAAAACACAAATAACTAATATTGAGAATAGAGCTAAATCTGCAGCAAAGAAGACAGCAGCTATACAATCTCTAATAGGTTCAGCTCAGAAAGGTGTTCAGATAGCAAAAGAGAAACAGCTTAAAAAAGCTGAAGAGACAAGACAAGGTTTATATGAAACTGTATTTATGGACGCTAATGCGGCACCAGAAATGCAGTTCATTGGGAACTTAGAAGGTGTAAGTAATAAGCAAGCTAATACTGCAAAATGGCTAACTGAAAATGCACCAGGTGTATCTAAGGAATTTGCAGCTGAAGTCTTCAAAATGGGTTTGGGTGAACGTAAAGACTTACTTAAACGTATACAACAGATTGACGCTCAAGATTTACTTATTACCAGAATCCAATCAGCTGCTGGTTCAGAGGCTATCATAGATTCACCTGTGTCGTTAGGAGGAGAAACAAGAAAGATAACCCTTAATGAAGCACTTTCTAAAATAAATTTAAATCAAGTTAAGGGAGATAAAGAAGTTTATATTAGCCAAGTTTATGATCAATTCTTTAGGAATTATTCAGGCAGAAAAGACACTAAAAATAATCCATACGCCAGATCTGCAGAAAAGAATTGGCAGAGAACTCAAAGAATAAAACAGAAAAAAGCAGATGCGGCAGAAAATGTAAAGTTCTCTCAACAATCCCAACTTTTATCATTAGTTGGTGGTTATAAAGACCGAAAGTTTGGAGAAGGTGGTGGAGATTCTGCAGCGTCTTGGAGTCATGTTATACAGACAAAATTAAATGAACGGGCAACGGGACAGACTGCAAAAGATAAAATGGCTGAATTAAATATATTAATAAGCTATGGATTGAAGGATCGTTCAATATCTCTATCTGATTATTTAGGGTATAGAAAGGCAACAATCGCAGCTAAAGATAAACAAAACAAACTAACTCTACTTTCTAAACAATTTCCTGGTGCTGGTTGGAAACAGTTAGATAATATTTATTTTGAAGAGCGTAAAAAGATTAGCCAAGAAGGAATTGAATTAGGTAATATAAAAAGGGGAGAACTACTTATTAAAAAAGATAGCTATGACCAGGTTCTAGCTGCAACTGATGACCATTCAACAGCTCGCTATCAAAAGGATGCTATCAACTTTATGAACAATAATGATCCGGAAATGGCAGCTTATGCTGCTTCTAAAATGAATGGACCTGGTTCAGCTCCTGTGGCAATGAATAGAATAGTTGATGAAGCTGCTGCACGACTAAAACGTGAAAAGCCTGGAGACTTCAATGAAGCATGGGTTACAAAGCAAAAATATATTACAGAGCAAAAACGTAATGAGTTACTTGAAGAAGTAAAGAACTTCTGGCCAAAGGATGGAACTGAAGAGTCAACATTTCTTGGAAATAAATTAACATCAATGATGACCAAAGCAAGTGTTGCTGCCACTGTCAATGGTACTTGGTCTATGAAGGATGCTCATAGCTCTGGTCAAGATGTTATAACAGAAATAGAGTTAGATTTCAACAGAAGAGTTAGGGAGAATTTGAGCGATGATTGTAAATGGAGGTGTGCAGCTACTCTAGCTGAAAAAGATTTCCTTAAAGAATGGGAAGATGGAGAGAATGGTAAAGGTAAGTATGCTTATACTAAAACCCTTCAAAGTAAGTATGGTAATAAAAGAGCTTTCCCGTTCTTTATTAATGACCCATCTACTCCTTATACACCACAGGAAGAGCTTAGAAAAGCTCGTGAAGCAATGAAACCTGGCGGCGATCCAGATTACCTCTCAAAGGAAACTACTCAAGTAATGCTGGATTCTAAACTTGCAGAACTAGTTAATAATTGGGGCAAACCAGGTAATAGAACACCTGCACTAATATGGGAATTTAAAGAGAAACTAGATGGTGGTTCCCGAACTGAACGCTATTGGATAGAACAATTACTGAAAGGTTATAACGCACGTAATGGGACTAATTTACAATTACCTCCAAAAACTGAGGGTGATGAGATGAAAGAGGAGTTACAAGCTGCTCTACCTGATCAATTCAAGACTCCGTTTAATAGCCCTGAATTAGCCCAGATAGCTGCATCATACTATAATCTTAATGGTAATTATAATGCTAATTCTATTTTTAACAATCCAGAAAATTATAGGTATTTATCACCTTTAGCTCTTGAATATAAAAACGAACTTAATGAATTGGGGGTAGGCTAATGGCTGAATGGACAGGAGTAACCCATGATTGGGAGAAAGAAGAATTAGAACAAAATACTGCACAGCCTAGTCAGGATGATTCTAGAACAGAGCTTGAAGATGTAGAAGAAACTAACACAGAAACTCCTACAGAAACTCCTACAGAGACTCCTACAGAATCTACAGAAGAATTAAATACAGAAGTCCCAGGTACAGGTGGTGCATTCCATTATCAATTAACTGATGGTGCAATAGATAAAGGAAAACCATTTGATACTCGTCTTGGACGAGCACTAAAACAGATACCAATTTATGGTCAATTCAAAGAAGGTACTGAAGCCGCTGCTCAAGGTGTTCTTGATTTTGGTGCTGATGCATTAGGTTTAGCTGGAGATCATTTCAATATACCTTGGATGAGTAGAGCTAATGAAATTTATGATGCTCATAACCCTAAATCTAACGATCCTACTCATACGTTAATACGTGATGCTTCGGCTATTATTTTACCAACACTAGCTGCTAGTAAAATTATTGTTGGTGGAGCTACAACTGCAACTGCTGGAGTTGGTATATCTAATTCAACTAGAATCATAGCTTCTATCTTAGCAGAAATGGGTATTGATTTTTCTGTTGCAGCTATTACTTCTCAATCTTATGAGCAAGATAATGTGGCTGGTGCTATTAACAAACTGTTTGGTTGGAATCCTTTAGGATTAGCTACTACAGACGGTATGACTTCAGAGAAACGTAGGCATTTACATATGGCCGAAGCACCTGTTTTCAGCGGGCTGGTTTCTGTAATTAGTTTGTTAGGCACTTTTGGTAAGAATATTAAGCGTCTTAATATGGATCAAAAGGCTCTTAATCAATTAGATGAAATCCAAGATAACTTACGTAAAATTGTTCCTATTGAAGAAGCTGATGAGATTACAGATGCTGTAGAAGGTCTTAAAGGTAATAGACAGAAAGTACAGAAACGAGAAACAATTAGACGGATTATGAATCAAGGGGATAATGCAGATTATGACCCATTCATTAATCAACCTGCTAGACCAGAACAGAGAGCTATAGCACCTGATGAAGTTGAATTTCCAGATGCTGTCGGTGCTAAAATTGATCAATACTCTATACAGAAAAATCTAGATAGTGTTGATGGTGTTATGAGACCAGTAGCAGATAGCGCTGTTTTAGATAATATTATTAATTCTATTGATGGTTCTTCTAGAGGTAAAACGTTAGGTGAATTCTATCAAAACCGTTTGTCTGCTGAAGCTGATGTAGTAATTAATGGTAATTTAGTTAAATCTGATCAATTAAATGGTGCTGTAGATACTTTAGTTGAACAGTTGTTCAATCCTAATTTATCATTCAAACAGTTTCAAAAGATTATAAAAGGTGGTAAAACTACAGTATTTAGAGGACGTAAATTCCTTAGCGAAGAGAAGTGGGTAGAAGCTTCTTATGCTTGGAAGGAAGCTCACGATATATTATTTAATCCTGATAATCTCAGGGCATCACAAATGCTAACTCAACAAGCAGCTTCTTCAGTAGCTATAACAGCTAGGTCTATGAATCTTTTAGATGGGTTAGGTACTACAAGTAGGCAATGGGAGATATTATCTCAAAAAATGAAGTTCCTTGTAGGAGAAGTACAAGCTAATAAAGATATAATTGCACGTGCTAATCTTATGAAAAAGCTAATTGAAAAAGGTGACTATCAAAAAGTTGCTTCATTCTTAAATGAACAGTTAGATTTATTCGATGGTACTGTTACTAATAGTAAGACTAAAGCTTTTGCTGTTATTGATGAAATAGAAAGGATAGCTAAAGAACATCCTGACTATATGAGACCACTTGCAGAAGCATATGATGCTACTAATGGTGATATTAATACCTTATATAAACTTAATAGATTTGCAGAGAATAGTATAGGTTTACTTAAGAAAGGTATTATTGATAGGAACCCTGAGATGCCAAGCTTTATTATTAGAGGTTTGCATGCTATTAGATATAATTCTATACTTAATGGTTTAGCGCCTGCAAGAGCTTTAGTTGGTAACTCAATTATTGCTACAGCTAAACCTATTTCAGTATTCACAGGTGCTATGGCGACTGGTGATATAGGTACATTTAAGAAAGCTATGTATACCTATGGAGGTTTAATAGAGAATTTTAAACGTGGCTTTAAAGTGATGGGTGAAGACTGGCGTCTTGCAAACTCTAATCCATCACTTGCTATTCAGCGTGGTAGGCATGATATCAAATTTACTGATATGAATAAGTTTGAAGTAATGCAATCTATGGCTGAGGCTTGGAGAAGAGATGGTAAAGATGGTAAGGTTGCAATGTGGAATATAGCATCAGCTATTACTCATTGGACTAATTGGAAGTATGAAAGATGGGGTATTAATGGACTTTATGCTATTGATGGTTTCTTTAAATCACTAATGGCTAGTGGTAGTGCTAGAGCTAAAGCTTATGATGCTTTATTTGAAGCTACTAATGGTTCATTCCATAAGAACCAATTTAGAGATTTACAACAAAGTCTTTATGATCAAGCGTTTGATAGTACTGGTTTATTGAAAGATGTTCAAGCTAAATTTGCATCTGATGAATTAGCTCTAACTTTAGATTATAATTCTATTCAGCATTTTGAAAGTTTCTTAAATCATGTACCAGCTGCAAAAGGTTTATTCCTATTCCCTAGAACAGGAGTAAATGGCTTTGAACTTACATGGTCTTTTAATCCATTAAGTAATTTAGGACCAGCTATAACTAGAGCCCGGCGTACATTAGGTGCTAGAACACCTCAAGAGATCTCTGAGATAATGGCGGAACATGGCTTAGAGAATACTCCAGCTGCTTTTCGTACACTTAAATCTGAGTATATAGGAAGACAGCTTATGGGTACTGGTGTTGTCATGGGAGCTGGTATATGGGCACTAGAAGGTAACTTGACTGGTCATGGACCTCAAGATGGTGCTGAGAGAAAGAGGATGATTCAGATGGGATGGGAACCTTTATCTATTAAAAACCCATTCAATGGTAAGTGGCATAGTTATAGAGGAATGGAACCGTTTGAACAGATATTATCTTTAGTAGGTGATATGATTTACCAGGCTAAACGTGTAGATCAATCTATAACTGAAGATTGGTTTAGAAAGTTAGTAACTGGAATAACTATGAATGTAGGTAATCAGACTCTTACTGCAGGTTTTGAGCCTCTAGCTTCTTTATATAGTGGAGACGAATCCGCTTGGAATAGGTTCTGGGCAAGTCAAACTAATACATTAATTCCGCAAGCTGGGGTGAGAACAGTTCTCAATAATATAATATCTCCTCAATTAAGAGATGTTGAGAATGATTTTAAAAATCAGCTAGAGAATATGAATAGATTCTTGATACCTGGTACTTCTGATAACTTACCTAATATGGTTGATATATACACAGGTAAGCCTATTAGATTCCATGAACCAATGACTGCTGCTTCTAATGCTTTATTACCATTCTTTAAGCAGAATGGAGGTATGGAGCCTTGGAGACAGTGGTTACTATCAACAGGTTGGGATGGTTTAACAATACCTAGGCAGGATACAATTGCTGAAGAACCCTTAACACCAAAAGCTAGGCAATATATTAATAACTATATAGGTAAAAATGGTCTTCTTTTAGAAAGGGTAAAAGAGATCATGAATATGACAGATGATCAATGGGAAGCTGAAATTAAAAAATATAAAAAAGAATTAGGAGTAACTGGTTTACAAAGGGACTTCCCAATAAAGAAAACTTTGTTATATAGATTATTAGATGAGGCACATGAAGAAGCCTTTAAATGGGGTTTATCTGAATACCATGTATGGCTTGATGAAAATGATCCAGATAAGGTTACGAGAGGTTATAAGCGACGTGCTATCAGATCACTATTAAAATCAGGTGATATTGAAGGTGCAGGTGACATGAAAGATGAACTTCTTAAAATAACCAAATAAAGCATTATGGCTACAACTGAAAACAATTTTACAGGGAATGGGACACAAGTCTCATATCCCTTTACATTTCCATATTTAAATACTAGTGATGTTAAGATCGGTCTCACATTAGGGACTGGTGCTGAGCAAGTACTAGCCGCAACTGAATACACATTTCCTAATGCTACAACGTTAAAACTTGGTACAATATCTTCTGCTACCACCTGGCAAGAGACATCTGGTGCTCCTAAGAGTGCTATTAAAGTACGAGTCCATAGGAAAACAGCAGATGACAATGTTGCCTCCACCTTCTACCCAGGGTCAGCTATAAGATCTAGTGACCTTAATGACAACTTTTTACAGAACTTATACGTTACACAAGAAGCAAGAAATATAACAAGTGATAGTACTACTGTAGCTGAAGAAGCGAAGGAAACAGCTGATACTGCAAAGACGACTGCTGATACAGCATTAGCTACAGCTAATACAGCTTCGAGTACAGCAACCACAGCTTCTAATACAGCGACTACAGCAAATTCTACAGCTAACACAGCTTCTACTAATGCGACAAACGCTGTTAACACAGCTAACGCAGCTAGTTCTGCTGTTGGAGATAAGGTAAACAAAGACGGTAGTACCACCATGACAGGTGCTCTACCTATGGGTA
>VTLG01002859.1_pt1 | contig 16493 bp, 10 predicted proteins | sample 4694571 | NCBI WGS metagenome assembly VTLG01 (sample SAMN12604809, study PRJNA352737) | marine metagenome | biome: ENVO:00000447; feature: ENVO:00000209|ENVO:00000569|ENVO:01000036; material: ENVO:00002151; isolation source: viral sequences binned using virsorter ...
CACGGTTTATCAAAAACTGCAACTCTTATTATAGGATCAAATGTAAGGTCTACTTTTCGTATCTCATGAATGGCTCTTATTCTTTGTCCGCCTACGATAGGCCACCACTCATCACTTAATAGAAAAGGATTTTTTATATCTTCCTTTACTATATTTTTCATAAGAGGCTCATTTAGTGCAATATCCTCTATATGTTTTGCAGGTATCTTTTTTGCTAGTATTTGTGAAGCTTTTCTCCAATGCCATGTAAAAGGTGGAATTGGGTAAGTTTCTGCTAGTTCTTTGGCTATTCTATTTGAAGCCATATTGTTCTCCTAAATTAAGAAGGTGGGGTTGGCCAAGTAACATCCTCGATATCTGTAATATCTTTATTACTGGCAGGTAAATCTCTAAGCGACTGTCTATAAGTATTCCATTCTGTTTTTTGTGAGTCAGACAAAGGAGAGTTAGTTAATTGAGTCCAATCAGTATTTTGAAGAATTTTATTACGAATAGCACGAAGCTCTTTCATAGCTTCTGCGTTAAGCTCTTCGGTGTCCGGAGTTGCATCAACTAAAACTCCGTCTTGAACTTTTTTATTCGGAGCATAGCTTGCCTCTAAAATGAACTCTCCATCTCTTAACTCTTGTAAAGATAAGTCTGAGTCAAGACAAGATCCATAGCTTAGTATCTTTCCATCAGAGTTATATTTAACATAATCTTTCATTTCTTTGTCTCCAATACAAATATTCCACAACCTGAAGTTAAGGTGAGATTATTGGCACTATTTTTCTTTGCTTGAATTTTTACTGTATTAGTTCCTGTAGATGGGCTATCAAGACGAAAAAATCTACAATACTCCTCAGCAGAAAAATTATCCGCGCTCAGACTAGGAGTAGCTAGTGAGGTTGATCCATGCAACAAATTTGATGTTGCCGTAAACGCCCCTCCGCCGCCACTGGCATTTCCGTTCCAAGTACACATAAAAAATACGACTACAGGTGCGCCTGTAGAAGTCCAACTAAGAGATAATACATCTTCATAAGAGGTGCCGCTTATAGTTACTGAACTAGAAAGTTGAGTTGCAGTGTTAATTGTAATAGCATTGTCTTGTACTTTTACTGTTGAAACAGCATTTGAATTTATCTGTAAAGTATCAATGTTTCCGGCGGCTATTGTTGCAGTTGTAATATTGTTTGCTGCTATTTTTGCGGTCTCTACAGCTCCTGCCGCAAGTTCAGCTGTATCAACTGATCCTGCTGCTATCTGTAAACTACCAACAGCATCGGTAACAATAGAAGCAGAAGTAACATTATTAGAAGCTATTAAAGCAGTTGTAATATTGTTTGCTGCTATTTCTGCAGTACCAACAGCTCCAGCATCTATTTTTGCTTGAGTAATAGCATCAGCAGCTATTTCAGCAGTACCAACAGCTCCAGCATCTATTTTTGCTTGAGTAATAGCATCAGCAGCTATTTGAGCAGTATCAACTGCTCCTGCAGCTATTGTTGCAGTTGTAATATTGTTTGCTGCTATTTTTGCAGTTGTAATAGCTCCGGATTCTATTTTTGTAGAGCCAATAGTATTTGACTGTATATTTACTCCTTCGACTGCATTAGACTTTAACATAGCATTAGTAATTGTATCTGCAGCTATCTTAAGACTTGAGATAGCATTTGCTGCAATTTTTACTGATTCTATTGCATTAGCTTGTATGTGAGCAGCTTCAATTTGATCAGAAGCTATTTTAGCAGTTGTAATTTGATTTGCACCTATGGCTGCAGTTTCAATTGCTCCCGCATCTATCTTTGCTGCTGTAATTGCATCCGCAGCTATTGCTGTTGAGTCCACAGCACCTGCATCTATTTTTACTGCTGTAATGGCATCTGCGGCTATTGCTGCTGAATCTACAGCACCTGCGTCTATTTTTGCGCTTGTAATTGCGTCAGCGGCAATATCTACAGTACCAATAGAACCTGAAATTATTTGTTGAGTTCCAATAGCGTTTGCTTGAATAGAAGCTACACCTATTGAATTTGCTAATATTGCCGCAGCTCCTATTGAGTTTGCAGCAATTTGTGCTGTTCCTATTGCATTTGCAGCGATAAGTGCTTGCTCTATTGAGTTCTCCGCAATATTACTTCCTGTTATAGCGTTTACCGATACATGAAAGTTTTCTAAAGCATTTGGGGCTATAACTATTGCATTTACTGCTTGAGCTGAAATATTTGTTTGTTCGATAGAATTTGCAGCTATTGCAGCATTTATGACTGAACCTGCAGACATATTTGCAGACTCAATGGCGGCTGAAGCTATATTTGCATTTATTACAGCATTTGTAGAAAGCTCTACATTTGAAATAGCATCAGCTTGTATATTTGTTTGAGCTATAGCATTTGCAGCTATTTTAACTGCATCAATTGAGTTTGCGGCTATTTGTTGAATACCAATAGCGTTTGCAGCTATATTTACGGATTGAATACTTCCAGACTCTATCTCTTGAAATGTAATTGCATTTGCAGCTATATTTACAGTGTCTATAGCACCGGAAGTAATATTTGCGCTCTCTATCGCATTTGCAGCTATATTTACATTTTCAATAGCGTCTGATTCTATTTGAGCTGTTCCTATTGCATTTGCAGCTATATTTACAGTGTCTATAGAGCCCGCAGTAATATTAGCAGTGCTTATAGCGTTTGCAGCAACATTTACGTTTTCAATAGCATTTGCTGCTATATTTACACTTTCAATAGTTTCAGAAGCAATATTAACAGACTCTATTGAGTTTGCTGCAATATGAACTTGATTTATTGCTTCTGCAGCTATATTAGCAGCTTCTATAGCATTTGCAGAAATTAAAATATTTGTTATGCTTCCTTCTGACAAAACATCTGCATCCACTGACCCAGAGATAATTTGAACTGAGCCTACAGAGTTTGAAGCAAGTTCTGCTGATTGAACTGCATTTGGGCCTACAATCGTTCCAGAAAAAGGTAAAAGAGTAAATGCGCCCGCATCATCTTTTACTACGCGAGTTACAAGACTATCCTCTACAAAATCAGGTCTAAAGCTCTGTCTAAATACAAAGTCATTAACAAAAAGTCTATCAATAGAATTTTCAAGAATAAGAGTTGAGTCATTTACAATATTTGCAATTCGCCCGTAAAATGCGGTAGAGTTTAATGCAATAGTGCTTGAAGTGTCAAATCTTATTAAATCTCCTACTTTAAACTCAGTAGTAAAAGCTGTACTAGTTCCACTAACCTCTGAAGAACCTCGAACAGTTGTAATTGTACCAGACGCTTGAACTAGTCCAAAAGTATCTGGACTACCACTTTGACCCACTTGTTTTAACCATGCAGCCTTACTAGTGATTTCCGGACTTACTTCTGCATCTGAAAATCTCCATCCATTATGTTCTTGCTCTTCAACGGCAATAAAATCATTTGTAAACTTTTCGGGACTCTCATCTTGAGGATGGTGAGCTAAAAATGCAACTGTGCCTCCAGTTAATCCTCCAAAATCAATAGTTTCAGAAACTTCGGATACATTTTCATACTCATAAATGTTTCCCATAACACTTTGAAACACAAAATTTGGATGATGAAAAGTAAGAAGACCTGTTGCTACATTAATCTTCATAGTAGTAGAACAATATCCACCTCTTGGAAGTTGATGTAGTCTATCACTTGCATCTGTAACTGAAAGCTCCAAAGACCTAGTAACAATTACAAAATCCGAAACATTTCCTTTAAAGTTTCGCGTTCTAATTTTTACCGTGTACACCGAAGGCCCGACTTGACCAGGCAAAACAAAAACAGTATCATCCGAATTTAATCTAGCTTTTACAGGAGTATCATAAGGCCCACCATGAACCTCAACGTCATACCCTGCTAGTTGGTTATACTTTCTTGCTACTGTTTCATACTGAATAACAGAAGGAGCTCTAGAAGACTCAAATGTTTTTGCTTTAGTATTATTTACGCCACGCGTAAGCCCTGTTAAAGCATTTGGGCTTCCTAAGTCAATTCCTGTAAATTTTATCCATTCTCTATTGTCACCCGAACCTATGCGAACATAACCACCGTCAGCACTAAAGTACGAAGCATCATTGACATACATAATTTTGTCAAGATCAGAAAGAGTAACAGAAAGATGAGTAACAGCTTCTACATGAGGACTCCCAACTTGTTTGTATACAGTTTCAGAAGGAACTATCTCTTCAGGCTCTCCCCAAGACAATACTGCTTGTGTAGTTCTATTTACGCTAACTGATTTATTTGTTCCTTCTGGCTCTTCTCTCACTCCGTAGTTAAAAGTAGACTGACCATACCTTAAAGAAACATCTGTTGGTTTTGGGATTTGTGCTTCTCTTGATACAGGAACTTCTTCTGCTCTTGAAAGAGAAACAGCATATCCATGATCTATGGCGTCAAATTTTCGATCAAAGAAAAAAGCAGCAATAACTTCTACTTCACTATTTTCCTGCTCTGAAGTACCGAGTACTTTATATTGTTTTGGTTCTTCCGTTCCCCCTGCTTTATTTCGTATAGCATAAATAAAATCTTGACTAGGAGCAGAGCTAAAAGCTGAACTGACGATTATATGAGAAACTGTGCCAGAATTTGAAATATCTCTTTTTTCAAGATGCCCTTCTCCTGCCCACTGAAGAGTAACTGCACTTCCACTATCATCAATAATACTTGAAGCTATTTCTTCTGAATCAATAGTTACAGTTCCTCCTGGAGAGCCGGCAGTGATACCTGTTGTAACAGCGTCTCCGCGATTATAGCTAACACTATTAATTGTAGCAGAGTCTTGATTTAATACAGCTACAGGATCTGAGAAAAATACAAAAACTTCATAATCGGCAGAGGCATCTAAAGTAATAGATCTATCAAGAGCAAAACTTGTAGTAGTTGCTACAGGACTTTCAAGAGAAATTCTACCGCTAAACTCTATCGCATTTCTTTGATGGTCTTGTACAAAAATAATGTCTCCAGGCTTTATAAAGTATCCTGCTTCTCCGGTTGTAAATTTAACTAGTTCAGTTTCTTGTCTTCCAGTAATTAAATGCCATAACCCTACTCTTCTTGCTTGACCTTTACTTGTACATCCAAAAGCTGAGACATCATAAGGAACAAATCTATTTTTTTCTACTATATCGTCATGATCCTCTACTAACTCTACTCTTTGAGTAAAATTAGCCTCTGGATCATTCCAAGTTACACGAATTTGATTTTTTTGTATTCTGTCCGAGGTAGATTCATAAGCAAATTTTCCGTCTATAACATTTCCTTGGGTAAAAGTATAAACTGGTTCTTTTGGAACATCAGCTATTGGAATTACTTGCCCATCCATCCAATAAGTTAAACCTCTAAATACAGTTGCAAGGTCTTTTAAAACTTTATAAGCCTCTGTTTGTCGAGTAATATAAGCATTACATGTAAATCTAGGTTCTTGTCCTCCTTTACCATCAGGAACTAACTCGTCACAGTATCGTGCAATAGAATAAAGAGCATATTTATCTACCAAAGAAGGATCGATTATTTTTCCTAATCCATAACGCTTATTAGTACAAATATCATAAAAAACCCAAGCAGGGTTATTACAATAAACTAAACTATGATTAGCTGAACCTCCTGCAAAATTAGAGACATCCCCCCTAAAAGAACCATTCCAATCTTGTTCTTTGTTCTCATCTGTACCATTACTTACATTTCTCGTATACTTTGCTTGAAGAGATCCGGCTTCCTCTCTAGTTATATAATTAGTAGGAACTTGAATTTTTAACCCTCTAATATGATAAAGTCGTTTTGGGGGTTGAGAAAAATCTTCTGCTCCAAAAGTAACAGCCCCATAAGCAGAAAGAGGATACATTAAACGGTCTGCAACTAAAGCCTCAACTGACTGCCATAAAATTGTTCCTTGATGTTCAAACTTATCGGGAAGGTGACCAGTAGGAATGTCGTCAGCGCTAACTTTACGAACTCTTATTCTCCAATCTGTAAAAGGTTGATGTTGCTCAACACCAAAAGTCATTTCTTTTAGTCTTCTTTTATCAAAATCTCCTGTAATTATTCCTGCGTGTTTAAATCCACCAATATGAAATCTAGATCCAGGCCCTCCTGCTCCGGGCTTGTATAGCTGTTCCGGATTATAAGAGTTTCTTCCCGCTAGCCTAACTCTATTATAAGAAGTACCATTATCATTACTATATTCAAAAAATATTTCAAGTTCAAAATAACTTTCATGATCCTCTCCACCTACAGTGTCTATTATTTTTAAACCTTGGGGCATATCAAAAGTAAGTTTTACACGATCAATTTCGGAAGCGTTTGAAATGCCCATAGTGGCATTACTTACAACACTATCAGAAGCACTTCCTCCAGCAAACTTTGTATTTTGTTTTAAAGGTAAATTAACTCCATGAAGATAAGAAGCATTTGAAGCTATATCGCCTGTGAATTCTATGGGGCGTTGATTTTCAGTGCCTGTTCTAAAAGCATACGCAACATTTGCAAAATTCCACCTACTTTGAGTAGAATCTAAATTTCGAGTAATTGGAGGATTAATTATTACAGATTCATTTGTAACGGCATGAGTAGCTGCAGTTGCTAGAGTAATTGTATTGTTAGCAGTATTTACTGAAGAAATTTTTGTTTTATGGGCTATTTTTATACCTGTACCGCTGCTTACTTCTACGATGGCTTTTGTATCTAAATTAACTACACCGCTACCCTCAAATCCCACAATATTTGCAAATAAAGAAGCTCCATTAGGTCCGGCACCTGGTATCTCTAAAAAGGTTTGCTCCTCCCATCCTAGTTGTAGGTCTGGGCTTCCTGAATCAAAACCTGCCATAGCGCGGTTAAAGAACCCTAAACCGTCCGAAGTTAAACGTGTACTATTTGCTTCTATACTAAAAGTAGCTTCTGGACTAAAATCAGTTGGAGCTGTGCCTCCTGCCCCCGAACCTGCTCCTAAAATAACTACAGTTCTTTCTGTGATAGTGTCAGAATCTAGTTCAGTGATAACATTTGCAGGAACAGTTAAAGTACTTAAGCTTCCACTTGATATAGTACCTGTAGTTGTAATCTCTCTAAAGGCTAAGTTAGTATCATGATCTCTTAAAGGAACTCCATTCAGAAAGACACCTTCGGCTTCATTTACTAATCCCTCAATAGGGCCTTCTGAAAGTAAATCATAAACAAGACCTGTTTGTCTTTGAGGTAAAACACTCCCTCTTCCACCAGTGCTATAAGCGCCTCTTCCGCCCGGTAAATCTGGAGCCTCATTCATCCATTCCTCATGATTAGTATAATGATGAGGCATTATGCAAAACCTCCTGGAGGAGTAGCATTAAAATCTCCGTCCCTAAGTGTGGCATGAGAACGTCTCATTCCTTGTGAATATATTTTTTGAGTAGTTAGAGTTTGATTTATAACTCCTCCACCTACCATCATTTCTCCATAACAAATAGGAATGGGAAGACCTTCTTTTATATGGTCTGAACTTCCATTAAACAAATAATTATCAGGAGTTTCTTTATCTAGTTCAGGTCCAGGCATCATTAATTGACTTATTCCTTGTAAAGCAAGAGAAGCTGATAATCCAACTGCAATTTTACCTGCAGTAGTTAGTGCAACAGTTTTTGTTCCTGTCATTGTTGCAGCATTAATACTCATACTGGTTGTTTTACCAAAAAAACCTGCTCCAGCAAAACCTCCGGTAGATGCAACAATAACTATTATAGCGATGGCTGCTAAAATTTTTGCAAATCCAGACTTTGCTCCTGCAGGAACAGGAGTAACTATTATATCTTCATTTCCTACAGAAAGCATTAATTCTTCTTCTCCTACAAACTCTTTTCCTCTTTGTATTGCAAAATCAGTGCCATTTTCATAACAGTCTAGTAAATATTGTTTAAAGCCAACTCTTTGACAATCAATAAGTTTAAATATATCTTTTACGTAGTCAACATTCATTTCCCAGGTTTCGCCAAAACGTTCCCCCATGTCTCCTAATAGTATTACTCTTTGCATTGTTTGTGCCTCACTATTTTATACTTATTTTTGCCCCATAAGGAGGAAGTTAAAATTTCTCTGCAGGATAGTCTATTTTCTGCATGATGTAAAAATTTATCATTACCTAAGTACACTCCGCAATGATTAGGAACAGAAGAACGAATATTAAACATTAACCCATCATGTTTTTGTATGCTACCATCTGTTACTTCTTCGAAACCATAATGATGAAAAAGATCATCAAAATAATTTAATCCTTTTTCCCACCAATTATCTTCATATGCAACAATACTTCTTTTTAAAGAAATACCTATAGTTTCATAATAATCTATTACCAGTTGCCAGCAATCTAAAACTCCGAACTCATATTCTCTTCCTAACAAAGGTACTTCTTTTCTATTTGGTTTTAAGTGGTACATCTTACCTTCAGGCCAACTAAATATATAAGAATCTAAATTTAAAGAGTTAGACATTTTTACATCCGCCTCGCTAGGCTCTTCACTAGTATCAGGATGACTATGTACTATAGCAACTATGTCTGACTTTAAACTTGCTCTTATATAGTCCGAGCTGTCCATTATAAAATCATTGTCATCTTCTGAAATATTTTTACAAGGAAACCACTTACTTTTTCCTTTTACTACTCCAATTGCTCCACAACCTTCTCTAGGATACTCTGCATCAAAATGATTGAATATTTCTGTTAGATGATTTTGTATCATGAAAATCTCTTAGTTCCAGGAAAACCGCCAAAAGGTAACTGTCCTTCTTTTAAAACAGTACTAGGCACTTTATACTCAGGAGAACCAGTTCCTGAATCAGAAAACTGACATCTAAATCGTATGGCGCACCCATTTAAACTTTTTGAGCATTGTTCTCCTAGCTGCCAAAAAGAATTATGATCTGGAGTAGCATTATGTGCTCCTCCAGTTTGAGTTCTAGTTGAAACTTGCCATATTTTTACATGAGTATCAGGATCTGGACTTATTTCTCCTCCACGATCGTGCGCTACATATTCATTATAGTCTACATTCGTATATACATTGTACGTAGTACTCGCACTATATGTATTATAGACTCTTACTCTTCTCCAGTTTGCATTTTCATCTCCGGGAGTGCCAGGAGTATCTGTATTTCTATATGCTTGCCAATAATCATAAACAGTCCCCGCGCTTGTTAAAGCTCCCGTACTTGTAATCTTTTCAAAATTACTTGTATCTGCAGTAGTTCTATATATTCTATCTTGTACAACAGCTCCTGAAGAATAAGTGGCTTCTACTGTATTTATATGAACTATAGGCTCATCTTTTTTATTAAAATAAACAGTTTGTATAGTTCCTAATCTATCTGGTATTTTTCCGTACTCACTCCAAGTACATCCCCCGACTCTTTCTGCCGGGAGCTTATCCGATGATGCTCCAGTGTATACCCATGAGCAGCTATTGCCAGTAATAACTCTTCTTGGAGTCATAATACCGGCTAAGTCAAATCCTGAAGCTAACTCAAAAGTAATTATTTCTGGAGTTTCGTCTGCTATTCTGTCTACAAAATACATTTGTATAGGGTATTCAATAGATCTATCAGGAGAATCTCCCGACTGACCATAAGTATACTTATATAAAGTTCTTCTTCTATATAATTTTTTACCTATTATCTCTTTATTTGTTAGTACTGTTCCATCACTCAACTGAAGCGCATCTCCAAAAGTACTAAGTACATTTGCAAAACTGATAGTTGGTCTTTGTGAAGGCCCGTCTGACTGCACTTCAAAACCCTCTGCTGCTACAGGTAAGGCATCATAAGAATTAATTATTGAGGAATCTTCCCTGTCTCTAAATTGAACTGTTGATAAATCTACTTCTACTCCGTCATGAAAGTGTGCATATTCATCTCCTTTCAACTGAAGTTCCCACAAATTAATAACTGCAGAATCAATTTCTTGCTTTTGTACGTGCTCTACAATTTCAGTATCTGTTTCGCTCATGCTTCGTATACTCTTCTTAGTTTTGCCGTTAAAGAGGTAGCTGTTGTTTGAGTATGGGACTTACTCCACTCTTCACATACAACTTTTATATCTTTTTCTCCCGTTCCTTCATTTGAATCTGGAATAGTAAAAGTAAACTTACTTACTCCCGCGGAAGAAATAAAAAATGCTTCTAAGTCATCAGTTTCAGTGTTTGGGCGATTTGAAAAAGAAAGTTCATAAATTTCTACCATATTATTTATACCCCTTATTTTTCTTTGCTCATACCCATCTCCAAATTTAGATATTAATACATTTGGTGTTGTTTGTTTTGTAAACCCTCTATCAGGAGCAACAGGAGCTGAAAATCCTGTTATATTTCCGCCATTATTTAATTTTAGTCCGATTGCCATTATGATGCTCCGTAAGGACTTAATATTCCCCCAGGACGTTTTTGATGCTGTAGTTCTGCTTGAACTGCTGCTGCAACAACTCTTCCTAATTGATCAAGATTATTGTCCTCGCTTCCCTCTCGGTCTGTAGAGCTTTTGCCTCTTTCCATACTAACATTTACCGTTACATTATTAGTGCCACTTCCATTGGAAGTAACAGGAGGAACAATCACTGGCTGTGCTGCCATTGAACTTTCAGCTTTAAGGGTGCTTAATGCTGCATTAAATGAATTTGTTATAGCATTAGTATCTGTCTGTACGCTTACTATAGGTGCCGGGGTTTGAATTTTTCCAGATAGCTGTGCAGGAATATTTTTACCGTCAGGTAAAGGTACTATTGCTTCTACTCCGTGTAGTTCTACCAAATAACCGCTTTCTGGGCCTTTTGAAATTCCTCCCGGCTGATAACCTTTAGGAAATACTCCTCCGCTTCTTGCTCCAGCAACTCCACCATCTTTAAAACCTAAAAATCCTCCGATCTTTGGCATAAGAGTATTCAATATAATCATTCGTATTGTCATTTCTAAAATCATTTTGAGTATAGATTTTGCCATGTCTCCAAAGGCTTGTTTTGCACTTTTTGAGCCATCTGCGATTGCAACAAAAGCCTCAGTCATTGAGTTAGCTATAGTGTCTCTAAGTTTTTCCATTCTTTGTTGCTTTTCCATTATTTCCTCTTGAGCATCTGACACCTGTTTAAGATGCTCTAGCTCTTGAGGATTAAACTCTGCTCCTTGTTGTTTCATTTCAAGAATTTTTCTTTGAAAAGCTTCTTCTCTTTGATCAAAACTAAAAGTTTGTGCTCGATGCTCTAAGTCTCTTAACTTAGTTGTTTCTTGTTTTAATAAACTTGTTTCTAAGTTTTCATTTGCATTTAACTGTTGATTTGTAAGTGCAAGATTTTGTTGTGCTATCTTTACTGCATTAAATGCTTCTTCCACTTCTTTTTCGCTAAACCCTGGTCGTGGAGCTCTAGTATCAACTATACCTTGTCCCAAATCAGCTTGAAAAACCCTACTACCGCGAGTGTCTAAAGCTTTATTTAGCTCTTCTTGTTGAATTTTTTGTTGACTTCTTAATTGCTCTGCAGATAGCCGTCTTTCCTCTGCAGCAATCGCAACAGTACTTTGGCCAGATACAGCACCTAAACCTGCTTTCAGTTTTGCTATTTCTCTTTCAATTTCGAGCTGAGTAATTTTTTCTGCATTAATACTTTTTTGAAAATTAAGTAGTCTTTCTTCAAGATTAATATTTTGAGTTTTTTGCAAAACTTCTTGCCCCGCAAGAGTTATAGCTTTTTCTGTTAAGTCTACTTTTGCTTGAGTTTGTCTTACTTGTTCTTTTACAGCATCTACAATGGTTTGATCTGTATCCGCTTCTAAGGCTCTGTCAGCTGCCAAAGCTGCCTCAAGAGCTTCTCTAGCTTTTAAATTAGCAAGTTTTGCTTTCTCTGTATCTATTTCTGTTTTTGCTCTTTGCTCCGCAAAAGTATTGCCAAGTAACTGAAGATCTGCAATATTTTTTTCTGTTGTAGTCTGATCTTCTCTTAATTTTAAAACCGTGGTTTGAGCAGTTTTTAACTCTTTTGTTAAATTCTTTTGAAACTGTAATTGAGATACAATATCTTTATTTTCGTCTAAAACTGCAAGATACTGATCTCCCAAATCTTGTAATTCTTCTTTGGCGTCCTTAATCTGTTGTGCTAACGCAGCACTAGGAGCAACTTGAAAAGCAGATTCAAGAACAGAAACTACTTGTCCCACTCTCGACATTTCAGCTTGAAATTTATTGGCTGCTTTTTTCTCAAGCTCTATATTTACTCCTTCTAATTTTTTCTGTAAGGAGTCTACTACTACTTCACTTAATTTTATTTCTTTCGTAAAGGGTAGCTCTTTTCCTGTAGTTTTCATAAACTTATTCATAGCTTGATTTAAATCTCTCTGTGCAACAGAAAGTTGAGAGGTAGCTATTCCTCTTTCAACTAAAATACTTTGAGCTTTCAACATAGCCTTGACTTGGTCTTCAGTAATTTTAGTATCTTTTGTAATCTCTTGGCCTAAAACTGCAAATTCAGGGCTTAAAGCTGCGACTTCTTTGCCTAAGGCTTGGATTTCAGCTCTAGATGTAGCATACTCGTCCGTTTTTCCAAAAGCAGTATTTGCATTAAAGGCTAAATCATTAAAATCTTGAGCTATCTCTTTAATTTTTACAGCAGATATTGCTTGACCCAAACTCATGACATTTTGTACTACATCATCTCCTATTACTCTTACTTCTGCTGAACGTGCTAATTCTTCTCTTAAAAGTGTAGCGGCTTTTGTTGCATCTCCGAAACGATCAGTTAAACCTCTTAATCTTTCTTCGGCTTCACTTGAAGCTTTATTAAAACCTAGTAACTCTTTTGCAAGCTCAAATACTAAAACTACAATACCAAATACTGATATCGCAGTTCCTACCTTTCCGATAAAACCTACAAATTTTCCTACTTTCTCAGTCATAAATGCCATGGTTTGACCCCACGCTACTTGTAACCCTTTCATACCTCGTTTTGTTTGTGCAAAACCTTGTGTAAACATTCCGCTAGACTTTTTTTGAAAATCGTCTTGTGCTTTAATTCTGTCAATGTAGGACTGTTTTAAATCTGCAACTTGTTGTGCATTTAAACCTTTTAATACTCCAGTAGTAACTTTTTTACCTTCAACTGCTTGTTTTTCCGCAGCTTCTATTATTCTCTTAGCATTATTTCTTGCTGATTTATTATCACTACCTTCTTGTCCTGTTAAAAAAGAAGTTCCTGATCTTGTTCCCTGTCCTGAAGTATCTACGCCACCTTCGGCTAAAATTTTAGAAGCGGAAGCAGCGGTTCTGCTCAATGCTTTTTCCTGCGTATCGGCAAGAGCCAAAGCAGCTGCTTTAGACTTATCATATTCTTTTCTAAGTTCACCCAACTTATCTTTTTGAATAGTTACACTTTCTCGAGCGCTAGACGCCATATCTTTAAAAGAGGGAATAATAGACTTAATTATTGGAAGAGCAAAAAGACCTAAAGCAGCTACTAAAGCATTTATATTATTAGTAAAAAATGGAAGAACTACTTGAGCAATATCATTTAAGGTTAGTCTCAAAGTATTAAGTAAGTCATCAAATGCTCTTCTAAATTGAGCTACAGCAAATGCAGCAGGATCAATAACTTCAGCTATTCTAGCATATTTTTGTTCGGCTTGATCCAAAACATCATTAGTTACTGCCTGCGTTCTTTCAAATGCAGTAAGCTCGCTAACATTTTTATCTAATGCAGCAGCATAGTTTCTCAAGGCAGGGTCTAACTTAAGTATAATGCCCAATTCATCTAAAAGTTCTGGCTCTGCTTTTGTTACGCCACGAATTAAACGATTAAAAGAATCTGTTAAATCTCTTCCTAAAGCTAAAGAAGCGTTAGTTGCTGCAGTGGATAGTCCTTCTAACTGAGCAGCATTTAATCCTGCCGCTGTACCAATAGCAGTGGCTCTTGCTGCCTCTGCGTATTGTAATTGGCCTTGAGTTGCGTCCTGCAAAGAACTGGTTATAGTTTTAAATGCAGTTCCGGTTATAGCTCCAAACTCTTGTTGCCCTTGTATTAAGTTTGCAAAATTAGCGGAATCTGTTAAAAATTGAAATGCTGCTGATACAGCGAAGACTTGAGCGGCAAGAGTTGCATATGCAGGAACTAGTCCACCACTAATTCCTTGGGCCATTTTACTAAAGTTTTTAGTTGAGTTTGCAGAAGTTCGAGCAGCACCTTTTAATTGACGATCAGCAGTCTGAGCACTTATACCTGCCTGATCTAAAGACATTCCTAACTTTTTTGCACTTTTTTCGGTAAGTCTAAGAGTACCGTCATCGGACATCTTAAGTTTTACATCTATTGTATTAGCCATTGCCTCTCACATTATGCGCGTACTTTTTTCCGCTACTGGCAGATGCTTTTCGCTCTGCTGCTTTTCGTTTCTTTTCTGATTCTTCGTTAGTCTGCTGCACAAAAATACTTTGAATTTCTGCAATAAACATAGTAACTGTTTTTTGATCCTCTATCTCATAAATATTATATAAAGTATGTAATGAAGACCAGTCTTTTCCTAAATAAGTTCCTGAAGCTCCGTCCCATCTCTCTGGCATTAGTGCATATATAAAAAATGCCACTTGCACCTCGTCCGGTAAATCGTCCAAAGTGGGTGGCATTCTATCGGGATCAGGCTCCTGGCCTAATTCTTCACAAATTCTAAGATACTGTTCTACGTCGATGGAGCCCTGACGTCCGGCAAAGTTTTTGACTTTGTCGAGACAGGCTCTGACTTGCTGCGTGTAAAATTTTCAAGGTCACCGACAGCCTCCGTAACCCAAGTGTCAAATGTATTTGAATTTTTCATCAAAATTTCAGCTTCCTCGCTATTGAAAGGAAGTTCGTCATTTGGATCAGTTCCCTCTGTATCTACTAATAGAAGCTCTTCTAAGTAAGATACCTTAAGACCTTTCCATCCTTTTATTACAGCAGCCGTATATTCGGTAAGAAACTTGTCTTCATCCAAAGTCTCTTCGGGCTGGTGAGTACGTCTGTTAAACTTTGTTGTAACGCACTTCTTTCGTAGCTTTAAAAGCTCTTCTCTGGCTAAATAACATAAGTCTATTTCAAATCCATCCATTCCCGGAAACTCAATAGACACTGTTTTACTTGGAGTCATAAGACTCTTTAAAGAAATTTTACTCATTATTACTGATCCCGTTAAAAGAAATATCGGGGGATAAACTCCCCCGACTTCCTATAAATTATACTTAATTCCCAACTCGATGTCAAGAACTATTTTTCCCTATCCTACTCGGCATGATAGATAATAGTCGCTTCGTCCGTATTATCGATATCCCCATCAGAAGGCTGACCATGGAATCCTATATCCAAGGTGAGCAGGTCTTCCAAGTTAATTGAAGGAATCTCTAAGTGAGCCGTGGGCAGACTGAACTGTACACCTGGCTTATTGCCATTTCCTCCAACAAATATATCCAAGTCGAATACGTTTCTGGTGTCGTCAGTATCTGCAACCAAATCTGCAAATAACTCACCACTCTTACTGTCACTTTGGTTGTTATCCAAATAACAAGTAATATTACCAGAAACCGATCTTGCACCTGTTACGTTTGCAAGTGGGTTATTTACAATACCTAATTCTTCTGGAGTAAGGTATGTAATATTATTTTCAAATGTTATACTTCCGCCTGTGGCTACAACATTATAAGTATCTTCAGGGCTAACATCATTTCTTACGAGTGTGATATCAGTCAATCTGTTTCTTATAAAGTTTGAAGTACCTGTGATAGCTTCTGTATAGTTTGCTGTAATGCTGTCCGCAGGAGAGTTAGCTAATGAGTAATCCTCCAAGGTTCTAGCAAAACCACTCCATTGAATAGTTGCGATACCATCAATGTCAAAGTCTATAGTAGCTGAATTTACCGCTGCTCTGGAGGCTTTGTAAACTTGGTTATTACCAGTCTCTTCAAAAGCAAAGTATAAGTTCCAGTTATCAGACATAGCTGCTACGTTTGATGCGCTAAAATCAATCGTTGATGTAGCTGCTGCATGAGTAATTGGGCTAATCTGAGGAGAAACTTGGTCTCCATTATCCCAATTATCTGAGCCATCATACATACCAGCGCCTACAAACATAGCCCAAAGTGCCTCTTCTACTGCATGAACAGTATTAGGAGACAGGCTAGAGCTAAGATGTGGTCTTGCATATGTACTGAAACTCCACTCCACTGGAGCCAGTGAGTCGTTGAACAAAAGTCGTCCTCTTCGAGATGTATTGCCTGCTTCGTTTACAGTAATTTCTGAAGTGTTGATAGCTTGGCTAAAAGTAAATCCTTCCAATACAGGTATTTGCCATATGAAAGGAGGACTCGTTACACCACCGTGACTACTCGTGAGTTCAACATACAGTTTCGCGTTACGTTGAAATTGTAATGCCATTTTTTATCTCCGTTTTCCTAACTTTCTAAAAGTTACTTAATATCGAACCTCACAGACAATCTCACCGACGCCTA
>VTLG01016832.1_pt1 | contig 16493 bp, 11 predicted proteins | sample 4694571 | NCBI WGS metagenome assembly VTLG01 (sample SAMN12604809, study PRJNA352737) | marine metagenome | biome: ENVO:00000447; feature: ENVO:00000209|ENVO:00000569|ENVO:01000036; material: ENVO:00002151; isolation source: viral sequences binned using virsorter ...
TGTATTGCTTCAACACTTTGGTTCATTAGATCCAGATAGATTAATAGATCAGATAACATACATGGCTACTGGCGAAGAGTGTGACGTTATCTTCTTGGATCATCTCAGTCTTGTAGTATCTGGACTAAGTGATGGAGATGAAAGAAAACAAATAGATGTATGTTGTACCAAGCTAAGACAGGTAGTGGAGAAGACAGGTGTTGGTTTAGTTATGGTCAGTCACTTGCGTAGAACAGATGGCAAGCCAGCTGAAGAAGGAGGCGACATAAATTTAGCAGCCTTAAGAGGATCGCAATCTATAGCCCAGCTAAGTGACCTCGTGATATGCGGAATTAGATCGCAACAAGCCACAGAAAAATCAAACGAACTCGAATTAAAAGTATTGAAGAATCGCCATAGTGGTTGCTTGGGTAAAGCTGACAAGCTTGAATACAACGAAACTACTGGCAGACTAACTCCTTCCTTACAAAACTTCTTATGACTTTATTAATTGATGCCGATTGGCTATGTTACAACTGCTGCTATGCAGTAGAGAATGACGATAGGTTCGATGACAACTTGCACGTTTTATACTCACGACCAAGCTGGGGTTTAGATCTTATCGAGACATACATACAGAGATACAAGCAAGTATCAGAAGATGAAGGGGAAGTTATTATGTGCTTTACTTCTTACCCTACATTTAGGCATGACTTGTATCAGGACTACAAAGCTAACCGCAAGAGCAGAAGAAAACCATTAGCACTTAAGGCTGTTATGGATGCATTAACTAATAGATATAGATGTGTAAGATACGATGGACTAGAAGGAGATGACGTACTTGGATTGTTAGCTACGAGCAAAGAGTTAGATGATCCTATTATTGTTAGTCCAGATAAAGATATGAGAACTATACCTTGCAAGTTATTAGCTGGAGAAGATCTGGAGCTAATTACTAAAAGACAAGCTAATAGAAACTGGATGGCACAAGCATTGACAGGAGATACGACAGATAACTACAAAGGTTTAGCTGGGGTAGGTGCAGTAACAGCAAACAAAATACTAGGAGATGCTAAAGAGTTACCTGATATGTGGGAGATAGTCGTAAAAGAATATGAAAAGAAACAAGGAGGATATAAGGAGGCATTGCTTACAGCTAGGCTTGCAAGAATACTAAGATCAGGAGACTACAATACCAAGACAGGTAAGGTGAAACTTTGGAAACCTTAGTCGATACTTAAAGGATTTTTCTTTTTCTTTTTTGGAAAACCAGCTTGCATATTCTTATATGCTTTATCTGAGATAGTACTGTTAGCTTTACTTCTACTTGTTCCAGCTTTCTTTCTCTTGTTGATGTTGTAATACAATCCTTTTCTAGCCATAGTGTGTACAGTAATATAAATATAAATTAGCATTACTCATGGCAGTTGACGACCCATTCCCACCCATAGAAGAAGCATTAATTAATAGATTAAAAGAGATGATACCAGAAAAATGTCCTGATCTTGATGATAAAGATAGAGAGATATGGTATTACGCTGGTCAAAGAGGCATGGTAAAAATGCTTGAATCGGTTTACAATGAGCAAAACAACATTACTAAGGAGTAGCTATGTGCGGAGGAGGAGGCAGACCGCCAGATAGAACTGATGAAATGCTGGCTGTACAGCGTGAGCAAATCGCTGAACAGAAAAGACAGTACGAAGAAACTCGTGCTGATAATCTAGCAAGGCAAGAAGAGCAGAAGAGAATAGCTACTGCACCAGCAGCACCACCTCCATCTGCTACAGCTACTGCACCAGCAGCTGCACTTGAATTACCAAGCGGAGGTTTAGGTATTGGAGGAGCAGAGAAGCGTAGAGGATACGGACGTAGAAGATTAAGAACAGATTTAAAACAAGGATCTGGTTTACAAATACCTTAAATGAATAACAACGAAGTTACTTTAACAAGTGGTGTTGATCAGAATAACTCCTATAAATCTGACATGGATCAGAAGAAAGGAGTTACTGTTGCATCAAAGTACCAACAAGGCAAGACTACACGTGCTCCCTATGGAGACAGAGCAAGAGCTAATGCTAAAGTAACTATTCCTTTTTTATATCCAGAAGATACATACGGAGATCGTGGCAAGATAGATCAGCCACATCAAAGTATGGGTGCACGTGGAGTTTTAAATATTGCAAATAAGCTTGGTATAAATTTGTTCCCTATAAATACAGGGTTCTTTAAATTAGAGATAGACGGATTAGCAATGATAGTTGCTGAACAAGGCCCAGAAGTTAAGACGCAATTAGATACAGCCTTAGTAAAAGTAGAACAGCAAGTACATAATATGTTGGAAACTATGTCGTTCAGAGCCTCGATGCACGAAGCATTTGAACAGTTAATAGTTGCAGGGAATGTATTGTTATATGTTAGTCCAGTTGGAATAAGAGTTATACATCTGGAGAACTATACAGTTCAACGTGATCCAATGGGTAACGTAAGCGAAATAATAATAGAAGAAGAAGTTAGCCCTACAGTATTGCCTCCTAACTTTTTACCAAAAGATTTAAAACAAAAGGATGATTACAGCAAAGAAAAAACTATAAAGATTTATACTTGCGTTAAATATAAAGATGATAAATGTATGTGGTATCAAGAAGTTAAAGGCAAGCCAGTACCTAACACATATGGTATGTCTCCCGCTGACTGTTCTCCTTTTATTCCATTACGCTGGTCACAAATTGAGTCAGAAGATTACGGACGTTCATTTATTGAGCAATGGTATGGCGACCTTACTGCATTAGAAAATTTGTACCAAAGTATATTGGAAGCAAGTGCAATGCTTAGTAAGGTATTGTTTATGGTATCTCCAGCTGGTACTACAAGACCTCGCACTTTAGTCAATGCAGAGAATGGATCAGTAATACAAGGTAGTGCTAACGATGTAACTGTGTTGCAAGCACAAGGTAAGTTAAATGATTTATCTTTAGCTAACAATACTATCGACAGAATAGAGAACAGGCTGTCGTTTGCCTTCCTTCTTAATAGTGCAGTACAACGTCCAGCAGAAAGAGTAACAGCAGAAGAGATAAGATACAGTAGCCAAGAGTTAGAGGCTTCGCTTGGAGGCTTGTACTCACAGCTGACGCAAGAACTACAGCTACCTCTAGTTAAACGATTAGTATTTATATTGCAAAAAACAAATAAAGTTCCTGACTTTCCAAGAGGAGAAGATGGAGAAAGTTTAATACATCCTAAACCTATTACTGGTATGGAAGCTATAGGTAGAGGGGATGATAGAAATAAATTACTGGAGTTTATCGAGGCATCAAGAAATGCTTTAGGCCCAGAAGTCTTAACACAATATATAAATATGGAAGAAGCATTAAGAAGACTAGCAGCAAGTAGTTCTATTGATACGACTAACCTAGTTAAGACTCCAGAACAATTACAGAAAGAAGCAGACGATCTAGCTAAAGCAAACGAGAAGATGCAAGAACAAGAGATGATGAGTAAGATGATACAAAGCCCAGCAGCAGGGAAACTTGCTGACAACTTTACTAAACAAGGAGCACCTTATGGCCCTCAATTCAAAGAAGGAGGAGAAATCCCCTCAGATGGAGAAAACCTCCAAGTTCCAAACCTCGATGCAAGTGGACTCCCAGCCACCAGTTGATGATGGCCCAAGAGAAATAACTATTACACCAGAAATGGTAGAAAATTTTAAGAGGAATTAATTTATGCCTGATCCAATTACAATCACACAAGACGCTACTCCTCCAGTACAAGAGGAAGTAATTGCTAACCTCGAAGCAGAGGCAGCTGAACTCCAGAAAGAAGGTAACTTACCTAAAGGAGAAGAATTAATTGGGGGAGAGTTTAAGACTCAAGAAGATTTGCTTGCAGCTTACAACGAACTAAAAGCTGCAAATCAACAGTCTGCTCCAGAACCAGTAGGAACAGCCCAAGAGATTTATGGAGAAGCAGTAGGTAACTTACTTGAACAGGGTAATGTTGACTACGTTTCTATGAATGAGTACTGGCAACAAAAGGGAGAAATAACAGAAGCTCACTACAAAGAGTTAGAGCAAGCTGGCTTTCCTAGATCTTTGGTTGACTCACATCTAAATGGTTTGCGGTCTGAAGCTGCTGCAACAGAGAAAGATATACTGGCTATTCGTAATAGTTATGGCGAAGAAAACTTTGCCAATATGCAGCAATGGGCTAGTCAAAACCTAACTGATGCTGAGAAAGCAGCGTACTCTGCTGGTATTAACAGCGGTAATATTGAACAGATTAAATTAACTGTTGAAGGATTACACTCTAGATATGTTGCAAGCGTAGGTCAAGAGCCTAACTTACTGTCAGGCCGACCAGCATCTGGGGGAAGTGATGTATTTGAAAGTACTGCACAATTAGAAGAGGCAATGAATGATCCTCGATACAGAAAAGATCCAGCCTTTAGATCAAAGGTAGAAGAAAAATTAGGTAGGTCTAGTATCTTTTAATCAGCTGCTTCTGGTGTATTTCCCGCAGCTACCCACTCTTTATATTTTTCATACTCTCTATTACCATCTACTAAAAGAAAAACAAGTCTATAATCTCCATCCATAGTTTCTATGGCTTCAGTTTTTGTATCGTCTATAGATGATTTTATTAATTTATATTTTGGATCTGTTGGGTATGCCATAATTATAACTCCGCATTAAGGTAAACAAAAGGTTCATTATTGTTTAATGTAGCAGAATGAGCAGAACATCTAACTACTTGACCATGACGAGTGTTGTCACCACTCATGTTAAGTACTGCATGATGTTTAGTTGTTTTACCATCAAGTGCTATTTGATGAATGTATTGTGCTGAGTTACCAAATAATTTTTCGTAAACGTATGCACCAGACGTACCAGATTTAGCAACCAAGGTAGGGGTATCTCTCATATCAATAGGCCCTGCATCTATAAACATTGTGCCAGAATAATATTGCATACCTAGACCAAGAAAATGATAACTAGCAGAAGCTAAAACATGACAATATCTTTTACATTTTCGTAAAGTTTCGCCGTAAGTTTCAAAAACAAAATCGCTGGCTGTGTCTCCAGTTTCTAACTGAAATCCTGTTAGCTCTAGTGTTGCATCGTTTGTTGTATACCACGTTGTAGTATGGTCAGATGTTCTTGTTGAATAGTTATTAACCATCCAAGCATCATTAGTTACATTACCTGTTAAGTTTGTACCAGCAAAAGGCCAGATGTAAAGTCTTGCACCCTGATTATAAGTGTTAGGAATACCAAGGTTAGAGTTTCCAGAAATTGTTTTTGTAACTTTTGTCCAAGTATTAGCTTGTAATACGCCAGTTCCAAAAGGAAAATTATATGCTGTACCAGTAGGTACTAGAAATTGACCAAAGAACTCTTGTGCTACACTAGATTTAACCCAAAACGATAAAGTTACCTTACTTGATGAATTCTTAAATTGCCAACCAGAGTTTTGAAGATCTTGAGACTCAAAAGCATAGCCAACACTTATGTAATCATCAGCACCAGCACCACTTGTTTGGTTTCCGTTTGTTATTCTAAGACATTTGGAAAAACCAGCATCGTATGCTCCACCAGCTGTTACATCTTCTTGTGAAAAAGTTGGTGCTTCATCTGTTGAACCATAGCTTTGATCCCATCTATCACATACATAATAACCATTGTTAGAAGTAGATGATGTACCACGTTGAGCTACATTCATAGCTCCGTTAATCATTATGTTTTTAGTCTTACCACCAGCAGGTAAGTTAGTTAAGTTTGCCCCACTAATTGCTGGTAACGTAGCTGGAAATCTAGCATCTGGAACTGTGCCTGACGTTAGGTTGCTTGCACTTAAAGCTGTAAGGTCTTTAGCGGTGTTAGCAGCTATAGCTGAGTTTATAGAGTTAGCTAACTTATCTGCTGTTACTGCATCATCAGCTAATTTAGATTCCGTTATACTTCCATCTGCTACCGACCCTGCTATCTTAAACTCGCCAGCCATACTGCTATGCGAACTGCATTGGTAATACAAAGTATCAGGTGCATCATGCGGTACTGTAAATACTATCTCTGTATTATTCCCTCCCCCATTGTTTGTGACTCCTGTATTGTATGCATCATTCGTACCACCATTAGCAATGCTGGTCTTTATATAAAACGGATGACCTCCAGATCTATTTTCAAAAATATAAGTTTGTCCTCTAACAAGATATATTGTTGGATCGTTAACCGCACCATTAAGACCTTTACCTGTGAATGTATAGTGGTTTGTACCACTAGCACCTAAGACATATCTAAGGGTGTCTTCTATAGCCCTTGATGATACTTGTGTTAAAGGCATGACTAATCTATAAGTGCTGCTATCTGGTCATCTGTAAGACCAAGTTCTTTTAATTTTGCTTTACCAGCAGCAGCGTCTGTTGCTTTCTTTGTAGCTGCATCTTCCATAGCTTTCTTTCTAGCTACAGTTTCTGCAATAGTCTCTTGCAAATCAGTTTCTTCTTCTGCCGTAAACTCTTCAATTTTCCAAGTTCCGTCAGTTTGTAGTGTTGCTTTTTTAGACATAATTAATTTGCTCCTAAAACTAAATATGTAAAGTTAGTGTTTATTTGACTTCCACTTCCTCCATGATAGAAATATATACCTCTATGTGATTCTGCTGAAGTATATATGTTAGAACCTAGTTGATTTCCAACTTTACTGCCGTAGTACCAAACACAGTTGTAAAAATCCATAGTGCTATAACTAGAAGCGTATGGATGAAATAGGTTTATTTCACAGTATGCTGGTTTAGTACTTGTACTATCCCACCAATGGTATACACCTTTGGTTTCACCATTATATCCCCATACATTATGCTCTATACTTCCACCAATAGTCTGGTTAGCAGCATGTATTGAATGTTGATAATTACCACCAGATTGTACAGTACCATCAGCTTTAACGTAACGGAAATACATAGTATATCCCGCAGCATAACTGTAAAATACTTTGTAAAACTTGTAACTATCTGAAAATATATTATCAATAGTAATACCATCTACAGAAGTACTTGGCCCAGTACCTCCTGTTATTTTTGTCCATGTCCCTGCTTGACCCCAAGATACTGATGAACCATCAGTAATAAGTGCTTTACCTGAGTTGCCAGATTGAGATGGTATAGGATCAACTACACCTTTTGCCATATAGTTCCAACTAGCATGTGCTGTACCACTACTCGAAGGTGCATTACCTGTAGAGTTAGCAACGCAAATATACGTTGACGTTATACCTGAGTCTGTGTACTCGACAAGATCATCAACAGTATAAGCAGTTGAGTTATTGTAAGTACCTCGCCAGACTAATTTAATTTTGCCGAGATCAATAGTTGCCATGTTAGATAGTTGCGATTAGCTTACCATTTGCATTTATGCTAAAGGTAAAACCTGTAGCTGCAAAAATAACATCTTCAAAGTTATCATAATCTGTCCCAGATATATTGTCCACACCGCCATTAGTAGTTGTGACTATTAAATTACCATTGCTGTCTGTATTAAATCCATAGACTTCTGGGGAAGATACTCCTGTTAATGCCGACCCATCTATTGCTGGCATTGCTCCAGTTATATTTGCTGCTGGTAAATTAGTTAAATTAGCTGCACTAGCAGCAGGGAGTGTTGCAGGGAATCGTGCATCAGGTATAGTTCCAGAGGTTAGACTCGCTGCACTTAAAGAAGTAAGATCAACAACAGCCCAACGTAAACCACCAGAGTCGCCAGATTGTGCTTGTAAGAAATATCCATTAACAGGACTATTAGATGCTTTTAATTTTTCTTCACTAACTACATTTGATTGAAGTATTGCTTCTGTTACTGTGTTGTTGCTTGGAGTTCCAATGTTTACAGTAGTACCCATTACAACAGCGTGATAGCTTGCACCAGTAGGAGGAGCAGCAGCCAGCTTAACTGTAGTGCCATCCAAAGCAAATCCTTCCGAAGGGGTTGATGTGCCAGCGTTAGGTTTCTGTATTACACCTTCTATTATTAGTAGTACTTGCTGTGCTGAAGTAGGTGCATTAGTTAAGGTAAAGTTTTGAGTACTGCCATCAAATGCAGGGCTAAGTGTAGATATAAAGAAATTACCAATACTTTGTGTCTCTTCAAACGCACTTGTAGTTCCGTTGTAAACATATAATTTGCCTAAAGTTGTATGCCAGAATAAATCTCCAGAATCATTATTACTTGTAGGAAAACTAGAACCTACCCTATATCTTTCTGCAAAGTCATTTATATCTCCACTAAGACCTACGAGGTCATCCTCTTTAAGAGTTGCTTTGTGGTATGTATAGTTTTGACCTGACCCTGTAGAAACGACAAGAAATCTAACACCAGCAGCGACATTAGATCCACGAAAGTTTGTAGCAATGCCTGTAATGTTTACTGTCGTACCGCCTTCTGTTTGACCAGATGCAGTTCCATCGGATGCTACTGCCATACCACCAGCGTCCGCAATACTTATAACTACACCTGACTGTGGTTGTGTATTAGGGAAAGAACTTTCATTTGCTATCGCTTCTAAACCACCAATAGGTGCTAGTTGTGCAGCAATATAACTTACAACAGCAGCAGAAGTAGGAAAGCTATCATCTGTATCTGACAGATTATTACCTGTTTGTTTTGTAAGGCCATCTAACTGGTTAAGGTCTGCTATGTCAGATGTTAATTCTGTACTGCCAGCTAATTTAGAAGCTGTACCAGATTGCATCCCTGCTAAAGTTACTAGCTCTGCATCTGCTAGTTTATTATTAGTAACTGAATTATTTTCTATTTCACTTGTGCTAACTGAGTCTGGAGCAAGATGACTAGCATCAAGAGGACTACCAGCTATAAGTGCTTTTATTTCTGCTATCGTCTGATCTGTAGTCGCATTTGCTTCAATGGCATTTAGCTTTGCAAGTAAGGCATCAGTAAAAGCATTAGTATCGCTTTCTCCTTCATATAACGATTTTATTTCTGCTCCTGTTTGATCGTCTTTGGCTGACGATTCTATTCCATCTAGTTTTGTTTTATCACTAGCGGACATACTTCCAGCATTAGATCCAGATGCACCTTGTAATTTTGAACCTTCTATAGCTGCACTTGCGTTTACGTCAGCATTAACAATAGATCCGTCTGCAATTTGTGTAGATGTTATACTACCGACCCTTTCTAAAAATGCTTTAGTTACTGCATCTTGAGCATTAGTAGGATCTGAAACATTAATTATTGGCTGATTATTTGCATCTTGTCCTTGCGGTGTATTCTGAATACCAAGAGCAGCTTCATCTTTAGCTTCTTGTATTCCATAAAGTAGTTGCAATACAGCAGTATCGAGGTCGCCAGCAGTTAAAGTAGAGCCATCAACAAAATCAACTAATGCATTAAGTAATGGAGTGTCTCTAGTAATTTCAATTCCTACTCCAGTTTTAGGTGCTCCAGATGTTTCTTGAGTAGTTGTAGCTGAACTAAGCGTATCAAACTCAATAGTCGTATCATTTATAAAAGAAAAATTAGTATTAGCTACATTGTTAAGTGCAACAACTATATGATCCTTTTTTACATATGGAAAAGGTATGGTAAATTGCTTGGTTGATCCATTACCAGTAGCAGTAAATTGAGCGAAAGGCATAGCTAAGAATTAATAATTTCCCTCCATTCATTAAGATTAACACCTAGTCCATAAACTGGCTCACTATCTCTGCTAAGAGTTGCAAGTTTTCTTGATTCATATTCGTTAAGAGATAGATCTAATTGTTTACTTCCGTTGCCACCTTCTCCAATCTCATTAAGATATTTTTCCTTAGTTACTCTCTTATATTCTTTAGCCACATTCATAATTAACTTTAATTTTGTAAGCATCCTTTTGTCTGATATTCTTTCTGGGAACTGGAAATTTTCTCCTGTATTACCTTTTGCTTGTGTCTTAGAAGTTCCTATCTTACTAGGATCTATGTCTCTTGCTAAAAGGTAATTATCATTTTGTGTTATTAAATAATGCAACGCTTCAGAAAAAGTCATTGGTATTCCAGCACCTACAATATCTAACTTCACTTCAGTTGCAAAAATTTCTTTTACTCTATTAAATTGTACATCATCTAATTTTTGTCCAGTAGCTGTATTTAAAAAGTTTCTACCAATAAAACGAGGGTATGCACCTTTACCATGTAATCTATTTAGCTCGTTATAAATAACACCAGCTATTCCATAATCTTTTTCTTGAGTTGGTTTAAATACTTCTAATGGATTTAAGGTCGATAACAATGCCCTATGAATAGGACTATCTATAGATTCCCAATTATAAGAAGTAGCATAAGTCTTTGGTTGTCCAGTAATTTCATCAATGTCAACTGTATAACCTAAAGATGTTACTGGTAATTGTGTTCCTAATTGATAGAAAAAGTTTTCAACAAAAGCCCAAACTGGATTTTCACTTCTACTGTTAGGAGCTACTCTTCTCTTATTATCTATACCAACACGAACATCTCGTAATATCTGTGGTACATATCCAAAGACAGTCCTTCTTGTAAAGTCAGAAAGTCGGCCACGACTACCAACCACATAATTATTCATAACAGCATCTCCTTGTAAAAAGTCAGCCATTAATCTCTGTATGTCGTTTAAGCTTTTAAATAAACCTTTATCTATTTGTTGTAACGCTGTATCTTTCGCTGTGTACATAACAGCTTTAGCAAGTCTAATTACATGAGCAGAGGCTAGGATTGCAACGTCTTGGTTTATTTCATACGCTTCTGATTTTTGTTCTGCACTAAGAGCATCATTCCTATCTATCTTTCCATAGTTTAAATCCTTTGGTTTTACAAACTGTTCGATAGGCATAGTATTTAAATTTTCTCTAAAGTTAGCTGCAATTCCTAGTATTGTTCCAAATGTATCAAAAGCTTCTAAACTAAACCACTCACTATAAGTACCATCAAATTTTCTAAACCTAATACTCCATACCCTGCCTGTACATCTATTGCTCCAGATGCAAGAAGAGTAGTTCCCATTCCAGCAAAAGTCATACCAGTAACAACTTCTCCTATTGCATTTTCTCTTACAAATAAATCTTCAGAATTTATATCTCTCCAGTAACTATCTACCATTCCATTAGCTGCTGGTAACATTCTTAAAACACCTTTAATAATATTGTTAGGAGTTCTATTAACAGGGAAAATAGCACCAGTTATTGGAAGACGATCTGTAATTGCACCAACTATATTTGCGGGTAAGTTTGTAAGGTTTGTTGGTAAGCTACTTATTTGATTTGGATTCTTAACGTCAACGTATGCACCTATAGGCTGTGATTCTCTAGCTCCACCAGATAGCATTGCATTTGCCTGATTCATTCCTTCTTTGTTTGTGACAGCATCAGGAAGTTTTAAGTACTGATTAGCAAATTCCATCTGCTCCATAGGATCTGTAATCCCTTGTTCCTGTGCCCTTCTCATTGCGTACTCTCTAGTTCTCTTGTTTCGCTTTATATTAATGTCGTCTGTAAAACTTAGATACTCTGTGGTTTGCCTCATGTTTTCTGAACTAAAGAAACCACCTTTAACAACATCTCCATTAGCCATCTCAACGTCTAACATAGATTTTCTAGTTAATTCCTTTGCCTCTAGGCTTGCTTTATCTAATGCATTTTTTGATGTTATATCTATTCCTCTTGAATACATATCCATCAAAATCATTTCCATATGCCTTATTTCTTCTTGAGCTATAGCTGTTCCAGTAGTTATTAAAGTATCTAAACTACCAAACATTCTGCTACTAAAATTGCCAAAGGTACTTTTAACTCTATGCAAAAATAAAGCCATTCCATTGTTATCTGGATTTAACCAGTACTCATTACCTTTAGGTTGTTCTTTTAGTAATTGTGTTTTATGTGGTTGATAATCAAAAGGCAAGTCTATTTGATTTTCGACTTTAAATAACTTCATTCCGTTATTACCGCCAAACTTTCCTCCCTCGAACTGACCCTTACCAATGTTTCCAAAATTTGTATTATGCTTGAAAGATTGCATTGCTAAGTAGATAGCTTGCATTAAATGTGCTTGAGATCTTAAATATCCTCTATGTCCAAACAAACCTTGTAACTGCTCTCTTACATTTATAGCAGTTCTTTCGTAGTCATTAAGATTACCGCTTAGTCTTCCAATGTTTGCACCAGCATTTTTTTGCATAGGAAGTAAAACTGCTCTGACGTTATTACCAACAGCAACTCTCATAAATGTTTTTATTCCTAAGAATATGCAGTTTCTAAATGCTGAAACAAGGTTTTGTTGTGTCATTGACCCTCTTGGATATTGCTCAAAAGTCTTGTTTAAATGTCTCATAATTCTTGTACCATTAACTTTGTCGTTAAGGTATGGATTAACTTCTGCTAATAGTTGTAAAACTTCTCTTGCTTTATCGTTAGGCTCTCCACTAAAAATACTTTCATATGTATCTTCATCTAAAACTTTTTTAAGTATGTTAGTTCCTTGAGCTAAACTTGCCTCAAAAGTTTCTCTGTTTAATCCGATTGGACGTTCTGCCTCTGGAGTTATTTCAACCTTAGAACCAATAAGTTTATTAGCCTTATCTATATTTGGAATAAATATAATATCTCCATCAAGCCCTAAGTCTGATCCTTTTATCCTGATACCATCTACCCCTAGCTCTGCAACATATTCATTAATTGCTTTCTTTTGTGTTTTGTTTAATGTTTGATTGAAGTTAACATTAATTCCTCTATCTTGTAGTATCTGTTTTAAACCAATACCAGCTTCTACTAAGTCAGCAATATTAGTATTTTTTAAATTACCAGTAAGTACATCATCTCCAGCTACAGAGTTAGGCTTTATTTCAGATGTAAAGTATGCACCATTTCCTAAACCTTCATCTGTTTCTTTTAATCCGTTATTCATTGCATCTTGTACAGATCCAGATTCTCCTCTCATTGTTATATTCTGTTCTGCGTTCATTACGTTTATAGTTATTTGCTCGCCATTAAAGTCAACTTCTCTACCCATCATTTGCAGTCTTTGTCCAGATGCTCTACCCCAAGTAGCGTAAGCAGTATTTAATTTTGCTGAGTTTTCAAATGTTGCAACTAAGAATTGTGCGTTTTGTGGAGAAGGATCTAGTTCGTAATTTTTAGCAGCAACAGCATACATATCAGTAGTACCATCTCGCATTAAACGTATAGCTGCAAAGGAAGATAAATCATTCATAGCCAACATATCGCCCTTAGTAGCCTGTCTAAATATTTTTATAACTTCATCTACGTTGCCATCTACATCATCAATTAATTGCATTGCCAACTTATTTAACTCGCTTAACTTAACTGCTGGTATGTCTGGAAACTCTGCATTAGGTGTCATTAAAGCTTCGACTGTCTTATCCATAGCTTGGTTAATTGCTTTATTTGCTGCAATAAATTCTGTATTTGTAGTCGGTATAAAATATTTTGAACCTTTTGTTTCCCACTTTCTATTTACTAAAGGACGCAAAACATTAGACATCATCTCTTCGAGAGTAATACTGCCATCGGTTAACGCTTCTAAATTATCTTTAAATAAATTATTTAACTCAACAGGATCTGTTTCAAACATAGTAGTTTCTATTGGACTATCTTTTATAACACCTTCTTGTGCAGCTAATCCTCTTGATTGTATTTTTCCTGAGAAAGAATTATCAAATAAATCTTCCCATGTTTGAAATCCTTTGCCTTGTAAAAAGTTTTTAACTCTTGCAACTATTTGTTCAATCTTGTCAAAAACCTTACCCCATTTACCAACATTCTTTTCATATACTTCTCTAGCTGGCCTGTAACCTGATGCTGCTATTGATATAACTTCTTCCATGCCTAATTCTTTTTTACCATTTAAACCAAAGATTTTGTCATGCATTTTTGGTTTTGTAAGAGCAGCAAGCTCTCTTAGCTGTGGTAATGCATCCTTAAGTAATTTCTTTTCTTGTTTAGTAAAGTATCTGTTGAATAGTCTATGGAAAGCTTCGTGGTATGCAGTTTCAGTAAGAGCACCAAACGATGCAAAATCCTGTCCATGTACCATTGATACGACTATTAAATCTTTTACAGGATCTTCTCCAGACCTATAAAAACCTTTTGCTGGCATTTTTGTACCAACAGGAACACCATATTCTTTTGCAGCCTTTGGCCCAGCTACACCGACAATAGGATCAGAAACTAATTTAAAATCTATGCCAGATATTTTTTCTATTTCTTGCATTAAGCCTTGCACCTGAGATCTTTGATAACCAGCTAAAGCTAAATAAATTTCTTCATCTCCTACATCTCCACCTTGATCCTCAATAATTTCGTAGTAGTCGCCTTCTTTTGGCTCTAAAAGTTCATCCTCTGTAGGCTTCTTAGGATTATTAACATCTCGATATTCTTGGTTAATTTTAGCGTCTAGATCCTTTTTAGCCTTATTTACTCTTTGACTGATAATAGCTTCTGGATCTATTTCATAACTATATCTTCCGTCTATATCTTTCATTTCAGTATCAAGATCTGAAATAACTCGAAGTAATTTACTGGAGAAATAATTTTCTGAAGGCTCAATAGTAAGATTACCAGCTTTTAATTCTTCTATTATTTCTTTATATCTAGTCATTATCTGGTTGTTTGTTAAACCTAAATCGTTTAACAAGTCCACATATTTATAATGAGATTTACTTTTCTTAGACGATCCATTTGCTATCTGTTTAGCAACTGTATATATAGCTATATCTAAATCACTTACAAAATCTATAACCTCAGAATTATATCGAGGAGAAGGTTTGCCAAAGTAAAAACGATTATAAGTTTTACCCTGACTATCAAGTTTACCTTCAAGCTCTACTCCATATTGAGTGAACGTAAAATTATCAATCTTATGTGCTTCATCAAGGTTATAACCTTTTTTAGTTTGATAATCTCCTCTTGCTTTTTTAAAATCAATCGCTTCTTTTAATTCTTGTACTTCTTTAAGTCGTTTCTTTTCTTCTCTGTTTGCAATAGACTCTTCTCTCATATTATTAACTACTGGTTCTAGCTCTCTTTGTTTTAAAGCATTAACTAATGCCATGTGTCTTGAGTGGTATTCAAGTCGGCTATCTACAAACTTTGCTCGTTCTTTATCTGCTGCCTCTCTTGCTGCTAATAATTTATCTACTTCTACTTCAGCTTTGTCTAAATCAGTATCAACTAAATCCTTAAACAATTTGCCTTGCTTGCCTTTGTATTCAAGCATTTCTTGTATTTGTTTATCTAATTCTTCAAATACTGCGTTTGCTTTATCGTATTTTGCTTTTTTAGCTTGTATGTTTTTTATTTGTTTTGTCGTTAACTTAAATCTTTCTGTTCTTGTTACTGCATCTTGTAGTTCAAAATTGCTTAAATTTGCTACTTTATTGCTGCTATCTACTGCACTAAATAATAAGTTTTGATCTGAACCTTCAAAGTATTCTGGAAATACTCTTGCTTTTGGATTTGTTATTAAAGGAGGTAAGGTTTTGCCAGTTATATTACTTGGGTTAGTAGTAACTTTACCTTTATTTTTTAGTTGCTTAGTTACGCTTTCTTGTTGTGTTTCTCCTAGCTGTTCAAACTCTTCTTTAAATTTTGGCTCTTCTTTCATTACTTCTATATCTTCTTGCTTAAACGTCACTTGTTGAGTTTCGTTTTCTATTTGCTTTAACTTATCCATCTTCTTTTTATCTATCTCTTGCATAATATCTACAGCTTCAGATCTCTTAAATAAAGGTGCTTCTTCCAGCTGCAATGCATCTTGTATCCTTTCTAAATTAGCTTCAACTAATTTTTTAACATTACGTCCTTTAACTTGTGCAGCTAATTCTTTTATTATTTGTGTTGTTTCTCCTCCAGATGCAGCGACAGCATTAAACAAATCATTTGTCTTAGAAGCTTCGACTAAAGCATTTTGTGTATTTTCTAGGTTTATCTTGTTACCAGCTACAGTTTCTACTCCAGCTTTTTTATCTTTAGTACCTACAGCTTTTAGTCTTATAAGTGTTTTCTTTAGTTGTGCAGAAATTTCTGCTCTAACTTCTAGTAATTGTTTTGCGTTTGTTGTTTTTAAATAGTCAGCAAACAAAGGAATAACACCATCTTCGGGAGGCATATCGACAGCTTCAGATGCCATTAATACAGCTTGCTTAATTTTTTCTATTGAAGGATTACTTTTATCTATAGCTTTATAAACATCACTAATAGCAGTAAACGAAATAGGTTGAGAGCCATATGCCAAACCTTTTTGTAACCCTATATCCCCTTTTAATAATTTATCGAAAAGATGATCGGGCAATCTTGCTAATTGCATACCTTCGATAACTATTCTTTGCTTTAAGCTCATTCCCATTTCAGCTAAAGCTCTAGGAGATTCTTCGTTTCTTAAGATTTTGGCTACATCAGTTACAGCTATAGCTCCTTTTTGGTCGTAGTTAAAAGAATTTATATTAATAATTGCAGCTTGTGTTTGTGCTTCCTT
>VTLG01008145.1_pt1 | contig 16491 bp, 16 predicted proteins | sample 4694571 | NCBI WGS metagenome assembly VTLG01 (sample SAMN12604809, study PRJNA352737) | marine metagenome | biome: ENVO:00000447; feature: ENVO:00000209|ENVO:00000569|ENVO:01000036; material: ENVO:00002151; isolation source: viral sequences binned using virsorter ...
GTTGGACATTCGCGTGTTGTAAGAAAGCTGGGTATTAATTTGCCCAGCGTTAACCATCTTCACGTTCTCGATCACGAAGTCGCGAACTCCGTATATTCGCATCGCGTCCTGCGTGTTGTTGCTGCCGCTGAAATCGAGATTCCGAATCGATGCACCCCTGCCTCCATAGACTGCTGAGTTCTGCGTGAAGTTAACGACTTTCGGCGTCACCGTGTAGCTATCGACGAGCTTGCGATTGAGAACAACAGTCGTTCCAGAAACCGACTCGGCAACCGCAAACTCAAGTGGTCGTTGATTTCCGCCGCTGAAGTGAGGCTGAACCCCGCTGATATTATCCTGAGAGAAGATGCAGAGCAGGTCACCTCTTGCGACCGTCAGACTGGTCGTCAGCGTGTTTCCGTCGCTCGCGACCGTGCACGCTGTCGACTGATCGACTAGCGTTCCATAAGAAGTGTAGTTGCCGAACTGAAGCGTCGTGCCGTTGGACAGGCTCACTCTTGCTGGAGAGTCCGTTGCGCTGTCGAGCGATACGTCAATAAATTCAGCGAGCAGTCCACCAGTGTCGAGCACGAGCTCTGAATCTGTCGAGTCAATCAGGACGCTGGAATACTGCGCTGCAGCTGCCTCAAGTAGAGCCTTGTCGACGGTTCCGGTTCCGGTTGCTCGCACGACGTTGCGCATCGGAACCCACATGTAGCTTCCCGACTGCTGGTCGGAGCGATGAAGAACTCCATCTATTACTTGCGTTTGGCCAAGCGCTGTAGGTAGTGCCATCAAATTACTCCCTGCCATCCGTTACTTGTGCTGTACTTAGCCCATCCGACTTCGAGGTCGGTAATCAGAGCCACTTGACCGTCTTCAACCTCGCTAAGTCCGGACCATTGCGAGGCGGTTACGCGAATCGTAAAGTCATCGACTTCCCAATCCGTTCCATCCCAGATGTAAGTCAGCAAGTTCGTCAGGACTTTCGCGCGATAGCCAACGACAACGCCGGATGGTCTGTCATCCTTGGTTGCAACTTCCGACCACACAGGAGACGCTGACGATGACGCTGACTTTAGTGTTATTTTTCCACTGTCGTTAATCGAAAGATAATTGGAATCGCTGGAAACCTCCGACGGAGTCGGCAGTAAGTCCAGCCACTCAACAGTCTGGCTTGCTGCTAATCCAGATGGCGACTCCAGCGAGACGGAATGCACGTCTGTGCTGTTCTTGATTTCAATCGTCGAGGCTTGCACGGTACTACCTATCGCCTCGACCGTAGGAGCATTGAGCTGGATCTGAGTTGACGACGTCAGAACAATGTCTGGATTGATTTGAATAGCGCTTCCCGAGATGTCCGAAACCGCGAATTGATTAGTCGATAGAATCCTGAGCTGTTTTGAACCCATGTTGACGTCGCGATTCTCAGCGGCTGATGGAAGATCGCCTGAGACGATGTTGGCGATTGCATCAATCGACGCCTTGTCGGCCGCGCTTAGCAGTCCGCTCTGGCTCGTTGTCGCGCTTCCTAGCGTGACTCCAGTTCCGGTCGACGACGTAACATCAATTGACGTCGAAGTGTTGTTGGTCGCCCCTAGGTTGGTGCTCGGCAACGATGCAGAGTCAGACACGGCAACCCAATCAGCCGATGGAGATGCGTCTGCGTCCCAGACCGCAAACTGAGATGCTCCCGACGGGTTGCTGAGCAGCGCCCAATCGCCAGAGGAGGCAGACGAATGTGCCGACTGGAGCGCGGACAATGTCGAGAAGACCCCCTTGAACGTCGAATCCAGCGGCAGATCGACGAAATCCATCTCCCCGGAACTCGACGCAACAAGATACTTGGTCGATGTCGGCAAGGCGGACGGCAAAGTCAGCGAGATTCCAGCGCCTGTCGCCGGTCCACGCAACGCTGTATAGCTGCTGTCTGAGCCGTCGTAGAAGCGAAACGAAGACTGGTTGCCTCTTGCCTCGATTGTCGACGACGAGAGCTGAACGAGCGGCGCCGTTAAGTCGATTGATGTGATTGCGGTCAGCGCTGCGTCGTCAATTCCAATAAGATCAAGATCTTTTCCGCCAAAGTTGGCGACTCGGTTTTCGCTAGCAACCGACATCGTCCCCTCGGTCAAGTTGCTCGACGCAGGGACTTGGTCATACACGCCAGCGGCATTGACGAAAAACAATTCACCGGTCGAGCTGTTGAGGCCAAGCGCAGCTCCAGCAGGAGCAATGCCACTCGGATTGCTCGTCTGGGTCGTCACTTCAGTCGGTACGCTCGTCGTCGGAACCAGATCAATCACGCTCTGGAGCGATACCTTGTAACTCAGGTCCGACGCTGGGCGATCAACCCCAACGTATGTTGTTGTTGCATCGCCAGCCGACGGCTGAAGTTCGGTAAGGTCTTCGATTCTCGTCATTCTTCACACTCCGCGTGAGTTATTCGCCAGCGGTGATCGTCAGGAAACCAAGTCACAATCACTTCTTTTCCTGCGCTGATCGAGCCGTCTTCCATCCAGTCGAAATGAACGCCATTGATGTCGACGCCGGAGTCAGATCCAGACAGCCAAGCGCGCACGATAGCATCCGTTGCGCCCGCGTTTACAACTCCGCTCGTCTTGCCAGCAACTTTTACGCTCTGAGGCTGACCGAGCCGGACGATTGCGTGCTGCTCGCCCGTTCCGGATGAGGTCCAGATGATCTCGTGAGAACCTCGCAATGTTGTCTTGAGCAGCGTGGACCCTACATCGAGGTCGCATCGTTTGATCGCCGCGTGCGTGATGTTCACTTTTGTCGTCGAAACACCACTGACATTGCACCAGCCAAGCTCGTTCGGCGCAATAGGTTCGGCAGTGATCGCCCCCCCCGCATCCGATCCGCTCGGCAAATTGGCCGTCATGCCTGGACCTCGGAAAAAAGCAACCTCGTCCTCTGACGGGAGGATCAAGGGTGCACCCAACGAAACAGCATCACCAGCATCAAGGTCGCTCGAGGTTGCGTTGCGCACAAGCAGTTGACCAACCTTGGCCGAGCGCGTCACCCGTTGCGGGTTGTGCTTCTTGCGGTTAGCCGATGCAGCATCGAGCATCGAATTCCAGACCGGCGCACTTATTCGAACCGGATCACCTTGGCGGACATGGATAAACGATGAACTCATATTCCGAGCACAGTCCCTAGGTCGGCATAGTCGTAGACTCTCAGCACATCGACTTGAGCTGGCACTTGCTTAATTCCAACGAAAGCCTCCGTCTTCGACGCTGCCTTGTATTTAATGTCGAGGATATCCCAGCCATTGACGCTGATCCCGTCGATGCTTCCGACAGAAATATCGACAGAGTTCCGACGCTGCTCAAACTTGAAACTGATCGTCCAGTCGTCTGATGTGCTTGCGCCTCCAGACGCGCCAACGAACATGACCTCGCCGGCCGGGTATCCCTTGAATGATACGCTGTTGACTTTGCCGACGCAGTTTTGCACATCTCGCTGATACTGGGCGGTCACTCCGCTATTCGCGACGCGGTAAGAATAACTGAAGGAGCTTGTCGGAGTGCGGATCGATATTCCGTTAATGTTCCCATCGCTGTCTTGTCCAATCGCTTCGTGGTAGTCCTCAGCATCTCCATCCCCAAGCACGTAACTCTCGACCGTTGACTTCGCTTGATATATGTGCTGGTCAGACAGGGTGAAGTCAAACTGATAGTCCAAGTCACCGACGTCAAAGTCTTTCACTTCGCGCCGATTATACGACACGGTGACTTCATAGATCCCTTTTCCGCTCAATGTCTCATCTATCGTGCCAGGATGGATCTCTTCGACCTTGAGCACCTCGCGAGGCATTGAGTCGTAATGAGTGGACGCATGATCCTCAACCGCAGACAGTGCTTCGATGTCGTCTTCGGCGCCTTTGACGAGGTAAGTGATGTCTCGCGAGTCCGAATCGCCGGAGCGTCCGCGAAACTTTTCAGAAATGGTTCCAGTGAAACTCACGAGCTAAACTCCAGTGCAGTGCGTTTCTTCCCAGCCTCTTTTGTTGTCTTCTTTTGCTCCTCGAGGTGTTGCTGTGCAATTGATATTTGCTTTTGCACTAGGCTCCTTTGCTGCGGAGCGAAAACAAGCGATGCGTTCTGGCCGCCGAACTGCGTCCTCGTCTTGAACACCGAGTCAACTTGTTTCCCAGCCATCTGAACACCTGAAAGCAATCCTTCCAAATCGCCTAATATGTTTTGCGTCGTGTCGTCTTCGATCTCGCCGACCTCGCGAGCTTTCGCGGCTCGCTGCATTGCCTTGGAGTGAGCGAGCCTTGCGTCGTCAAGGTTCTTCTGCGCCTCATTGATCGAGCGAATGGAGTCTTCGTCGATTTGCTTGCGCTTGCGTTGCCGATCCTGCTCCAGAAATTCAAGGGTAGACCTTTCGTCGCGGTCAACGCTCGAAAGTCTCTTTTCCTTTTCTTGGTCTCGCTTTGAGATGTCCTCTTCTTTCTGCTTCTTAATCTTCTGCTGCTGCCTGTCGAAATCTTTTTCTAGCTCGCCAAGCGCGCCTTCGAGATCAAACTCCTCGTCCATCATCGAGGAGAGCTTAAGTATTCCGCGCGCCATGAAGGTCTGGAACGTCGACCAAGCGCTGCGGAAGCCGCTCGTTAAGTTTGTCCACGTATCTCGCAAGAACGATGTTGTCTTTATCCACGCGCGTTCAAGCGTAGCCGAGCCTTGAATGAACAGTCTGGCAAGGCCGAAGACAGCCTCCGACCAGAGCGTGACAAAAAACGTCTTGAAAGCTTGCCATTTCCCCGATATCCCGGCGATTCCCTGCGCAAATAGCAGCTGAATCGTCTTCCACAGGACGTCGACTGCCGTCGACAAATCTCCAGCTGAGACGGCTGCAACAATCGCCTGAAAAGAATCGCCAACGACGCCGAGAAGTGACGAGAACCTCTTTTTCAGCATGTCGATTACAGCGCCAACGCCTCCCATGCCTTGGACAATCGCAGCGCCAAGAGCAACGACGGCAGCCACAACCAAACCAATCGGACTCAAGACAGCGCCAACAACCGCTGCAAGCGCACTAAAAGCAGCCGAGAATCCCCCAACGACTGCTCCTGCTGTCATTAGGCTGACGCCGACTGCCGTTAAGGCTGCCCCGACAAGTCCTATCACGGCGACCGTCTTGGCGACAGCGACAACGAGTCCTTTGTTCGCCTTTACCCACTCGAGAACCTGCACACTGACAGCCTTGAATCCTTTCAGGATGCGGGTAAGCGTTCCAGCCAGATGCGATCCGATTTGCAATACAAGTCCGCTTGCGATGCTCGTCAAATTATGCCACGCGTCACTGAGTTCAGCAGCTGCCTTGGCCTGGTCTCCGCCGATGGTCAAGCCAAGCGCGTCTGACTGTTTCCGAAGCGCCTCCATGTCCGACATGATTAACGGAAGCATTTGCTGACCCTGCTCGCCAAAAATGCGCATCGCAACGCCTGCGCGTTTTGTTGGGTGCTCTATTTTCGATATCCCGTTCGCGATCTGGAGGAACTGCTCCTCAGGACTCAGTCCGCTAAGGCTAGCGAACGAAGCCCCAACCGAGTCGAACAGATCGACAATTCCACCGCCACTGTCACCAGCCTCACCCAGGCTCACGATCTGATTGGTCATCCCCTTCAACGATCCCTCGAACGTTTCGATGGTGGAGCCAGATTGCTCAGCCATATACTTCATCTGACTGAGGCTTTCGACCGAAACGCCCGTCCTTTGGGACATCTTGTCTAGGCTGTCACCCAGATCGGTGAAGTGCTTGACCGCCGCAAGTGCAGGAGCAGCAAGCGCGCCCACCCCTGCGCCTATGCCTGCGCCAATTTTCGCAATCGAGGCGCCCATTGTGTGGAGCTTCTTTTGCGCTGTATCTAGCGCACGTCGAAACTTAGCTGTACTAAGCGACAGCTCAACGAAAGCTTTACCCGCTGGTGTTCCTCGCGCCATTTGGAATCAACTTCTTGAGGACTGTGATGTCCGCTTTAATCGGCTTCGGTTCGTAATCCTTCGCGTCACGAAAAGGATGAATATCGCCTGGAGAGAACGACCGGCTCTGCTTCGTTGGGTCACGATTGCAGTTCGCGTGAAGGCTCCACATGAGGCTTGTGTGGTCCCATCTCTCCGTCTCCCTGGCTCGCCACATCCACTCCAGTTCTTTCAGCGTGAATCCGTCGGGGTCGACGCCTACGATTCCTGCGAACTCGTAACAGAGTTTAATAACTGGTCCACATCCACGTCGTCGAACTCCTGAATCAATTTCATCGTCTTCTGCGCCAGAGCGTCTTCGACCGTCTTCATCTTCCTCATGGTCGCCTTCAGGATCTCGCTCTGACGCTTCGGGAAAAAATCTATCAGCGACTCGATAAGAGCATCGGTTGCCTTCGTTACCGAATCGCCAACCATCCTTTCGCCGAATTCCTCAGCGCTGACGTTGCGCTCGACGGCCTGCTGTCGGCAGATCGAATAGACGACGTCGACCACCTTGCAGATGTCCACGAGCATCTCATGCAGCACAGCCATGTTGTCTTCTAGGCACTTGTCAAGCTCGACACCTGTCGACTCTCTGACTCGATTGATCGCGCCAACCGTCACGCGAAGCTGCCAGTCAACTCCGGCTGCGTCACTGAATGTTGCCATCGGTCTCCCTCTATGGTTCGTTTATGGGTCGTTCTGGAACTTGTGCCACACCGGGTGACTCGATATCGCCAGGGTGACGCTCATCTTCTGGATGTCCCGGAGCGACTCTTGCTTTGAGATAGACACCGTCACGTTCGCGGCAAGTCCCTGGATGGTTGCCGGATTCGCCGTCGCCTTGTCTTGATCCAGCGCGAAGAACGCCATCTCTTCGTTCGTGCCTTCCCAAACGTCGATCAGCTCGTCAGTGAACGTGTCGCCAGGTTTCCATCGAGCGTCGAACGTGATTCGGCCACCACGAAGCACGGCGATCTCCGACGAGAAACCCTGAGCCGCCTCGCTTCGCGTCGTCGAGTCAACGAATTCGCTTTCTATGTCTAACGACAAGTCGATGATATTATCTGCGACAGTCGCATCACCGAGCACAGTCGACGTATTGCTGCCAGTCAGCAACGTGGTGCTCCAGTACGCATGAGCATCGCGCCCAAGTAAAAAGTTAGCCATCAGTGTCTCCCTTGCTATTTGAACTCAACCGATTCAGTGAGTTCCTTCAGTTTCTTTACCGCGTATTTGAAATTGTCGGACTTTTCGCCAACGTACGGACGATGCGCAATGCTGATCTGTTTTTTGATTCGCTTCAGCTTCGAATAATCAGGAGCCTTTGCATTCCAGTTTCGTGGGTACTCGAACTGCTCAATGACAGTGCGTCCTCCCTGCTCGAGGATGTGCGCGTTGCTCTCCCCGCTGTTGTTCGCTCGTGCTCCGACAACCACTGTCTCTCGTTTGGCGTCGTAAGCGAACAGGATGCCGTCTCGCAGTGCTTTCGTGTGCCAGCGAGGAGGTCTTCCCTTCCGGCTTGATTTGTTCTTCTTTCCTCCAGGTCGCATGCTTCGCCTGACGACTTTGCGATAGTCCGCTCCCAGTATCATGAGCGTCTTTCGCGTCTTCCGATCGAGCGCAGCCCTGATCTTCTCGTTGTAGAACAGTGTCTCAATCTTGATGTTGTTTCCGGCATGTATCACTAGATGTCCCCCACGTAAACGAGTTCTATCTGCGTGCGGAAAATCCCCGACTCAGCAAAGTTGGCTGAGTCCAGAAGCACACGAGGACCAGCAGCATCAAGATCCCAAAAGCTGCTTTCGCCCATCTGCTTGCCGTAAAGCGATTCTTCGATTCTCTCGCTGAGCGTAATAAGCACGTCCTCGCGGTCTCGCCTCTGCTTGTCGCTTCCCATCCCGGCAAGCTTCTGCTGGATGACGACGATCAATCGAACTTCGCGGCGAAAACCTCCGCGCGTTTCCGAGTCGATTGAGGACTCGACAGGTACGACAATCACGTGCAAAGCAGAGTCGCTCTCTCTGTACTCAATCCACGTATTCTCACGACTCGCCTTGACGCCAAGCGCGAGAGAATTGATGTGGTTGGCCACATGATCAGCGATATCTGAAGTCGTGCTCACAGCTCCGCCTTGAATTCCATCTGCTCGGCTTGCTGGTTTAGGTGTGCATCGCCGTCTTGCCAGATCCACGACGATAAGACGCTGATGTCCTCGGCGACGTGCTTCGTGTGAATCCGAATGATCTGTTCGTAGTGGTCGCTAAACTCGAAGTGTCGTTGGCCACCAGGCGACAGCACCTCGTACCAGCGACCATCCCACAGCAGCCTGTCGCCAAGCTCAGGAGTGAAATCAATCGACGACCCAAGTATCGTGAAGTCCACCGACTTCTCGCTCGCGACGTGGCCGTCGTCGTAAACATTGGCAGTTGTTGTTGCTCCTGGAACAGCGACGAGGTCAACAACGTTCGACGCCGTCGCGTAATACTTGACGTCCTCGCCACCGACGCGCGAGATTGCGCGCCAGTGTGCGATGGCCGCCATTTTCATCAAGTTTGGCATATGTTACGTCAGAGCCGTCTCTGCATTCCCGAGTGCTTCGGTCGTGATAACAGGAATCCCGTTCCATTCCGTCGGCACTGGAGCAGGTGCTCCGGTTGGGTTAGTCGCCGTTCGACTGTCGCGCAACTGATGCAAGCTCCGCTTGTTCATCACAACGTGGGTCGGAGGACGACTGACGGGGAACAACTCTAGACCGTCGAACAACAAATCGTCGTCGACTTTGTTTGATCCTGCATCGATGTTCGCAATACGTGCAACACTCTGAGCGGATCCAATCTGGACACCGAACCAACCTTGCACGGATTGCGTGATCGCCGTGTAGAATCCGGTGGCACCAGCAACTCGTTGCTCAACTGGAGCGCCGACGTCCATGTTGCCATCGTTCCCTGCAACGACGGAGAAGTCGTTCGGTCCCATGCGGACAAAGTAGACAGATGTGCAGGCGGTGCTACCACCTGCACCAACCACCATGTCATCACTCAGGCCGTCGAGGCCACCATTGTCAGCGATACCGGCGAAGCCATTGCTATCCGCGCCAGTTCCGTTGAGGATCTGTTCCTCTAGCTTGTAGTAGCCGGCCTTCAGATGCTCTTGCAATTCCATTTCGACGAGTGCGTCGAGTCCGCCGCGATAAGCGGACATTGCCTTGTCGATGGTCAGCGAGCAATCGAGAAGCTTGAGCGTCACCGTCACTGTCGTTCGAATCGACGAGTCATGCTCGCGACCGTCATTGACAGAGCGGAATCCGACGACCGGACCTCCGGTGGTTTTGGCGTACTTGTGAAGCTCCCCATTCGATGCGGGGACGGCTGCCGCCACCGCCAGGAAAGGAGCGTCTTGAAGCAAGTCGGACACTTCAAGGTCTGCAAGGTTGGCATCATTGATCGTTGTCAGATCCGCCAAACTAAGGTAATCGTTAGCCACGTCTTTTATCCTCCGTTATGACCAGCATTCGCTGAGTCGTTTTTTGTTTGAATTCTCAGCGGATGAAAACGAGGCTGGAGAGTCTTCGCCTTCGATTTGCGATGCCGTCGCAAGCCGTTGTCGGAGCGCTTCGTTCTCGGTTCTCAGTTCGCTGATAAAGAGCTCGGTCGCCTCGGCAAAAGACTTGCCTTGCGCGAACCAGACGCCTCCGCGATCACCGAACGAATCTAAGAATCGTTGGCCATCAACCGGAGTCGACTCAAGTTGCGTTTCGACGTCGGATCGAACATCTAATTCGTCTGATGCTGGACCGGACTCAACGCTATCGGAAACAGGTTCTTCGCCGTCAACAGTCGCTTCCGCCTCGTCTTCTTCCTCGACGCATCGGCAGGAAATAGTTTTGACCTCTTGCGATTCCTGGATATCAATAGTTTCGTCTTCTTCTAAGAGAGCTTCTGATAGCTCGCCTTCGCTTTTGCGTTGCATTATTTTCACCTCTATCATTTCTTGTTTGTCAGCGCTAAGCGCTGTGCTAGTTTCCGTGTTCGAATCCGCGCCATGCGGACAGATCGCACATCCGCGCAATGTCCACTCGCGAACAACAACTCCCGGGCCAGTGAACGGCTCGCCATTCACTTCGACCGTTTCGCCTTGATGAATCTCCTCGATTGAATCCGCCTCAAAGAATATGGAAGACTGATAGGGGACGCCGTGTCTCGACTTGTGGATAATCTCGGTTGCGCGATCCGAATCTTTGAAAGGCACGAGCGAGCCTGAAATTCTCAGGTCGTCTTCCGTAGAGAAGTGATTGGCAAAGCCGATGATCTCGCGGTCATCGTGCGCGTAGTCAATCGGGATTCGATTCTTTCCGTTTGCGCCAAACTGCATTCCCTCGAAGTCGTGCACAATGCGTCCCCAGAACCAATGATCGATCGGTCCTCGGTTCCTGGCGGTCATTCTGAAAGGCGCGGTCTTCGCCTTTTCGCCGTTCTCGCCGAGCTCGAACCCATCCGTCGAGCAACGAAACGCACTAGTCGGGACTTTCTTCGTCTTGGTTTCCATCCTCTTCACTTTCGCTTGGAGGTGCTTCGCTCATCGCACCGTTAACGCCAGGGAAGGAAATCGCAACGCCCTTCGAGCGTGCGTAGTCCTGCGCCTTAGCAATCAGATCAATGTTCTCGTACAGATCAGTTCCGGTCGCTCGGCAAACGCGCTGAGGATTATCGAGTCCGCCCGATATCGCCAAGCCGTGCCCCTGCGCCTCCTTGACTGGATCCCACCAAGGGACGCCAGCCGGAACCCACTCAAAATCAACGGTCTCAAAATCTGCGCCAGACGGCAGCGAGATCTCGCCATCAACAACTGCAATACCAAGCCGCCAACGAGTGATCGCTGTGAGCAGCTCAACAAGGTCTTCGATCTTCGATTTGCATCCGTGGAGATACTGAATCAAGCCAGCGCGTGATCCATAGAAGTTCGTGTGCGATTCGTCAAAGAACGAATAAGGGATGTCGAGCGCCTTGAGGCTCACTTGCGTCACGAGCTTGAGGAAGTCGGTCGTCTGACTTGCAGGCGACGACGACTCTAAGAATTCGGCTCGGTCGCCTGGGTCAAGGTCCAGCAGTTGCGGACCCTTCTCAAAACTAATGCTGCTGTAATCCGCCGACTCGTCAGCGCCCTCAAACGGGTCGACCGCATCGCGATAAATCGCGAGTCCGAAAAGCTGCGAAACCTTGACCTTTGCCAGCGCGTAATCGAAGCCGTCGTAGAGATCCCTCAACGAGTTCAGGCTTGCCGCGACTGGCGAGATCCCCCTGACCTGATCGAATCGGTCATAGAAGCCGTGAGCAAAAATCGATCTCGCGGAAACGACACGATCAAATTCTGGTGATCCATACCTTGCTCGTTTTCCGATTGAGTACTTCTTCGCGACACCTCGCGAATCCAGCTTGACGCCCTGGGTCCACTCATCAGGGTCATGGTCGCTGGGTGTATCTTTTGATTTCTGGAAGGTTGCAATCCTGTCTCCTTCAATCGCTTGCATTCGTCCTCGGTCGCGGCCTCCCGATATCTTAAGGAGGAAGAAGTCGCCGTGGACAACTCTTTGAGCTTCAGCCAGTCGGATCATCCGTCGCAGCGGGTGCTTCTGGGCAACATCGCACCTCTGTTTGTCGCTCCAGCTATCAATGAAGGACTCAAGCTGACGGTCTAGACCTTCGTTGCCTGTGCGAGCCTGGAAAGAAAACGACGAGACGTAGTTGAGATGCTGGCGTATCGCCCAAGCAGCGACAGCGAAGTTTCGCTGCACGTCCTGCGTCGTGCCGATCATCCGGTCGCGCTTGACGGCAGGCAAAACAGAATCTTCTGTCTTCCCGCCAGCTCTTACGGGTGCTCGGCGACGAGTGCTAGACTCGACCGCGTCGTAGCCAAAGTAGTTCGCGATGGACTTAAGCAAGGTTAATGCTCATCCGTGATCGACGCTTGCGACTGTTGTCGTCTTGGTTTTTCAATTCGACCAGTGCTCGGCGGATCAAGTCATGATCAAACGACGTCGAGTTGCCGTCGATTGAAGTCGATGAGATTCCCGAGTTGCGCGCCGCTTCGAGTTCCGAGATCTGTTCTGAGTTGTCAGCCATGCATTCAGGGTGCCACGCGCCATCGCTGTTTGCAATGCACGAAATACACGTCCTGTATTACCGGGTGATCAACTCGTCTTGCTCTCGTAGTATCGATATCGATTGATTCGACCGCACGCTTTGCATCGACAGTCGCGCCAGATCACCGTGTCATACTTGACGCCGTTCATGGCGCCAACAATCTTCCTGGTCTTGACCGTCTGTTCGACGATCAGTTCTGAGCTGTCACAATGCACACAGCGCGCAGGAAGGACGGCAACGCATTCGTGCCTTTTGTTCTTGCTTCCTTTCGGTCGTCCACGCTTCTTGCGCGCAGGGAAGTCAGCTTCTGAGTTCGCCGATTTGTCTTGTTTTCTTTCGCCGTTGTTGTTTCTTTCGTCCATGTTCAAACCTTGTCGATCCTTGCATTGATGCGGCAACCGCGCAGCCAACGAGACAATCAAACCAGTGATTGTCAGAGCGTTCGGGCCTGATCTTCCATTCGTCGACCGTGCGTCCACGACCCTCAGTCGCGACTCGATACTCTGACATCAGGTGATCAACGAACAGCCGGTGCGCTGACGGTTTACCAAAAAGGGTGAGGCATCCACTGTCACCCATTGCAACAGCGAGCCGAGCGTGAACGAATGACTTCCAGTAGTTGGTATCGTAGACGACGTGGCGAACCGCTCGCTTGCCCTGAACGTTCGGAACTCGCCAGTTGTGACCCACCCTGTCGCCACGCTTCCGACGGTACTCGCTCATCGGAATGCTTGATGCGCCAACGTATCGACCGTGGCTGGGAGTTACGCTGCCTGCGAACCTGCTTTCGCGACAAAACTGATAGACAACGTCAGTCGAGTTCCCCCAGTTGGCATCGATCAAACAGCGGTCCACATGCAACTGAGCGCCGTCGTCACGAGTCCATTCGCGCGACATGCAGTCTTCCGTCAGCGCTGATAGTCCAGCGTAGATGGAACCCTCGAGTCCAGCTCTTGGCGATTTCTTCGCCAACGTATTCTTTGCAGCGCGGAGCGTGAAGTACTCACGCTTCTGGTCTGGGTAGGTGCCATAGTCCAGAACATGACCCGTGAAGTCATCGGACCAAGCCACGACGGTGTAATACAGAAGTTTCTGCTGAACGTCGACAAACATCACAACGTGATTCGAACCGGTCGGCACCTCGCCTCGCTTTCGTCCGTTCGCCTTGCCTGCGATGTCGTCAGCCGAGAGGTTGAGATCTGTCGGCGAACTATTTTCTGGCGGAAGTGGCTCATTTTGGTATTCGGCGAAAAATGCGAATTCATCCTGGAGACGGAGGTTCATCGCATTCTGCACCGCGCTGATTTCGTCGTGATTAAATCGCTCGGGCCACGCAACATTGGCGCCCTCGTCCATCTCTTTTCGGTGCTTGCGGTAAAACGCCGTCGCGTCCTCGATGCCTCGGTCGTTGCGAAGACCCTCGGCGCGAATGTTCGCGTAGCCATCCCAAAGCTTCTCATTGGTGGGAAATTCATAGACCATCTTGGTCCGCTCGCCTTGCCACTGTGGATGCTTGTCACGGTCAAGTATGCAGTCAGCCATGTCATTAGGTCGGATCACCGTGCAGGGCATGATTCCGCTGATCTTTTTCCCTGGTCCAGCAAGACCTAAGACGGCGCCTGCAAGTATGCTCTCGCGATAGGCGCATTGCGACGGACTGCGAGCAGACTGGTCAGTTTGCGGATCGTCAAGGATGACCAATGTTGGGCGCAATCGCTTCCCGTCTGGTCGTGTGTGGACCGCGCCGCGAAGGTTTCCGGTAAGACCGGCCACTCGGATGATAGCGGCTGACGCTCGGCTGCCGGGGATGGTCGGAAGAATGATCTGATCGGCATTCCAACTGATATGCGTTGCCTTCCCGTGATGGAGCTGACCCACACAGCGGCGGCTTTGGTTTTCAAGACAGCGGATCGCGTAGACTGCTTCAGGGAAGTCTTCGAGAAGAAGATTGTTGTGCATTAACTCGGCTTTGAGATTGTCGAGCATCGATAGCGCGTGATCCTCGCAACTACCGATCAAGAAAATGAACGGGTGTTCGCCGTTAAGAATCGACCAAAGAACCGCACATTCGCAAAGCGTGGTTTTCCCGGAACCGCGAGGCATCGCCATAGCTACGAGGCCGCCGTGGAGCACCGACCCTTCGATCTTGGCGATGACTCGCAAATGATCTTCAGACCAAGACAGCGTGAACCGTTGCGGGAAGTACGATTCGCAGAATGCTCGGAAACTGGATCTCGCGATAGCTTTGCGTTTAGAGTTGACGACCGGAGGGATGTCGCCAATGTCTCGACCCGTCCGACTCTCCAGAGAGGAACGTGCTCTAGCCTTCTCCTTTCGACGCTCATAGTCTGACTTGCTCGCCGGACGGGTCATGCACCTTCCTCGTCTCGGCCATTGTGGTGGTCGCGGATCAGGTCTGCGGTGATTCGTGCGTGCTCGCGGAGTGGGTAGCTTTCGTCGGCAAGTCCGAGCGGCAACAGGTGGTCGCGAATCGCAGCCAGCTCGTTTCTCACTTCGTCGATGGCGCTTCCATCCGATTCGCTGCCGCTGGCGCCTCCCGTGCCTCCAGCAGCTTCGCGGTATAGGTCCATGAGCTTATTGATTTCCCGTTGCGCGGTTACAGCGGTCTTGATGTCACCAGCCCGAATCGCGCGTCCGTAGATGTCATTCATCCGAGTAATGGCCGTGCCGATCTGTTCGTCGCGGTTGTAATCGGCAGCCAGTGTCAATCGCCTGCGTGCCAGGGCGATAGCGTCGGCGACTTCGTTCGGCTTGAGGCCAAGCTTCGTCACACAGGCGTTCCCCAGGTCAACCTTACTGATACCGCTGACCATGAGGAGGACAATCTTATCCATGTTGGACGTTTCATTGGCCTGGTTCATGCTGATACTTCCTGAAGCTGAATCAGATGTCCGCTGCCATGGCCAATTCGACTTCGCCCAGGTCGACGGTCGCTTCCTCGGGAGAACCCTTGGCAAATACTTGGACGTTCTGGTGCGCCTTGCCAAGCTTTCGACTGTGGCTGAAGTATTTTGCCGCTCGCATCGGAAGCGAGCCGATTGGAGTTATTAGCACGGCGTCATTATAGAACCGAAGACCCGCTGCCTGAAAAGCCTCGACAGTATGCATCGGGAAGCCATAGTAGAACCCCGCCTTGTCCCTTACATCGCCGGTAACAAAGCACGCGAACCGGTTGACCTTCAGCAACCCGCAAGCCGCGTTGATGATCTCGGAGTAAGCGCGACGGAATTTGTCATATTCCATGGTGGAAAGGTCGCGAGGGTCATTGCTGTACTGCTCGAGGTCTGCGTATGGCGGACATGAAAAGACCAGGTCCGCTTCGACCCCCGACGCGAGCTTCTGAATCTCACGGCTGTCGCCTTCAATCCATTCCGGCATGGTGCCAGTGCAGATACGTTCGGCTTGAGCAAGATTGGCTTCAATTTGTTCCTTTCGAAGTTCGATGCCGACGTACCTGCGCCCCAGGCGGCTGGCGACGATGCCTCGCACGCTCCCGCCAGCAAAGGGATCTAGCACCGTTCCTCCAGGCGGGGAGAACCATCGCACGGCTAGCTCGCTCAGGACCGGGTCGAAGATGCTTGTCCCGCTCATGCGATAGGCTTCGGGATTGGCGTCATAGTACTCTTCCCACGAAACCTTGCGTCCGGTCTTTTTTTCGTAAGAAGCCTTTTCATCTAGAACTCTAGTCGGTTGAGTGCTAGGAGTGAATGTCGGCTTCCCTTTTCCGTCTTCGAGCCGACCAATCTCGCTTTCAATTCCAAGCGCCAACCATTCATCCTTTCGTTCTTGCCAGTAACCTTGGCGAGCATCTAGCACAGAGAACGGAGGGACTAAAAAACGGTCAGAGAGTTTGGTAGTTGGATCAACGCCAGTGTCCATAAGAATGCTGTCGATATCGTCGGCACTGAATCCGATACTTTCTATGTCGAAAGATTCGTCGAGAAGCGACTGCAGTTCCGCAGGCAGAAGCTCAGCGTCCCATTCCGACAGCTCGTGGGTCTTGTTATCAGCGACACGCAAAGCGCGAACCTGGGTTTCCGTGAGTCCTTCGACGACATGAACAGGCACGTCTTCGTGGCCGAGTTTCTGAGCAGCCCTGTAGCGTGTGTGTCCGATTACTATGACGTTTTCAGGGTCAACCACAATCGGCTGCCGGAACCCGAACTCACGAATGGAATGAGCGACGGCCTCAACTGCCGCGTCGTTTTTTCGCGGGTTGAATTCATACGGCTTGATTGATTCAATTTTGCAAAGTTCTACGCGCACCGAAATCCTCCGTTCACAGAAACAAAGTCAGGCGGCGAGATTTTCACCGAGATTCTCCGGTCACAGAAACAAAGTCAACCGATATATTTGGT
>VTLG01005410.1_pt1 | contig 16486 bp, 17 predicted proteins | sample 4694571 | NCBI WGS metagenome assembly VTLG01 (sample SAMN12604809, study PRJNA352737) | marine metagenome | biome: ENVO:00000447; feature: ENVO:00000209|ENVO:00000569|ENVO:01000036; material: ENVO:00002151; isolation source: viral sequences binned using virsorter ...
AGGAATCGCTAATAAATTAGTTCTTCTTAGTTCCACCGAAGGTTACACGGGACTGCCTCTCAGCATTGATTGGCATTCCTGGGTGCTGTTCCTTCATAAGGTCCCGTTCAATCGCTGTGTCTGCGTCTTGAGTCATATTATTAAAATATTGCTCGCGCGATTTAACAACCTCTACCGGTATCCTTGCCAGCAAAAGGCCACCAACTCCGATTACCCCTTTGTACTTACCGTCTTGGACGGTTGGATATTCAGATCCTGGATATTCATCAGCTCTTACAAGCTCGTATCCTGATCTAATTTTACCGGACATGTTTTTCGTATCATCGAATCCCATTGTCTCGGCCCTAATCCACCTATGGTGATAACCATCAGGCGCAGGGGGTGCATCTAAAGATGACGGTGGAGTCCAAGTAGTTTTTTTAGCTGTTTTAGCTCTACTTTGGCTCGCACGGGAAGTTTTTATTTTATCTGTACTCATATGCTTTATACCTCCTTCGTGAGTTTTAATTGTTTCGCATATTCTTCAAGTGGCACACCTAATTTTTTAGCGATTGCTACCTGAGATGATGTGAGTCTCACGGTTTTGCGACCAATATTTGAACTTCGCTTCGCTGAAGCTACTATTTGTTCTGGTTTAGTCGATTCCTGAGACCTAGTATTAGCAAATTTATGCGGGAAGTCAAGCTTCATTCGCTTGTCTATTTCAGCATAATATTCGTCCGTATTCGGGTCGAATCCTTCTTGCTCGGTTAGTTTCTTATGATAATCAAAAGCCGTATAGGTCATGGCACTATCTTTTCCAAACCAATCGTTCTTTTCAGCCCATGCTTCAGCTTTTGGATCTGGTTTTTGAGGAGCTACAGCTTGATCTAAAGATGGTGTTTTTACTACCTTTTCTTTATCTTGAGACTGTCTATCCTTTAAAGCTGCTAAACGCGTTTCTTCAAAGCCAAGTTTTGCAATATCTTTTTGTGCTTCAACTTCAGCATTAATATCACCAGCTTCTCTTGCAGTTGCAAGTTTAGCTTTAGCTGCTTCCATTCCAGATGTTACTCTGCTTTCTAAAGCTTTTACATAATTAGGTTCTAGCTTAGAAAACTTAGATTTAAGTTCAGAATGTTCGTACTGAACGCCTTTAGCATAATCTAAAGCGGCTTCTTTTTGTCGCTCTGCTTCACGCCATTTTTTAGTTAATTTGGCAATTCTTTTCTGAACACCTTCACTGTATTGTTCTAGTTCTTCTTTTTTCTCGTCTACTGGTTTCTCTTCTACTTTAGTCTCTTGTTTCTCGTCGCTTGTTTCTTGTTTCTCTTCTTTTATTTCTACTTCTTCTTCCGGGGCCTTTTCTTCAGGTAGTTTAATATCAACTTCAGGTCCCGAGGTGTCGATATCAACTGTTTTTTCTTCTTTTTTTACTTCTGCTTCTGGCATAGTTCCTCCTATGTTAAATATGGTGAAGAATTGATTCTGGATTTTTAATAGTTCCCAAAACTTCGTCATCATTCAAGATACGCACTTCTCCACCTTCAATGGGTAATCTTGATCCTGCGTAGCGAGCAAACACGACCCACTGTCCTGTTTTACACCACGGTCCCGTTGGAAATTTTTCTCGATCGTGATAGGCCAACGGACCCATCTTCAATACATAGCCGCAATTCACGGCAATTCTCACTTTGTCTAAAGATTCTTGAGCATAAATAATTCCACCCTTTGTTTTTTCTCTAGGGGTAAAAGGCAAAACCAATAGTCGCCAGCCGCTAGGAGCGGGTAACTGGGATTCTTGTTCTTGTATATTTTCGGGATTTAAAGGTTCTTTTGTAGGCTCAGATTTATACTTTTCTTCCAAAGCGTTTTTATGCTTTGGGACTTCCTTTTCCGAGGTCGATAACATTTCCTTGTTCATCTTTTTGCTCCTTCTTTTCTAGCAGGTTAGAGATTTCCTGAAGCATGTACTGGTAGGTACGTGCCTGTCCTAACATATACTGATATTTCTCCATGTTGTCAACACCACCACTAATCATGGCATCTCCAACACGTTGAAGATTACTTTGTATAATTCTTTGTAGCTTAGCAACGATAACTAAGGGGTCCACTAAATCATTCCTTTATAATATTTCTCATAACTTTTATTTGATACTTTCTTCCCACCTAAATCACTTTTAATGTGAGTTCCAATATATTCTTCCGTTTCAGGAATAGAAAAGTCCTGTTTTACAGTGTCCTTTTTCTTTTTTCCACTAGGGTTTCTTGAATTTGCTATTTTCGGGTTCCATCTTGGGTTTACCATATTAATCCTTAAAATAATTTTTAGTTTTTTGCACTGTTTTTTTAAGTTTACCTAACTCTTTATCTGTTTTTTTAAAAGTTTGCTCTAAATTAAATTTAGCTGCATCTTTTTTTGCTTTAGCTGCTTGAAGTTTCCATTTTTCCACAGATTTAGCACCTGTTTTTGTACCAGGTTTAATAAATTTACCGCCACCAGGTTTTTGTACTGTAGCTAGTGATGGAAAAATTTCTTTTACACCTTCACGTTTTTGTGCTTTCCAATAATTAGACATTATTTTTTACCTCCGCCGTTTCTAAATATTTGAGTTCCCTTTATACCAAAAACGCTCGCCACGACAAGAATCCACAAATTTGTAAACCATTTTGGCAGATTCGAAAAGTACTCAAAAAAGATATTTATCTTCGCCATAGCCTCCGGATCATCTGTCCACACCGACCAGGCAAGCACAATTATCGGGAGCGTAAGTATCGCAAGCACAATTTCGTCTTTCCAGTCGTTTTGCCGAGCTTCTAAAAGTTTGCCCTGGTAAGATTCTTCTCCTCGGGCCATACGCTCTGCATGCATCAGTCGTGCATCAGACATAGCCATTTTAGTTCTTTGTCTATTTGTATAAAGTTTACTTCCAGCCTGTAATGCTATTTTTGCTAATCCAAACCAAGCCATTAGTTACTCCTTCCATTTGTTTTTGGCTTCATGCCAGCTAGTTTAATTCTATTAGCATTTGCCATTTCTTGTTTTTCAATTGAAGTATCTGCTCTAAGTTCAGCAAGTTCTTCATTTTGATCAATTTTAGTTTCTTGAATTTCTTGATTCATTAAAGCCTTCATATTTTCTAAATTAAGTTTTTGTTCAGCTTCTCTTCTTTTTGCTTCATTATCCATTGCTCTAATATCTAATTCTCTTGATCTTAACTTAGCAATAGGGTCATGGTCAAATTGAGAAGTAACTTTTTTCTCTTCCTTCATAAAGTCTTCCATCATTTCAGCAACCAGAACTGCTTTTCTTGCTGCAATTTTTTGTTGCATTTGCTGCATTTGTTGTTGCAATTGCGGGTTTTGTTGCATTATTTGCGGATTCTGTTGTGCTTGCATTTGCATTTGCTGCATCTGTTGCATTTCTTCTCTAAATTCTAATTCGATTTGTTCTTGAGCCATCAAAGAAATGTGTTCAAGGCAATTTTTTTCAATTGCAGCGTTCATCATAGGCGCACCTCGTGCTAAATTTGTTGCCATAAAATTTAAATGCGCTGTAATGTGCGCTCTGTGATCTTGTCCAGGATACGCTCTAAATGGAATTCCTCCTAAAGCATCAATATGTTCGAGGGCTGGATCTTTTGGCATTGGTTGAGGTGGTTTTTTTAATATTAAATCTATGTCCTTAACTCCTAAAGCCTCATACATGTTTCGATACACTTCGTACTGATTATGCATTCTTGGATTTGAGGCCGCCAATTGCAGCTCCGTTTGTGCGAGAGAGATTCGTTGAGTCTGACTAAAGATATTCGGATCCGCAACTGGCAGAATATCTACTCTGTCGTCAAAGTCCGTTTGCATAATTTGCCTTTGGCCTCCAACAACATCGTATGGATATACGGGTGGTAGATAAATCTTAAATACTCTTGCTAATAAATTAAACTCTCTTTTCATCGACGCGTACAATCTTTTGTGTATGGCCGACATCGTTCTTGAACCTCTTTCTAACAAGGCTACAGTCGTGCCCACAGCTGCTTGTTGATTCCCTTCGCCCACTTGCAGGTCCGCTATAGAAGCGAATCGTTGTCCTGCTTGTACCACGACTCCCATTAAAGCTAATAAGGTTTGAGAGGGTTCTTTAAACGGAAGCATCATAAAAGCATCTTTCAAATTTCCTCCTGGTGCATCAACATCTCTAAATTCTCCAGGTTGAATGGCTTGTGCTTCGTCTCTCATTTTAATTCCACGCATTTTAAATCCTGCGGGTAAATTCGATAATGTTCCTGCATCTAAAAGCTGTCTTAGTGCAGCAGTAGCTGTTCTAGATAATCCACCAATCATGTGAATTAAACCAAAACCATAAAAACCTAGTCCTGGTAAAAATTTAAAATGAACAAAGTAGTCAATTTTCTTTTTTATCATGTCTTTGACATCATAATTTCTTCTTATAGATAAAATTTTTCTTGTTCCTTCTTCAATAGCTACAATATAAGGTAATTTAATTCCTGTTGGCTCGTTACTTGTTGGATCGATATCTTCGAACCCTTCTAAATCTACATTGACATGACATTCAAGAATTGTGAACATACGTTCATCTCTTCCTTTAACGGCTCCTTCTAAAGCTCTTTCTTTTTTATCAATTTCAGTTTCATGCATGTAAGAAGGATTTACTTCAATATCTCTATAAAATCCTCCAACTTGTTTTTTTCTTAATTCGTTTTCAGTCATCTTAATAACATGAATAATAGACTCACAATCATCTAAAGATGTAGCTGTATAAGGTACTACAAGATCATCTGCAGGAACAAATTTAGAAACTGCTCTTTGCATCAAATCATCATAGTAAATTTTTTTAAAAGTAGATCCTGCTAATGGTAGATTAAATAACATTTGATCAAATTCTGGCTCATATTCTTTCATCTGATCCATAATTTGCCAGTTCATATAATCTTTAACACGACTTGCTTGTTGTTCTTTTTGTGGAGTAGGCATTCCAATAATTTGTGCTCTTACTGGACCATTAGACGGTAATAATTCTTTATAAGCGAGTGATTGAAATTGCGTTACAGCTTCTGCAAGTACAGGATGCGAGGCGCCAGATGCACCTTTGAAAGGTTCTGATCTATCTTCATATTTAAAACCTAAAAGATCAAGTCCAGAGATATAAGCTCGTTCCCAATCTTTTCTAGAGTTTTTATAATCAGTATAATCGTTGTAAAGTTTATGACCTAATGGATCTAAAACATCATCAGGAAGTAATTCTGCTAAATTTGAAAAATGACCTTTATCATCTCCTGGATTAACCGCCGCAGGATCAAAATTAATATCTACACTACCATCTTCATTTTTTTGAATGTCCACAGGTTCAAGTGCTTTTTGAGCAACTTGCTGTTGTTGCAATTCTATGTCTTTGGGACTAGGTAATTTTACTGTTTGCTTTACGTTTGGTAAAGCTTTGTCTATATCTGCCATTTAAATTCTCCGCGTTAACTGTTTTAACCTTTTTATATATATTATTCAAGCCTTGTGAACAGGGCCCTTTTTGAGGGGGTGTTGTTGAGGTTAATTTACTGAAACTTGATCTGCTTAATGCCATTAGTCTCCTATATAATTACCAAATTCGTCAAACAGATCATCTGCAGGGTCAGGATCCTGAAAAGGCCCACGTTTCTTTTCTATATAGTCTAGTTGCTCCATCGTATCGGATTCTAGTTTTGACTTATATTTATTCTTTTTAGAACTTTCAACAATTTCTTTCATTGTTGGCTTTTTATTTTTTGCAAACTGTTTCAGTGGATTAGTATCGGTTACCAGTTCATCCACCTTGTTGACTTCGTTAATTCCAGTAAACTCAATATCTCCATCCCAGTTCACCACTTCAGGTTCTGATTCTGCTGCTGAAAATTCTGATTTTGTTTTATTACCTTTATACTTACCTGATTCAATGACTTCAGGAGCTTTATATTCTAAATGAACAGTATTCATATCATTGGATGCACGAATAACGTTTCCCTGCTCATCCAAAAGAGGAGGTCCATATTCAACTCTAACATTTCCCGTATCTAAATTCTGGTAAACCGTGACTTCTTCTCCTGAAGCAATTTTTTTAGTATGAACAATTTCCCGCTCGACTGTTGCCAGCTTCTTGGTAACCTCTGTCCCTTCATTTACAATTCTATTTATCAGAGGAACATACCATTCGGGCATGCCTGGAGTGCTTTGAAGAATGTGATCTCCAGCTTTGATTGCTGTTTTACCTGTAGAGCCTTTTATAATTTTTAATAATCCTGTTTTAAAAGCAGCTGCTCCTCCAGCTAATGCTCCAATAACTTCTAAAAAACGTCTACGCGACATTCCACCTGTTTTAAAAGGGACACGGCCACCGAAAGCTTTTTCATAACTGAATCCACCTAGCTTCGCTAATTTACCAATTTTATCCCAATGATATCTATCTGCAGGAGTGGTTACTTGGCCTAAAGTGTATTTATTTGCAGGTCCTGTCACACCTTGTGCTAACATTTTTTTGTAAGGCCCAAGATCTGGACCTCCCATTTGATCCACCCATCCTACCATTTTTTTAGCCATTGCTTGATATTCGCCTGGTGTATTAGCTAGCCCACTCCAAAGATTATATGTCTCTCGATTCATAGGACTTTGACCATATATATCTTGATCACGTCCTATATTCACTTTAGCCATTTCTTCGGCTCTTTTATCTCTACCTGTTCCTATTAATGTTGGGTCAAATTCTTGCGCTTCATAAGGATCCACCCCTTCAAATCTTTCTGCACGTTGTCGTTCCACAGCAATATTATACTGCTGTTCATTTTTCTTCATGATGTTGTGTAAACTTTTCTCATCGTATCTAATGTCAGACATTTCTTTGGATAATTGTTTTCTCAATGATTCAAGTGCATCAGCTGCACCTAGTGTAACACCTGATTCAACTTCATCTTCCATGACACCAATTTGATTTCTCAAATCATTTATTCTTATCAATTTGTTTCTTGCATCGGTATAAGCTTTAACGCCTGGAATAACTCCTGTACCATCTCTTTTTAAATAAAGCGATTCCGCTTCATATTCTTCTGGCTCTTTCATTAAACCTATAGCTCGAAGAGGCTTGGAGAAATAAGTTTTAGATACTGCTTCTACAAACGGAGTTTTATTGCCAATCATGTCATGAGCAACAAATGCTCCTTCAAATAAAGGCTCGCCCCATAACATAGCAGGGCCAAACATGAATCTTAATCCTCTTGAGCCTAGTTTCATAACTTTACCCGAAGCATTTGTAAATTTCTGAGCTATTTTTGCTGCTTCTGCTGCATTTGTGCCTGTCTTTTGATAGGTTAATAACTTCTGTTGATCCTTTTTCATGTTTTCAAGAATCTGTTCAGCAGTACATCCAGCAAAACCGATTCGACCGCCTGAAGCTACTTTTTGTGTACAGAACTCGTCTAAATTTTCTGTTATAAATTTTCTAACTTCTTTAAAATCCAAAGCCTTTGCACCAATAGTGCCTGCTTCATCAAGAAGAGTTCCTCCCTTTTTGGTAAATTGTTTTAAATATTCATTTCCCCGTACTACATAATCTTCTACATTAAAATTTTTAACTTTATCAATTGGCACTACACTACTACTTGGGCTAATACCTTTCGCGCCATAATTAAATTTAACCGAGTCAACTATCCCTGGTTCATTCGGACCTTCGGTAAGAATATTCATTAATTTTTTTCGCCCTTCAATTTCCTGAATAATCTTTGTTCGCTCAGGTGAACCTGGTTTAGTTTTTTGATATTCATTCATCAACTTCATAATAGGTTCATCAAAATTTAATCTTTTCCATTGGTTTAAATCTCCTCTGACTAAACTATTAATTTTTAATTCTTGATCCACGCCTCCCATTAATCTGGATAAAGGGTGTTCTCCTTGACCTCCTGCTTTAGTGAAAATTCCATCAGGACCAAAAAATTTGTCGGCGGCCGCATATAACCTGTTCGCTCCTTGTCTATTTCCTTGAGCTGCTAGTTTATCTGCTTTGTTAATCAATTTATTATAGTTTCCTTGAAACTGAGCACCGAAACCTTCTTTCAACCAGTTGGATCGTTCTCCAACTTCATTCCATTTATAAGACTTCGTTGTGTTAAGACCACTAATCACTTTTCCTGTTCGTTTCAATTGATTGAGTTGATCCACACGATGCCAAAATGCATTTTCAGGTGCATTGGGGAATTTCTTTTTAAACATAGATTTAATTGTTTTTAAGTTTCGATCACCAAGAGTATCATTCAGAGTATGTAAATATTTTAACTGATTTTCTCTCATTAAGGTTCGATTACCTGTCCTTTGAGGTTTCCAATTCTTAATGGCATCTAAATCCGCTTTTGTTAATTTAGATCTGTCCACCCCTCGAACCTCAAAATCACCGTTCGCCCATTTTCTAAATGTCTTATTTATTGTTTCAAACTTATGATCTGGATGAGCCGATTGAAACTGTTGAAGAATTTTAGCCATTTTTTCATTCCCATCAAATTCACCAACCGTTTCTAAATGTCCAAGAAAGGCTCGTACCACTGTATCGTTTTTATAAGCCTCTCTCCCCGCTTTCCCGGCATAGGCTAACGGAAATTCTTCCGCGACCACTTTATTAAGTAATTTATTCATATGCTCACGATTCATTCCGCCTAATCTTTTTTTAAGAGCCTTGTACCAATCATCTCCTTCTTTCCAGTCAAAGAATTCAACTTTGTTTCTTTGTTTTTTAATTTTATTCAATTCTGCAGTAACAATGTCATAATACTTAGGATTATCTAGCGCGCTCTGACCTGTCCCAGGTCCAAACCCTGAAAGACTCGCAGATTTAGTATCCATGGTAACGGTACCTCTTCTAATATTAGATTTTAACTGTTTCCACTTCTCCCCAAATTTTTTCTTTGCTGCTGCTTCGGTTTCAACTCCATAAACCTTCTGCATAATTTTAATTTCTTCATCGTTGAGAGGAACTCTAATTTTACCTTCTTGACCTGATCCAGATCCTTCTCCTTTAAATCCCGGTCTCCCTGGTCCAGGTTGTACGAGTTGTCCACGACTGAAATATTTTCTGGTGTCATAGACTCTACCACCTTCAGCTCCTGTTAACGGTCGCTCGGATTGAGGAATGCTTTGACGCTGGTAGAATTCTTCTGGTGTCAGTTGTCCTTCATCTAATTGATGTTGCATGTGCGCAGGAATGTTAAGCGGGTTGCTAGACGCTAGCTGCTTGACGCTAGGATCGACTTTCGGGCGAGTGAACCACCTCATCGCTTTTTTATATTTATAGATTGCAGTCATTAGACTCCTAAGACTTTAGCCAGACCGCCTTTGGCAGCTTCTTGCTCTATTGTTTTTCTTTTTTTTCTACGAATCATAGGAGAAAGTTTCTTTTTTCGATATTTCCTTAAGGGAATATCAACATTTACACCTGAACCTAAACCAGGTCCAAAATTTTCAGGAAGTCTTTCCTCAGGAATATCTTTGTAGTCATCAATCATCTTTTTTAAAAGACTTCTTGGCCATTTATATTTTAAAGTTTCTATTCCAGGACCTAAAAAATAGTAAAGAGGATCTCCTGTAAAGCCGCCTCTTTTTTCTAATTCTTCTTCATAAATCTCTTGTTGAGGAAGCACCTCTCTTCCACTTTCATAACCAATCCGACCGCCTTTGGCTTGAAGCATTCTTTTATCAGCCATGGCTTGAATATTTTCTGCATACGTTCTACCCATTCTTTCATCAAGTCCTCTGGCTTTTGCTGCTGCCATTCTTTCCATTACAGGGGAACTTCTTGCGATTTGTTCTACGCCGCTAACACCAGAACTTGGTAATTGAGTTGTTTGAGAACCAAAAGTACTAGTCATCGGAGTATAAACTCTTCGACCAGTTAAACCTCCTCGATTAATAACATCAAGAAGACTAACACCAGTTTCTGTTTTTGCCATTGGATCTTTTTGTCCAAAATCATAAGCTAATGTTTCAGGATCGTAAGTTACTTTTCCTTCAGGGCTTACTTTTCCACTTACATCTCCAGCAGTAAGACCGATAGCTAAATCAGTAATGCTAGGGGGTATACCTGATTCAGGTATAATGCCTCCAAAAGAAGTTGGATCTATTGTAGATTTCATTCCAAGATCATCATAACCAACTGTAAATTCTCCTGTGCCTTTACTTTTTGCTAATTCTTCTACACGATCTCGCATAGCTTGAGTTGTATATCCAATTGGAAGTCCTGTAAGTCCCGCTGCATAGTTTGCAGGGATTGAACCTAAAGTTAATAAATCTTGACCAACACCTTTTGCTCCTTCGACAACTTTACTTAAAAGACTTTTGTCTCCAGCTACGGGTGTCGAGGCTGTAGTGCCTGGATAACCAGGTTCACCTCTAGAAACAGTAGTACCATCTGGTAAAGTAATACTAGAATTTAAAAGATCTGCATTTGTTAATCCTGTCGGCACGATAGGTGTACCTGGGACGTTGGTTGAAACAGGATTTAATTTTCCTGTTCTAATTTCTATATCAGATAAAGGTTCTCCTGTTTCAGGATGAAATCCAAGAGCTTGTTTATCTGCAAGCATATATTGAAAATAATCTTCAATAGGTATTTCTCTAGAAACACCTGAATATCCTCCACCTGGTTGTAAATCTGTAGTTGCTGTTTTCTGTCCAGCGTGGCCTTTTCTTAAAGATTCTAACATTCTGGCTTTATATTGTGAATAATTTTCTCTGGTCTTTTCTGCCGTTGAAGCCGCTTGAAAAGGATCTCGCATTGCGTCGATGTCATAATCTGCTGCCATCTGCTTATCTATAAAAGCTTGTTTTGCATCGGGAGTAGTATCTTTAAATTGGTCATGCATGAACTTTCCGATCCCTGGTAGGGGTGTTGTTCCCATAAGATTTCGTCCACTTAGAAAAGCATCTTGTGCTGTTAATGAATTTCCCGGCATTCTACCTGCAATAAGATTCATAGCTGCATTAATATCTCCTGTGCCTCCTTGACCAGGGGCTGCTACTGCATATCCTGTTGCATATCTTGCTCTTCCACCTTGATTCAAGTGCAGTTCTCCTGCGATGCCGCCTTCGGCTTTTTTTACGAATGGTTTTTTAATATTTGACATTATCGTAGCTATAACATCTGTTTTAATATCTTTTACCTTTTTCTTAGGAAGAACAATATTAGTTCCGAAAATTTCCATTCCTGTTTTTGATTTTTTTAAAAGCTTTCTACCAAATTCAATTTCTTTAGGAGTCAATTCTACCTTTTTTATAATATTTAAACCCGGTTCAGGATTTGCATAAATATCTGCAATATCTTTTTTATTTGTAAACCATCTGCCTCTAAACGTTTCAGGCATTATTGTATTCTTCAGCTTGTTTTCTTTTAAAAATTCTTCTAGCTTTTTCATTTCTTCTAAGTTTTTAATCAAAGGCTCTCCACGATAGTAAGTTTTTTTACCACTACCTTTTAATAGGTTCAATAATTTAACTAGCGCACCACCTTTATACCCCGGTCTATGTAAGTGCAGTTGTCCTGCGATGCCGCCTGAGGCATTTTTCTTGCGACCTTCAATAATTTCATCAATATTTGCTTTGTTCATTTCATCTATTTCATCTACTAAAATATCAGTATCACTTTTATCGGGATACATTCTGTTGATTTCATCAGATTGTTCTTTAAGTGCTGAAGCTTGTCGTTTATTAAGAACACCCTGATAATCTTCACCATAACGTGTTTTGGCCCAATGTGGAAAATGTAATGCTCTTGTTTTATCGGCAAGATCAGGACGAGTGTTTTTCCATCTTTTAATATCTTTATACGTTTCTCTGTCCATAAGCCTTATATGTTCATCTATTAAATCTACATAGTCATCACTATGTACATTTACTTCATTCATTTTGTTTTCAACAATTTTTAATTTTTTTTGGTTTACAACATCGAACGCATCCTTCATTGCTTTGTCATAGGCTTTAAATTTTTCCATGCCTTTTGCTAGATACTCTTTATATAGTTTTTTATGAATTGTTCCGTGCTGAAGTCCTTTTGCACCTCTATAAAGATTAACAAGAAGTCCACCAGCAAATCCCACACGCGCGATGCCGCCGGATGCGAAATCTTCAGGCTTAACAGGGGTAGCAAAACTAGACTGTTCATTTTTGATACGAATATTTAACCGTTCTAAAATTTCTATCTGACCTTTTCGATCCAGAGAATTAAATTCAGCATTTTTCCTAGTAACGAATTCTTTAGCAAGCTGTTTATTTTGTGGTAAGGTATTTAATTTTATTTGAGTGCTAAGTCCCTGTTTAATTCTGAAGGACTTGTCTTTTGTCAATGAAGTTTCTTTCGGAATGACTTCGCCAATATCTATTTTCTCAATTCCTTCTTTCCCTTTACCCCCTTCAATCACTTTTGGAGTCCAACCGGTATGCCAGTCTGGTTTAGCTTGTCCTGGAAGTCTTTGACCTTTTGTTTTATTAACCCAATCAACGGCTTCTCTTTCAATTCCGTAATACTCTGCTGGATTCATTGGTTGACGACCCTTAGTGGTTTGAAATCGTTTTAAAAAAAAATCAAATACTTTTTTGTAGAATGATAATGTCCTCATTAATAATAAACCTTTTTACTTCTTATAATTTTTTCATCTTTGTAATCTTCTGGGTGGGGGATTAATCCGCCCTGTCTGAATCGCATTACGGCTTGGGTCATACTGTCCACCAAGTCATCATGATCGCCATACGGGAATGCGGCACATTCCTCGATGACTTCCTGTGCAAACTCTTTGTGAGTGGGCGCCCATATGGTCCCGCTTTCAAATAGCGGTGCGACCGAGTTTACTCTTGTATGCTTATCATTTCCTTTTGAAGGTGTAAAGTTAATTACCGGTATGCCCATATTTCTTAATTCATAAGTCAGAGGCAGTCCTGAAGCTTTGGCTTCAATTAAAACCGTCTCCGGTTGCCAGTATTCATATTGTTCTTTGGCTTTTCGTCTAAGTTCAGGAAACTCGTATCGTCCTTTAATCGCGTCCACCAGTATTAAATTAGGAGGCTTGTCTTCATTTTCTCTAAACACACCCCATGTAGTAATGGCCGAGTAGTCAGCCGTTTCTTTTTTCATGAAGGCGGTATCATAGGATTGTATGACATGATCCAGTTTTGGCATCCAATCGTGTTCCCACTTCTTCCACCATTCTCGTTTGATAATGGCTCCTTCTTCTGAAGTTGGATTTTGCATCCATTGCGCGTTCCATTTGCCAAGTGATAATGAGGCCTTAACAGTTTCGAGTTCGCCTAGTTTCCAGTATTCCGGCCATACGGGTTTACCACTCGGCATGATTGCCGGAAACTCAATGAGTTCCCACTGATCGGCTTTAGCTTCTTTTTGTGCCTGCATCAACATGCCTGTCAAATCTTTTACATTCCAACGAGTCATTACACAGACGATCTGTCCGCCTGGTTGTAAACGTTGTCTTGGACCTGATGTATACCATTCATACGCTCGCTCGAGTGCCGTTAAGTTTAGAGCGTCTTGTTCCGAGTGTGGATCATCAATGATTAGAAGATCTGCACCTCGTCCGGTAATCGCTCCGCCAACACCCGCTGCGAAATACTCTCCGCCTTGCGCGGTTTCCCAGCGGCCTGCTGCTTGCGAATCTTCCCTAAGTCTTGTTAAAAAGATTTCCTTATACTCAGGAGAGTCCATGAGCGTTTTTGCTTTACGCCCGAACCTGATTGCTAGCTCTCCGGTGTGAGTGGTTTGAATAATTTTTAATTTTGGGTTACGCCCGATCATCCAAGCGGGTAGCAAGGAGCTAGCGAACTCAGACTTGGTATGTCTAGGGGGCATATTAACAATAAGACGTTTAATCTTACCTTGTGCCATATCATTAAATTTTTTTGCAATAATTTTATGATGGGACCCTTGAATGAAATCTGGCCACATATGCTTTACAAAACTTAAAAAATTTTGCTTGATATTTGTTTGTTTTTTCTTCTCCCCGTACTTTAGATACATCTTATAAAAGTCTTTTCTTACATCCGGGGGTAATTTTTTTATTTTTTCTAAGTCTACGTGCATATATGGGACCCATAATGAATTTACAGGCTTTAACAGTCTAAATCAAGGCATAAAGTCGAAACTATTGGGACCCCTTTTTATTTAAATATTAAAAGAAAAACAGTGATTCAAATTCCTGGCTGGAAATGGTTCCCACTATTGAAAGAAGTTCCCCCACCGAGCCGAGCGAAGCGAGGCGAGGTGCAACGCGCAGCGCGCCGCGAAGCGGCGCGAAATTTTTTAAATAAATAAAAATAAATAAAAATAAATAAATGGAAGGAGCCAACGCGCCGCAAGGCGCGTTGACTTTTTAGTTATGGACGAACTAAACTTTGATTGTTGTATTGTTCTTGTGTCATTGGTAGTTCTTGTTCAGTTAAACCATTGTACCAATAGAAGTTATTCAAGTCGCGAGGATTATAATATCTCTGTAACTTTCGCCACGCATTATCCTCAGTTAATGTTATTGGCTCATGTATTCTACCGAAGTGATTGACAGCCTGCTCGCCGAACTTATCAAACCAATCAGCTTGGCATCTCATATCACACGCATTGCCACCGAGATAATAGAATGATGAACGTCGTCTAGTCTGATAGACCTTGGCACCTTTCGGACCGCGTAAGCGGTCCTTGGTTTGATATGTATGACACAATGGTCCTTGGCAATATTTCATTTTTTATTCTCCCTTTCTTTTTTATCTTGAATAATAGAATTCCAAAACTTTTCTGAATTCATATCACCCATTATATAACTTGCTTGTACTACATCACATAAAGGAATTTTTGTTTTGTCATTAAACAAAGTACCCATTCCATAATGTTTTTGTAATTGATCTCTTGTTCTTTTGTTCATTGTATCGTCCTTTTTTTCATTGTTGTTGTATAGTTCTCAAACTCTTTACTATCTTTCACAATGTCCAAAAGTTTTTCGAAAGTTAAAAGCGACATAACCCACATTATTTCTTTTTCACTTAAATGCTTTTGCAATGTGTTTATTCTTTCAACTGCTTTGTCCAAGTTAGGCGCCGCTAAATTAACATATGCAACAGCCGAAAGTATTTTCGGCTGAAGATATTCTGGTAAAGATTTTATTTGTTTATGCATTTTCCACCCCACTAATTTGATGAAAGTAACACCAGTAATTATTTCCCTCATCTGTTTTATAACTTACACTTCCAACATAACCTAACTCAGTGTCATATTCTTTAGCACTAACACCGAGTTCACCCGCTACATCATTTGTTGATGTAGCAATATTTATATCTACAATAGTTCCCTTACGAAAACGATTTGCAGAGATTTTACTTCCTATTTTTATTTTCATGTTCTCACCTCAATAATTTTCCAAGATTTAGATGCACATCTAATTCCATTTGCATCCACATCAAAGTATCTGAAATATGGATAACCATGTACTTTATGATTTCCAAACTCACATTCTTCTGTGAATTTTCCTTTTCTTGTAACTGTCTTATTGTGTTTTTTTGCATAATATTGGATTGTGAAATAAGTTCCAATATCGAATTGTTGTTTTGGCATTTGTTCGTCCTTTCGTTATTGTTAGTAATACTGGGATATTATACTAAATATCCCAGTATGTCAATACCCTTTATTGATGTATTTTATTGGCTTGTTTTTCGTATTCCATACGAGCCAAGATTTTTTCCTTTCTGCTTACATTTTTATTTTTCATACTCTTTAACATTTCAGCCGCATTTTTTGGATTGTAAAGAGTTAAGCCAGTTGAGTTAGTTCTGATTATTTCTGCGTCTGTAATATTCAAGCCGCTTTCAGTTGCAAACTCAATCGCCTCGTCAAGATATTTCCACCCTTTCAACCAACCTTTTATTTTTATCATTTGGTTTAAAATGGTTTCAATCCATTTTTGATGACAAGTTATTAAATGTCCTTTCTTTTGTTGCCAGAACATAAGAGTATCATATTCCTCTTTATTACAAGCAATAGACCTATCTCGGCAATACGAACTACCAATTAAATCTAAAACATAATCATTGTTCCACTCTCTTGCGTAAGAGGTTTGATTTTCACGACCACCATTAGTTCCAAGATACTTGTCATTTGCATCTTTCATTTTTGTCCAATGTGGATTAGATTGATTATCTTTTTGTTCAATATTAATATCTGGATTACAACCCTCTCGCCCTTTTAGTTCATCTCTAAAATAGGCATAACCAAAATCTTGATTATTGTCATATTCCTTTCCATTAATATTTCCATTTAGACGAAAATCAAAATGACTTTCAATATATTTATCTTTCATTACTACTTTGTCGTTTTCATCTCGATCTTCTACTTGTCCATGATAGCCAAAATGAAAGCAACTATCTTTTGCAATAGTATCTACATTTTCAAACTTGTTTTGTAAATGTCTTGCCATTTTAACATCTTCGGGTGTGTAGT
>VTLG01015106.1_pt1 | contig 16483 bp, 37 predicted proteins | sample 4694571 | NCBI WGS metagenome assembly VTLG01 (sample SAMN12604809, study PRJNA352737) | marine metagenome | biome: ENVO:00000447; feature: ENVO:00000209|ENVO:00000569|ENVO:01000036; material: ENVO:00002151; isolation source: viral sequences binned using virsorter ...
TAATACGCCTGACCAAACACCTACATTGCATATATTACCTTCCCACCAATATCTATCTGAATGAGCGTCTGCTCCTATTCTTGCATTGCTTCCACCTGCTGTCATAGTACCACTTTTTGAATCAGTGGTTACTAACACTCCGTCTTTATATTGTTTCATAGTACTACCATCCCAAGTAAACGCAACATGATACCATCTGTTGGCATCTATAGCACCTCCAGAACTACTGCCGCTACCTTCTATTTTAACAGTTTGGTTACCGCTTTCTGAAACATAAAATAAAACTGCTTCAGTATCAGCTTGCCTATTAGACCATATACATCTTGTAATTGATGTATCTCCTGTTCTGCGTATCCAAGCAGAAACAGTTATATTATTATGGTCAAAAGCATCTGGTGTTTGAATATAATCATTAGTACCATCAAAATAAGCAGCACCATCACTTACAGGTACGACTACTCCTGCATTATAATTATGTTTTAATACGAGATTATCAGTTACGATTCCAGGTGTAACTATACCTGATTTAGATAAGCCAGTTCCTAATCCTAAAGGCATGATTAACCTCTGTAAGCTATTACTTTACCAGACTCAAGAGAAAATACTTCAAATCTCCCATATATAGTAAGTCCTGCTGGTATTGTAAAATCAGCCGCATCTTCCATTGTATTGGCTATATTAGTGCAATCACTAACATCTACGACTGAATCTTCTATTGCAGTTATTGCAACAAAATCTCCTGTATGTTGAGCTGTATCATCTATGAAGACAGAGCCTGCTTGACCCATTCCTGCGTTTTGAGCCTCTGCTACTGTGAATTTATGTAAACTTTTTGCCATTTTATTCTCCTTTGTGAGTGTACTTAAAGCTCTGGCGAGAGCATGAATGTACTTTTATTATTAAAAATTTTTAGTAGATTCGGAGGCCACCCTTTATACGATAGCCTCCATAGTTCTACAAAACTATTAAACCTTATTGATTCGGTTTATTGGTCAGCAAAAGTAATTGCAGTGTTAGTTGCTGAAATAACATTTCCATTAACGTACCATTTTAATCCATCACATACGAACTTAACAAAAGTTCCACATTCAGGAGTTAAAACACCCATTTTAGAATTACTACTGTTATTAGAATCAACTACAGCACTAAGTTCACCATCTGTATCAGCATGATGAGCTCCACCAACAAAATAATTAGTATCTGAACCTGTATCAAATAACCAATCCTGAGCATCAGCGGCAGTACCACTGTACCAGAATTCATATGTAAGTCCAACTTCTTCTGCTGGAAGAGTTATTGTGCAATCAGCTGTTAAGTCAGGCATACTGTGAATTTTGCCTGAATCTGCTGCTAATACTGTATAAGTTGCTGCATCTGGAACCTTTACAAGGCCTTCTGCATTTCCACCATAACTATTGCTATTTTCATTTATTATATCACTTCTCATTAGATTGCCTCCAAGTTGATAACTGCGTGAGTTTCAGGAAGAGATATTTCAAGACCAGCTTCAGTCAATATCATATCTTTTCTTAAATCCTCATCAGCTTGTTGAACATTAGTTGTAATTGAAGTATCACGATTAACCCCATTACCAACAAGTGGTCTATAAGAAACATGGTCAAGGTCAACAAAAGCCATAAGTCCTGAAGAATTATTTCTGAATAATGGCTCTTTAACAATACTGCAATCACCATGAACAGTTTCAATTTTCATTACTTTATGACCAAATGAACCTTTTGATGCTTCAAAATTATATTGAGATAAGTTTGAACTTAAACTTCCTTCAGCAAATCCACTTATTTTATTAAAATGAGATATTACTGGTAAAGAAGCTAAACATAATTTATTACTTGAACCACCTCTTGCAGGGTCATACATAACTTCAAATGCACCTAACAAGTTATCATAAGTCATTTCACCTGTCGACCATCCACCTAAATATGGTTTATCTTCAGCGTATGCAGCTAATTCTCCACCACCTGTATTTGTACCATTTTGAAGCACATGACCAACAATACCTTCAGTATACTGAATTCCACCTTGTGAACCTCTCATACCAAAAAGCATTGCTCTTTCAATGTCAACTTTATGTTCTCTTAATTTAAGATTCCATAATCTTGCCCATTCATCAGCATATCCACGATATACAGTTGCTCTAGCAGTATTAGACATTTCACAAGCTGTTTTAAAGATTTGGGTGTACCCATAATCATTATCAAGCTCTTGAGACCATACATCTGGAGCACCTGAACCTTGCTCAAATGATGTTCCAATAACTACAGCATCAGCATTATCATCAAGTGTTGTAGTTGCAGCACCTGCTGTAGCTGCTATTGTTGTAACCTGAATTGTAGTATCAGCTGAATTATGTTGAACTGACTCAATTCTACCTGTTGCTCTTGTTACTGATTCGGTATCTGTACCACCATCTTTATTTACATTTTGTGCAAACTCAACAACCATACCTTTAATAAGCCAATTAACAGCTGCACCACCAACATCTACAAGAACTGCAGTGCTTCCACCTGGGGCTGCTAATGTTTGAGCTCCATCAATTTTAAAGCTTCTATCAGTAATAGAAACCTTTGTTCTATCTTCCAAAAATCTGAATTGAGAATCAGATGTTGGAACTTTTCCTACTTTTGACAAATATACGAAAAACGGAGATTCTTCTGGAGCTAAGTCTGCGACCCTATCGCTAAAATCATACAGTCTTCTTGATGGTATAGTACTATCAATAACTGCACCAGGAGTTCCGAATTTTACTTGTCCACTATTATAAGTAGCCATTTATTCTCCTTTAGTTTATAATTTACAATACATTAGCACGACTACCAGCTTTTGTAATTGCATCCCACATTGAGTCCTTGTCATCTTTCTTTACAGGTTTCTCACCATTTAAAATACCAGCTTGTTGAGGAACTGCTTGATTTTGACGTATAGCATCAAGTGGATTATTTGTATTACTTTCACCTTCAGTCGGCTTTTGAGTTACAGCTTGCCACATATTGATAGCGCCATCAATGCCATATTCCGCAGGATTCTTACTAGCAAAATCCATAAATGAATTAATTTGCTCAGGATTTAATCCTTTGTTAGCAAGTTCAGTTTGAAGTTTAGACATACCAACTTCTTTTTTAACTTCACTTACTTGGCTTTGAACACGTTTTTCAACTTCAGCATCTTGTAACTGTTGTCGATATTTATACGACTTAGACGATGGGTCATTAAAGGCTTCCCAAGGGTCAAACTCATCCTTAGATAATTCAATATGTTCAGATTGTGGAGCTGGTTGACCACCTTGTACCATTCCTGATATAGTTTGTACTATATCTGGTCGTGATTCCAACATTTGACCAATTTGTTCATATTGTTTTAACTTTTGATTTTCAGCATGTAGTTTATCTTTTTCTGATTGAAAATACTTAGCTTGAGATTCCCAATCATTATTAGATTCTTGCTGCTGAGTTGCTTCATCTTGCCCTACATTATCAGTAACTTGACCTTCTTCAAGATTGTTATTTTCTAATGCGTTATCCATTTTACTCTCCTTTTCTTTGCAATCTCTCTTGCTTTTCTTGAGCTTGGCCACGTAAACGTAACTTCTCTGCTTCGAGTTTAACTGCGTTTTCAAGTTTTCCAATTGCTAAATTATTAGCTGACTTGGATTGTGATTCTTGTGATTTAAGCTCAGATTTGAATTTCTCAACTTCAACTTTCTTCCTTGATGAGATTGACTCTCTGTGAGCTGTTTGTAAATCACCTTCTAAATTCTTAATTTGTTCTTCTGCTTGCTGTAATTGCGCCTGTAATTTAGCAACAATATCCATTCTTTGCAACACCCCTTCTTTATCAAATATATCTGTTTTCATTAATGCTTCAGTTTGGTCTATTAAACCAGACTGATAAGCTTCCATATAAATTGACCATTCACCCCATCTATTTGATGGCATTGTTGAATTACCAATTATATTTATATCATACTGTCCAATTGTTAAATCATTCATCATTTCACTAATTGCTTGAGATTTATCATTATAGAAATTAACCATATACTCACTTAAATCATTATTTGGTTGAACAACTCTAAATACTTTTTTAAATGTATAATGCTCTTTAGATAAATTATAAATAACTTGCCCTAAACGTCTAAGTGAACCTTCAATATCTCTTAATTTAGATTTACTTCTTCTTTGTCCGAAATCTTCAAGCATCATTGTAGCTGAAGATGTTTTTGGAGCTACATCAGTATTCCCTTGCATCATCTCAAATATGCCCATATTTAAATCAATATATTTCTCAATAAGTTGAGGCAACTGCATAACTGAGTTAGATAAAGGTTGAGGAGAGGGAAAATGCGGTTCGCCAAAAGAAGGGTCATATTCAATAGTTGCATTCGGATTTGCCCAATTTCTTTCAAGTTCTTCAATATCATCAACACTTCCCTGTGGTATAAGTAATTTTAATCCAGATGACGCTTGTGCATGAGATGTAATAAGCGACATTGTTTTATTTAAAAATCTTTGGAAATCTTTATTCTTTCTTACATCACTCATAGGATATGGAGTATTAGTCCAAATATTTGGAACAGGCACAATAGGATATTTATCAGTGTTTAATATATATTCATATAAAACTATTTGCCCAAGAGTGCATGTAAGTTTAATTCTTGTTTGTTGTACTTCAACAACATCAATCAATCCTTGTTCTAAAGCTTTTGCAATTTTATTATCAGATAAGAATTTTTCCATGTTTTCAGAATCAAGTATTCTTTCTTCTCCTGATTGCATATCTAAGATTCTATAATAAGGAACTTTAACTTTAGAAAAATGCTCAATTAACTGATATTTTTCTGAACCTTCACCTGTATCTTTATCTTTAACGTAGTCAGGAGTAAATGTTCCAACAGTTCTTTGATTTTTAGGAGATGGATAAGTATCATCTTCATGATATGATTCAACCAAATCAATAAGAAGTTTACCATCTTCTTGTTCTTCTGATAATTGTGGATATAAATCCAATAATTGAAATTTTGTAAATATTGTAGATAGCATCATTCCTGTAGCATCATCAAAGTACTTACTTCTAGCATTAGGGTCAACTACAACTCTAAATGGGTCTATATATGTAAATTTAACTTCGCCTCTACCATAATCAGCTTCTCTATCTACATATGCATAAAAATAACCAAGACCTGTAACTGCATAATCATGTATGGTTTGTTTAAATACTTCATTACCGTCAGATATATTCCAAATATATTCAAGTATTGTTTTCCATACATTAGCTAAATCACTATCTGAGTCTTCTCTCGGCATTGCCGAAAATTTTGGAGGCTTTGATGTTATAATAGCTTTAAACTGCTCAATTGCAGAATATATTCTATCTAATGGTATATTTGATTGATTTCTGGATGCAAGTTCTTCTGCCTCCGATGCACTAAAATGATTTCCTAAATAAAAATCAATATCTTCACGAGCATGGTCTTCCCACTCTTTACGAGCATCATGCCATCTATCATACAGTTCTTTGGTGTAAATTGCTTTTTTATCGGATTCTATCATGCTATGTAATATATAACATATTTATATTAATAATCAAGTCCTTGCCCCTGTAATCCAATTATACGTTCTTTTTGGCTTTTCCCACTCTTCTCTATCGTTTTTAACTCTTTTAATTTTACTTGCTGATTTACTGCCTTTAGCAAATTGAGTTGATAACCAAAATGCATCAATTGTATCATCATGAGTTCCTTTTGGAAAATCAAGTAATTCTCCAATAAATTCATGCATATCTTTCTTTAAATGAACAGCACCAGCTCTAAACATAGGTTGTAAACCTTCAAATAATCTATCTTTTTTCTTTTGATTACCATATCCTTTAATTCCTTGCTCAATACCTGGTAAAAACTTTCCTTCTCTTTTACTTCTTTTATGAACATAATCTCTTAACATTTCCTGATATGATATTGTTTCAATGTTTATTCTTTTTATTGGTTTATATCGTTCAGCGATTTTAAATATCTCATCTGCGCAGTCCATGGGTAAAACTCGTTGTCTCCAATATTCGATAATGTAATAATCATACTCAGCGGTAACACCAATAACCATAATAACACTATAGTCATTCCTAGAACTAAGTGTAGAAGCAGGGTCAACGCCCATATAAATATTGACATATTCTATCCTCCCATCATCTAACTTTATATACCAGGAATTTCTTTCATCATCAAATCTTACGTTTCCACCATATAAATTGTCTGTTATATCACTTTCAGCAAATATTTGGTCTTCAGGAGATTTAGCCTGATTCATATACTCCTGATAAAACTTAGATGGAGTTCCAGAATCAATGTAAAATTGTTTTCTTTCTTCTAATTTCTTCAAAGGCCATCTTGAAGGCCATAAAGGATTACCATCATCAAGTATTGCTTTATATGTAATTAAATCCCAAGAGTACTCTTCGCCATTATTCATAGCTTCTTTGTGGTTTCTTACAAGTCCATTTAAAAATGAATCATAGTGCACAATAGTTCCATTACACCATAAAAAACCACCTTTATCAAAATCAATAGCTGGATATACAGCAGCTGTTACCCAATTCTTTATTTGTTGTCTTGCATCAGGAGTTTTTGTATTTAGCTCAGATTCAAAGTCATCAAGTATAATTCCAGTATATCTTGTAGATAATTGCTTTTTTCCACGCAGTCTTTGTGCTGCTCCTTTAGCAATCATCCTACAATTATTACTTAATACAATTTCGTTTTTAGTCCACTTATCGCCTTGTAAGTCACCGAAATAGTAATGTATTGCAGGATTCGAGTATATATGGTTAGAAATCCAATTAAGGTTATCAATAGCCTGGTCTTGTGCCTCGCCAACCCAAGCGATGAATTCTGGGCTTTCTTTATTCGCAAATAGAAAACGATGTAAGACAGCAGTTGCTGCTAAGGTTGACTTTGCGTGGTCACGAGGCAATACAAGCGCCAATTGTTGATTTGTTCTATCTAAAAGTTTTTTACCTACTACATTGTGGAAATCAGGAGTTGCTGAAGCCAAAAAGTCTTGCGGTGAAAATAGTTTACCGAAAACAATAAGGTCTTTATAAGCCATCTCAAGAACCTTCTCATTTTGGGAAACATTACCATTAAGGTTTAAGTTTGCCATTAATAGCTTTTTTTACTACGTTTCTTTGCATTATATTTTTTTAATGCTTTTTTCTTTTTTTTAGGTCTTCCTACTTTTGACCCATATGTTCCTTTACCTTGTGGCATAATCACCTCTTTTATTAATAATAATATTTTTTAATGGTGTATCATCATGTGTTTTATTACCAAGTATGCTATTATAATATTGAACTTGATTAATAAATTCTTCAGGCTTTCCTTTACCTTCTTTAGTATTCCATTTATTTTTCCAATAAACAGCTTGTTCAGATAAATTAGAAGGTATAGATTTTGGTATAGTGGCTAACTTTAATCTAGTTACAAGCGCTCCAATCAAAGGGTCTCTTAATTGATTATCAACAGAACTTTTATCATAATCAAAATTAGTAATATCAATATCATCACCATAATCCATATTTCTTAATAATTCATTTGCAATACTTGCTCTTTTTAAAGTTTGCCCTTCTCCTGCTTCGGCTTTTTCTGCAATATCTTGGTATCCAATTGGGTCTATTTGAAATGGACTATAAGAAACTTCACTTGATTTAGCACCTAAATTACTTTCTTGCATTGCAAGATTTGTCATAAAATCACTTATATTATTTAATTTACCATCAAAAACTTGATTAGCTGTTTGAATAGCGCTTAATGTTTCTAATTGTCTATGGCTAAGTTTTTTTAACATTTCTGGAGTTACTTCTGTTGAAAATGTAGGTTTTTCGTTTTTATAAATCAAGTTATCTAATAAATTATTTGCCATTTGATTCCCATATAGCAAAATTGGAATTAGTAGCCACAAACGAATCAGGGTAAAGAGTGTAGTCAACACAACAGGGGAATATAGAGGTGTATTGGTTTTTTTCATCTGTGGCTATATATTCGTAAATAATTTTCATTTAAACAATCCTTTTAAAACATCAAGGTTCATTCCAACATTAAGATTTGCTTTATCTTTACCGCCAGATAATAGCCAATTAAATTGTTTTTGCTTCCCAAAATCTCCACCAAGAGACATACCAAATAAATCTTCAAATCTTGAATCTTTATCCATCATTGAGCCTACAAGTGAATTAATTAGATTATTTCTAAACATTAAAGAATCTTTAGCACCAAACTTGTACATATCCTTTAATCCAGTCATATTCTTAAGATAATCTTTCATTGGGTCGCCTTTTATAAGCGAATCAATTTGTGAATGTGCATTCTCTGCTTTTTTTAAAAAATCAATCATTATTTTTTCTTTCTACCAAAAAATCCTTTTTTCTTTTTTTTAAGAGGTTTTTTTATTTCTTTTAATTTAGCATAATCAGCTCTTGATAAAGAATCAGCTGGAGTAGTATTACTTTTTAAATATGCTCTTTGTTTTGCTTTAGCTTCACCTGTTTTAGGTCTACCAGAATAAGATTCACCTTTGTATAATCTTGAATCACCTTTGTCACCTTTAGGTACTTGATAGACAACTGTAGTTTTTTTCCCTTTTGTTTCTTTATGAATAATTTTTGTTTCTTTTCTTTCTCTTGCATCTTTTACTTGCATTATGTTTTTCCTCCCTCAAAATTTTCACCGTAAATATACATAATATTATCGTTATTATCAAACTCTGAGTTACATTTAGGGCAAGCCCACCCAATAATGTCATGGTCATTTGAATTCATATCAAATAAACCAACACGTTTTGAATAATATTCATTATGATATAGTTCTTTGTCGCATATAGGACACGGGTCTTTAGTCTTCGTCTTTTTCTTTGTGTGCGACAAGCTTTGTGTTTGTTTTTCCACCTAAAGCCTCCATTTGTTCTGGTGTAAAACCTTGAAATACTGTTAATTGCTCTTGTTTTTTCTCTGTATCAAATAATCCAGACATTTTTGCCAAGGCTTCCAGTGAACGTAGCCTATCTGTGTCTCTATCTGATAAATCTGCAATATCTTTATACTTTTGTACAATCCATTCTGGCGAAACCCCCTCATCAGCCAATATCTTCTTTACCTCTTCTTTAACCATAGTCCTTACTTCCTCTTTATTTAATAAAACATTCGTTTTTTGTTTGATATAATCTTCGTTTTTTGCCTTTGGATACGCTTTTTTATACGCTGAAATCGTATCTTCACCTGCTGCAACGTATCTAGCGAAAAGAAATTCACGGTTATTTAACTTTCTTTCCTTTGCTCGCTCATATATGGCCTCATAGTTCCCTGAAAATGAAAAAATATTTTGTGCAACGCCTCTATCTCCTAAGATTTGATGTGATTTCTGTTCAACAATATAAGAACCGCAAACAGTCAAAACAACATTTCTTGGAGATTTATAGCCTGGATGCTTTAAACCACTACGTTTAAGTATTTGTAATACATGAAAGTCATCAGTATATACCCAATCCCCAGCTGCACCCATACGCCAGTTACCAACAATCTCTACGCCAGGATTGAAAGCCTTAAATTCAACTTCATCATCATATAAATAATTTTCTTCGCCTTTTATTACTTTAACATCCATGAAGTAATATAAAAAATATTTTTCTAAAATAAAAATGCTTGCATTTTCCATTTATTTGATTATATTTATCTATATAATAGAGATATATACTAGAGATAGTATCTATAGATAATATCCATCTTATAAAAGAAATTAATAATAAAGAAAAGATTTTGTTACAAACTTTGAAAAATAGCGTTAGAATGTGTGCGGGTATTATTTTCTCGATACCCCACCCCCGTAAAGTCCCGTTGGGGGTTCTATTTAGGTTGAAATTTAGATTCAAATTATAATTAATATTGATTTATTGTTATGTATAAAAATAGAGGAAACAACAACGCCCCGAATAAATCGAGGCGCTATTGTAAACAATCGGCGGTTTTACCTACTCACAAGCATCAACAAACCTATCCGCACTAAATAAACTATTATCCGCTTTAAACTCTGCACATAAATCATTTATCAAACTCTCTTTTGCGATAGTATCATAAGGACGAATCCTTGTATTATCTCTTATTGCTTTTGCTATCATCTTATAATATTTCCTACTAAGCATTTCTAATTCCTTTCATTAGTTAAGTTAATATTAAGATTATTCTTTACTGAATACGTTTCCTTTGCGTTAATTATATCCTGTAATTGTTCTAATTGGCTTAAAATCTTATCAGTACCGCCAACAAGTCCAAAGTAATATTTAACGTCTTTTAAGCGCCAGTGTCTATTAGGTTTTATACCCTTACTAAATAACTGAACTTGGCCAACAGACACCGCTAAATTAAATAGCGCCATTTTATTACCTGCGTCCAAATCTTTTAAAAACTGACAATCTTCATTCATATTAACCATATTAACAACCTCCAAACGCATCAGTATCAATTTGCAACTGATTGGCCACGTCTTCGCCATATTTTTCTGCAACCTTACCAAGTATTAACCCTATCATATTATGGCCAAAATTAGTACCTTGTAACGCATAAATTTCTCTCTCTGCTGTTTCAAGTGTTAAGTTATTAAAGTCGAATCTATTTCGTCTCATTTTTATCTCCTTTTGTTTTATTGTTTATGTATTTTATTATGATGTTTTTAACGTCATCACTAAAAAATTTATTATCTGTTCCTACCCCATTATCATCAACTAAAAAATGATATTTATTTACTAATCTTATTACATCGTCAACGCAATTATCAATATCTAAATCATTTATGTAATTTATTTCATTTATGTTATTAAAGAGCGTTTCCACCGCTTTAATTCTTTTTGTATTTGCTTTTATTTCTTTATGTATTGAATTTACAACTGATTCTTCTGCTTTTATTTCTTCTTCTATAAGGTGTAGCGGTGTAAAATTACTACTCAATGTTCCGTAATCATCTAATATTATTAAATCGCCAATAGTTTTAACGCCTTGCGCTGTGTTGTCCATTGCTTGAACGTGCAAATCTGATAATTTAAGATTATTATTTTTTAGCATAGATTGAACAACCACCAAATCTTTTATTGATATATCAAACCATTTAATTTTTACTAACCCGTTACCAATTCCGCTACGATGCGCAATATCTATACGCTCAAATTCCCCTTCTTCATTTTGTGATACTATTGCAAATGTTGTACTCATTTTTAACTCCTTATTATTTAATGTTCATACTTCTTTTATGCTTATAATATAAATAAGTTCCATAATATTTTATATAATTATTATTGTTATTATCAGTATATATATTTATATTTATTATGTCGTTTCAATAAATAATACAAGGAAATAAGGAAATGAAAAAAGATAAAAAAAGCGGAAACAAAGACATTGACAATATGATAATATTAAGAGATATAGTAAGTGAGTATTTATCTCACTGGGAATTTGAAGACATACTTCAAAAGTCAATGATTTGTCACAAATACGTTGAACAATATGGCGTTAAAGATATTCAAGGATTCATACAATTCTGTAAAGATAAAGATATGGAAAATAAAATCACTCCAACAATAGCACACGATTTAAACGGAACATTTGATAAATGTTTCTCACCAAGAACAACAAACTACGGAAAATACACACAGGAAGGAAAATAATATGGAAAGCAAAATAAATACTTGGCTAAAATACTTATGGGAAATAAAAAAAGACGAAGAAAACGAAGGACAAGATGCTAAGATTATTGAGGAAATAAGATATTTCTTGTTCCAAATCAGAAAAGAAACCAAACGCAATTATGACTTAATAAAGGAGGGAAATAATGAACAAGAAAAATAGATACGAATTATCCGATTTAATTAGCGATGCTTGTGACTCATTAGATGATGATTGGGAGGAAATAAAAGAAGGAAATTACGACCTTGATGACACAATCCACGAAATAGCAGATAGTGGCGTTCCAATTTATTATTATGATATAGGAAGATATGCAGGTAATACAAGTTGGCTAATGACAGAAAAACCCGAAACAAACCCCGAAGGAAACGCACACGACCAAATCCAAGCAAACATATATCTTGCAATTGTTGAAGGACTACACGAACACGTTGCACAGAAAGAAAGCGAGGAATTATGAACATCACAACAACACAAGACGGATATATAAAAATTAGCGATATTGTTGATAATAAGCTAATCACAAGGTTATATGCCTTTTATACAAAAAACGAGGCAAAAAGGCTATTTTTAAGCGAAATAAACACAAAAGGGAAGGCGGACATTAACTATGAAAAAGAATAAAAATAGATTAGCAAGAGCGATTTCTTTTGATGACGGATATATAAAAGATTGCTATAATTCTATTGATTATGAAGACGCATTTAACCATATCAGAGCATTAGCAGATTTGGAATGGAATGGTCAAATAACAATAATACATTTCAAAGAAAGAGTAGACGAAATAATATCAATAATATCAGAAAAGGAGGCAGATAATGAATAGTATAAATAATAGTACTAAAATAGAGATGTTATGTGAGTTAGCACATAATAGAGTTATGGAAGATAGTAAAACTAATTTAGCATTAGATAAAGGTGGCGATTATACAATGGAAGGACAAGATTTATTTGATGAATGGTATGATTATTATGATAGTATAATATTAACCTATTTAAAGGAGAAAAAGTAATGAATAGCACAGACATAGATAAATTAGTAAGATGGGCAATAGATAGTGATTTAAGACAATTTAGTGAAGATGCCTATGGCGTTACTGGTAGCGCATTTGATGTTGCAAGTGAAGGAGATTATTTAAGAGGAAAATTCAGACAGATGCAGAGCAATTTCATTATGTGGATAAGCGGATTAGACAGAAAAAACAGAGAAAGATTAACAAGAAATATTAATAACACAAAAGGAGAATAAAATGGGAATGGACATACACGGATTAAATCCAAAAGAAAACAAAAACATTGATGATTTTCCAGTAATGAAGAAATTCGATAATATGGATTTCAAAGAAAAATGGAGAACACTTGATAATGATGAAAAAATAAGAAATAAATACTGGGAAGAAAAAGACAAATGGGAGGAATCAAATCCCGGCGTTTATTTTAGAAATAATTGTTGGTGGTGGAGACCTTTGTGGAATTATTGCTACGCAATTGCTGATGATATAATATCAGAGGAATTATGGGAAAGTGGACATAGTAATAGCGGGGCAGGACTTAATGATAAAGATGCAAAATTGCTCGGCAACAGATTAATGGAATCAATTGCTGATGGAAGATGTATCAAATATCAAGCAGATTATATGCAACATTGCGAAGAATCCAATGATAGGTTTGCTGATTCTTATCCCTTTGATGTGGATAATGTTGAGAGATTTGCATTGTTCTGTATTGAGAGTGGAGGATTTGAGATATGTTAATGGAGGATTATTACACAAAAGATGAGATTGCCCATATGTGTTGGTACTATGGGCAGTACGCAGATAATTTAACGTACAATCAAAGAGCAATGTTAGTGGAAAGATTTGAGAATATGGTCGATGATAAGATAAAAGAAATAGAAAAGAAGAGGAGTTGAAATGAATGAGATAGATTTATGGAATGAAATGGAAGACCTAATGGAAGAAAAAGAAGAACGCCTTCAAAAGATAGGTTGCGAATTAGCAGAATTGTTTCATTGGAGCGATTATCCTACGAATGAAGATAATTTTGACGAGATATATAACAAAATATATGAAGGAGAAAAGTTAAATAATATAATCAAGGAGTTGAAATGATAAAACTAACAAAACAGATGAAGAAAGACATACGCAAGATTAAAGAGCAGGATTTGATAGTATGTCAAGAATGTGGAGAAGGGGATATAGTAGAGAAAATGTGGGTAAATACCAATAGTTATGTGTCCATAGACGGAGACGCATATTACAAATATAGTGGAGATGTAGATGACGGACAATACTGGTGTGATACGTGTGACGATATGTGTCACCCACTACATATAACAGAATACGAAAAGGAGAAAAAATGAATAGAAAAAAACAGAAGGAATTAGTTGCTATGAAAGGAGAAATGATGGATATGTTAAGAAGGCAAAATTATCTTGTTGATAGGCTAACAAATGGAGAAGAAGAATTTTTAGATATGTTAGAAGAATTTTATGATATATCTGTAATATTAAATGGTTTAGTAAAAAAGGAGAAAAAATGCACAAAATGAGCAAAGAATCAGCTACAACGTTAGCAGGATTACAATCAAGATTAAAAAGAGCAGAAGAAATATTGAAAAAAATATTAAAAGATGAATCAGAAGCAGGCAGGGAACATTTAGTTAATTTAACACTGACATATTTCAGTCATTTAAGAAAGGAGAAATAATGCCGAACAGAAAAGCGAAAGAAAGAAAAATGGAACGTAAGCGCAAACATCTTGAAATCAAAAGATGGAAAAGAGAACAAAAGAGATTGAAAAAGGAGAAAAAATGAAAGAAAAAAGATGTAGTTATAGAGTCGTCATATGTATAAATGATTTACCAAATCAATCTGTTGAAGATATGCAGTTAAATGCACAAGATTATATTAAAGATGATATTGAAATGGATAATCTTTATATTGAGGATATTATAAAAATAAAAGAATGGGAGGAAAAATGAGCAAAATATTCAACTATGCACAGAGTTTTTTAGATGATGGTGGACAAGAATTAGGGTATTCTCAATACGACCTACCAAATCTTGATGATATGAGTTCAATATTAGAAAATTCCGTGAAAGTATGGGAATATCACGGATTAACACAAAGAGAGTATTATGGAGGCGGGAAATAAATGAAACAATTGATTATAGTTACTATTTTTTTAATTATATTATCAGTTGTAATTGAATACAAGTTAAAAAAAAAGGAGTGAAAATGAAAACACAAATGAAAGCAGTATGGTCAATATTGGTTATGACAACAATTTGGCTAACAATGAATAGCAGTAAAATAAACAACCAAGCAGATGAGCAACATCAAATCAATGAAGCGGTAAATCGTATGGTACAAACTCTTGAACAAAGAGAATCTGATTTGGCGGCCAAAACTGATGAGGTTACATTTGAACAAGCCTTTGCTGAAGCAAGAGCAGAACTTGGAGCAGGAGATGTGTTTGTTTGGAATGGAAACGTATATACAACGGATTATGAGGAGAAAAAAACATATTTTCTACCACCAGATGATGTTGTAGGCAGTTGGGTACGAAACGCAAACGATAATGATGATTATTGTACCACAAATGATAGAGATGAATGTGGTATCTGCGGTGGCTCTGGAGCATCAGTTTGGTATGCAGATAGAGATGCAGATGGTTTAGGTGATATTAATACAACAATGAAGAGTTGTGAGCAACCTTCATGGACTATGAAATAACAAAGGAGAGGTAATGAAAAAGTGCAACATAACAACATTATATTGTTTGATTTTAATGCTAACAATATGGTGTACCTGGAACTCGGTTAAAAGTGGTAACATTTTTGCAAGTTTAAATGATATGCAAACAAGCTATAATTTACTTGTAAGAGAGGTGTCACATTCTATTGATAGATTGACAAATCTTGAATTAGCTGAGCCAAAAGTAGTAGAAGTAATAAAAGAGGTTGAGGTTATCAAGGAAGTTGAGATAATCAAAGAGGTCGAAGCAGTAAAAGAAGTTGAAATAGAAGACCTTTTAGTCAAGTAAAACAAAACAATATGAGCAGGGGTTTCGGCTCCTGCTTGTATGAAAGGATAAATAATGGAAAATATGATGGATATGCTAAGAATACTAAGTGATGATAAGTCAAATAGCATTTATTTGCGTGAAATTGCCCTTTTAATGGAAGAAAATGAAGAATTAAGGGTAACCATAGCCAAATTAAAAAAAGCGGTGGAATTAAAGAAAAAAGAAAAAGAAAATAAATAAAAAACTAACAACTTATGTATATGTTTTATTATATTAATAATATAGCAAATACGTATAATAAAGGGGATAAATATATGGAAGATAATCAATCTTATTTAATTAATGGAATAGACAAGGACTTATGGGTTAAGTTCAAGATAAAATGTCTAAAAAGTGACCATAAAACCATAGCAGATTGCTTTAGATGGTTTATAAAAGAGTATTCGAGAGGGAATATTTAATGCTTGGAGTTAAAAGTCCTACTGATATTGAAGGAATATATAACTCTTACCTTGATGAACTACAAGAAAAGAACAGAAAAGAGAGGTATGAAGGTAAAGAATCATGGTATCATGCCTCTGGAGCAGGTTCATGCTCAAGAAAACTATATTTTGAATCAGTTGAACAAATCAAACCTACTGGTGTTTTTGATGAAAGAACAAAAAGACTCCTGCAATTAGGAAATTTAATACACGAGGATGTTCAGAAGTCTCTTACGCACA
>VTLG01000235.1_pt1 | contig 16482 bp, 12 predicted proteins | sample 4694571 | NCBI WGS metagenome assembly VTLG01 (sample SAMN12604809, study PRJNA352737) | marine metagenome | biome: ENVO:00000447; feature: ENVO:00000209|ENVO:00000569|ENVO:01000036; material: ENVO:00002151; isolation source: viral sequences binned using virsorter ...
AGAATACCGATATTTACATTATCATTGAATATTGCATAATGTAGCAAGTATGATACAGATGTCGTAGACTTACCAGTCTGTCGAGGCATCATACAGATATTAAATCTATTCTTATGAAACCTTTCAATTAACTTTTCTTGAAAGGGCCACATATCAAAACCAACGAGACCCTCATCAACGTTTACGATTTTAATATACGTTCTTGCAAAATATATTGGATCATCCTTACATTTAATAAATTCTTGTATTTGATCAGCAGTAAATTCAACAGCAGTATTTGCCTTTTTTAAATTAGGATTACCGAGATATATGTTTTCAGCCATAATTTTTATTGTTCACCAGAAAATAATAATGGTTTTGTTGGGTCTCTCATTGTTGGGTTGTATGCTATCAATTTAGCATTTGGATATATCTTTCTTATTGCTTGCAATACTGTAGTTCTTGTTGGTCTTGTAAACACATCAGGAAAAAACATTTGAGTAAATAGTGTTCTTCCTCTCCAGTTAAGAGTTACACCATAAGTAGATCCTCTTTCCTGAACACGAAGATATGCTTCTCTAAGAGATGATTTATATTGTCTATAATTTTTCATTTTTCCATCCCCTTCTTTAATAACTTTTGCAATTCTGCAGTAGAACCAACAAACAATGCATTGTTAACAGTAGATGGTCCTTTTGCTTGTTCCTGATTTAAATCTTTCATCTTCAATTGCAAATCAATTAACTTATCAGTTGTGTCGGCAACATTCTTAATTAATTGACTAACAACTTCAAATGCTCTTGGTTGTTGACCGTCTTCGGCAACTTCCATAATACGATCAAGTGCTTCCTGACCTTTTTCAATCAAAGAATAAAGATTACCTCGTGTATACTCATAATCAAGAGTATGATTATCTTTACCTTTCTCAAGCTTTTTAAGTTGCTCTTTCCCTCTTTTCAGAGTATCTTCAGCTTCCTTAACAACTTCAATGTCTAAAGCATTGTCTATAGCATCAAATTTACTCATACATCAGTTCCTTTTGTAGGACTCCAAACTCTACCATCACCACCATAATCAAAACGTTGTTCACTGAACCCAAAGTCATCACCAAGTTCAACAAGAACATCATCTGCAGTATTAACAATATTAACAGCATCTCCATTAATATGTGAAGATTTAGTAGTTCCATCAGAACCCCTCTTAACTGTTAATGTATTACCACTAATAGTTTTAATCATCATTAATTCTTCACCAATATCTATATAACCATTCACTGAAAGACCGCCAGCATTAGCAACATTAAACTGTGTTTTAGTTGCTGTTATATCTTCTGCAAGATTGGTAGTGGCATCACTATTATAATCCTTAAGTGCTCTAGGTTCGGCAACGTATCTAAGTTCTCTAGATGCAGTCTTAGTGTTAGAAGTATCTGTATACTTATCAACCTGAACCTTCTTAATCAGTCCTGTACCAGCACTAGGAACATTACCAAATAGATATGTCTTTGCGTTAAATTCTAATGTGTGTGTTATAACTCTTTTCTCCTCCATACCACTTTCATAGTTATCATCAAAAGTTACGTTCTCTAAAACCATTGGAACATCTCTCTTCTCACCAATTGCTTCAACTAAATCAATAGTCAAATTAAATGAAGGTTGAAATACTGGAAGAATTTGTTCAATAATTTGCAATGAATCCTCATTAAATTCAGTCATTACATTCAATCTAAAACCTAGATTATAAGGAACAGGCATATAAACTTTTCTTGCCTTTTTAGTGCCACTAGTAAGAGTCTTAAAGGTCTGCATTGTAGAAACCTTTCTCTCATTATCATATTGAATACTAGTTAATTCAAATGCTAATCGTGGTAATGTTATTGCTACTCGTGATCTTAAATCTGGTTTTTGCTCTAATCTTGCAAGAAATTTCTCTCTAGGTCCATAAGCAATAGGAATTCTTGTAGTACTATATGCACTACCATCTTGCTTCTTATGCTTAATGTCAATAGTATTAAAAAGAGTACCAAAAGCTATGATAGTCTTCCTAATAATCTCGTGGTAATAATATGTTCCTAGCATAATATTGTGGTTTACTTATATTAACTATTTAGAACTCACCGAATGGGTTGTTTTCTGAGAAGTCTAAAATTGCATCTGCTTCAGTCTCGAATGGGGAATTATCTCCATAAAGATCCGTGTCATCTTGATCAGATACTGTTTTAACTATGTAGTCCGCATCAGATCCATGTAATGTGGTTCCTATACCAACAACTCTTTCTCCTTCTAGAAAATCTCCACTAACATTGTTGACTAAAAGAATTCTTGTATCTGCATCCCAACTCTGAACAAGTGCCGTTGTACCAGATCCAACACCTCGTACAATCTCTTTAAACATATAATCACCAGATACAGGTGATGTATTGGGTGCATCTAACGTTACCAATGGGTCGAAGTCATATCCTGCTCCAGAATTACTATATCGTATAGCAGTAACTGTACCATCAGCACCTAAGAATGCTTCTGCCTTGGCATCTGCCTTTCCAGCTACTGGATTCTTAATAGATGGATCATTACTAATATCACAATAAGTATGCCCTGTATATCCAAGACCTGGATTAGTTAATACTAGTGAAGTAACAAGTCCTGCAGAATTGATATGAGCAGTCGCTGCTGCCATAGTTCCAGTATCTTGAGTATTTGTTGAAAGACCAAGGAAATTAGAATTATAGAAGTAATCTATTGCAGGAGATCCTCCATTTGGTGGATCCACTTGATAGTACTTATCCTTATCATAACTGTGTCCACCATATTTAATCTCACTTGATGTTATTGCACCAGTACTACTAATACCAGTAATCTTCAGATATGCATCAGTACCAATACCTTGATAATAACCATCTCTATATCTAATTAATACCTCATCATTGACTTGGAATCCAGATCCTTGCTGAGATGGACTAAAGTTTGTTAATACGCCAATTCTAACAGGTGGTGCTGGAAATGTAACTGGTGGATCACTCTTATATCCTATACCACTATTAGTAAGAGTAAGTCCAGTCAATATACCAACACTACTTCTATCAGTGCCAGCAGTACCTACATGAGCTAGTGCAAGTGCTTCAGTTGTTGCAGCAGTTATATAAACAGTTGGTACTATTCCATATTCTGCACCACCATCAGTAATATTAATTGGACCTAATCCTCTATCATCAGAAAGGATCGCAGTTGCTGCAGCACCAGTTCCATATGCATTTGTAGAAGTTATGGTAACTGTTGGTGGTACTGTATAACCAAAACCTGGATTGGTCATCAAAATTCTATCAATAGATAATCCTGATGAAGTATGTCCACTACGACTAGTCATTATAGCAACAGCACTTGCATTAACACCAAGTACAGGTGCAGTAGAAATACCAATAGTTGGTGCAGCAGTATATCCAGTTCCATCATTAATTAGATCAATCTCCCGAATACTGTATCCAGTAGTTAATGCACTTCCCACAGTTGCTCTTTGAACAGTCGCAGATGCAGTACTTGCACCCAAACCAACCATTGCAAGTTGTACAGTATATCCAAACTCGACTGCTGCTTTATCAACTGCCTCAATACTTGTATCGATTTGATCATCGAGTGACATATCGAATACTTCACAACTTAATGTATAGGCATAAAGTTTCTGTAACTGATAAAATGGTTTCTTAGCTTCAACATACTTAATTTCAAATATTGTATTATCTAAAGGGAAAAAGATTAAATCTCCTTCTTGTGGTCTACTTGTTAACTCTACTTCGTCATCTAAAAATGGACTGATAAAATCTTCATACCTTTCTTTAGAGATTACAAAAGTTACAGAGTCAGTTGTTTGTACACCAAATTTTGTAAGTATATCTCCAGAACCTTCAAATCCCTCATAATTCATTAAATATGCTTCTATTCTAAAAGCATCATCAAATTTTGATGCTGTTATTTCATTTAGAATATTTGACTTATTAACTATCTTTCTAGGCAGATAAACAACATCTTGCCCAAACATTTTCAATTGTTCATTGATAATGTCCTGAACTAATCTTTGTTCGTTTGCAGCACCTTGTAGAAAATATGGATTGAGTGGCATAACATTATCCTATAAGATCCATAGGTGGTAGTTCATACTCCTTCCTGAGTTGATCTTCAATTATTTCTAATTCTTGTACTGCATCTTCATATGTCTCCCTTCCATTAAGAGTAATTCCACCTGGTAATTGAACACCATTAAACTTAATAAGATTTTGACCCCATTGCTTTTTAAAGGTAGCAGTCAAATATCTCTTTAACCAATGATCATTATAAACAGTATTACAGTTAGTTGCAGGATCACATATTCTATAGCAATCAAGAATCATCCAAGTATTATCACTAACCTGAGCCCAATCAATATCCATATAAAGTCTATTTCTCTTCTTATTAAACCTAACCTGTGTATCTGGAGTAATAATTCTACTTAAATCCTCTAGATATGTCTTTGTCATTGCATAGTTCATCAAATCTAATGCACCATAATAATAAAGATCATTCAAAAAGATTTGATATTTAATATTAAACAATCCACTAGATATCGTACTCGCATCCATCTTAAAGACTTTTTCTACTCCAATAATATGATCTGGTAATGGTAAAAAATTGTTATTTTCTTTCCAAGAAGCAGATGTTATACCAGTACTAGATGTTCCATAAGTGGTAGTTTGATTCTCCTTCATTTTGGTTATATCATCTTCTGTAAGCTCATGCTTCAGAAATACTCTCTCTACACCATCAAAATGACGTTCATTAAAATATTGTAGGGCATCATCAACCAAATCATCTATCTGATCATCATCTATATTAATTTCCAGTACAGGATATCCAAGTCTCCTTAGACAGTAATCAATTAATCCTTGTCTTGAATTTGGTTTTGCCATTAATCTTCAATACCCTCTTGATATTTATCTTCTGGTTTAGCATATGTTTTCGACTTAGATTTAGTCTTAGTCGTCAATTCATCCACTTGTTTTTGCAAATCAAGATTTAAAGATAATAATTTAGTTTTTTCAGATTCAAAATCTTTTTTCAGCGATTGATATTTCGCTTCCAATAGAACATTTTGATTCATTATGGTTGCCATTTTTTGATTATACAAACCAATCAAAACATTCACATCAACATCATTATTCATAAGATCAATAGGTTCCCCCGTCTAGAGTCGTTGTCCATTTTGGTACACCAGCAGCATTCGTGGTTAGTACCCAGTTTGAAGTAGATATGCCAGCAGTAGTACCACCAACACCAACTAACTTACCTTGGTTATCAAAGTATGTTACATCGTTATTATCAGCAACATAACCACCAGACTGATAGTAGAGTCCTGCAATGTCTAGCATACCTCTAGTACCAGTTGCAACGTTACCAACAACAGTTGCATCTGGGATATAAGTCCAAGATCTTACAGGAGCATTACTATTTTCTCCTGCACTATCATTATAACCGAAGAAACCAGTTTTGTTGTTAGCAGTTCCACTCGATTCGTTATAACTGAATGATATACCACGGTCAGTATTGGTATCATAGGCATGAGTGACCGTTATACCAATACCATTTGTCGAAGTACTGGTAGAAATTGCAGCAGTAGTTGTTCCACTAAAGGTAATAACATAATTACCTTCAGCATTAGCTGTTGCTGAATATGAAGTAACAGCAGTAGAACCAGCACCAGGAAGTCCAGGTACATTTATTATATCTCCTGTGTTGATACCAACAATTCTATCAACACTAATAGTAGAAACACCACTTGCAACTGCTGCCATCACAACTAACTTACTAGTGATATCTCCAAGATGAATTACAGGATCATTCAGAGTTGATGCAGTAGAGTTAACAGTAGTTGTAGTACCATCTACTTGCAAACTACCTTTAACAACAACCAAACCATCACTACTTAATCCATCGGGATATGGGTCAATATAAAGAACACTACCACTATTAGTTGCTACTGTATTTGTAGAAATAGCAACGTTATCAATGGTCATTCCACCTGTTATACCTATTCCAGCATTAAACTGCCAAGGTACACCATTGACCATTATTTTATTAGCAACAGAATCATAATGTACTGTTCCGTCTTTACCGTCACCCCATGCTAATCTTTGATTGTCTGGATTAATAACATGTCCAGATCCATTTGTTCTGAATATAATATCTTCTGCAGATCCACCAGCAGTACTGTTAGATGAAATAGTATTAGTATCTATTGTTATATTATCTACACTCCATTGGTCAACTCGTGGAAGATTATTAATAAGTCCTCCTCCACCTGGATTTCCTTCACTATCCCTATTCATAATAGGAACGAATCCATTAGTTACAACGGAAGAGTTAGCACCAGCAGCAACAACACCAGGAGCGTTATTCAATAGGTCTGTATAGTATTCACCACCTATTACTATTGGGTTATTACTAGCATTACCGATGAATAACCTTTCACCGTTATTTGCTTGAGTACCAGCACCAAACGAAGCAGCAAGTTCACCATATAGCAGATTACCACTACCTGGTGCAGTTGCACTACTCGATCTTTTAATTCTTATCTTACTTGCCATGACTACCAGTTACCTCCGTTGATGTCCAAGTTTTGTGTTGCTCCTGGGGTAAGTTCTAAAGTTGCTACCCACTTTGATGTCGAAGAATTGTATACCAAAACCATTCCATTCTCTAATCCAGCTGAAATATCAACGTCACTTAAACCACCTAAAGTTCCTCCACCACCAGAAAATGATGATAAAACCTTAACCGCATTTTGAGAACCAACCCTTACTTTAATATCTGCCATAGATTTTAAATTGTAGTTGTAATACCAGCAGTAACAAGAGCACTGCCTTCAACGACTCTAGTAATCATATTGGAACCATCCTTTAGTAATACATCATAACCATACCTACCAGGTTTTAAAACCTTAGTTGTGGAGTTAGTCAGAGATAACTTAACTTGTCCTGCTGTTCTATTAGGAAAAGACACAGCAAAAGTTGCAGTAACATTGGTTGAAGATGTATGTTTCTTCATCCTAGCTGCACCAGTATAACCTGTTAAGTTTAAAGGTGTATTAGCATTAGTTTCAAGGTTGAATGTCTGATTAAAATCAGCACCAACGTCAATTACGATATTACTAACATATGCTGCCATTATTAGGTCAAATAGAATCTATCGTAGATATTTATAATTCATTTATGCACAATACTTTTTAGAAGAGTTTTTATCTCATCTAAATCATCTTTCATTGTATTTACATCCGACTTTAGAGTTTCAAACTCTCTCTTTTCCTTATACTTTGCTTCTGACAGTTTCATGAACTTATCAAATTCACTTCTATTAGTATTCACAATAGCATTGGAATCTGTATCTCTTATTAAAGAAATATCAGACTCTACCTTTAAATATCTTTCCATTACTGAATATCAAATGATCTTAATGCTATAGATCTAAAGTTCTTGAATCTTGGGGATTCTGCTTGATTTGTAGAAGTCATCACAACTTTAATCATAAAACCAGTAAACTGTGGAAGATTTTCTCCAGTGTACTTGTATTCACTATATGTATTTGGTCTATTATTTGCAACTACGGTTTTATCTGAAGATCCATCAGAATTAAATGGAATCCAATGCTGTTGGAAATCTTGACTATCATTTCTATAAAGTTTATAGAATACACGGAAATCTGAACTTGGTTCTCTATGTCCATCAAATTGAACATAGATTGAGTTTGATGGGAATTCCAATTCAATCTTTTTAGTCTCATATATTCCACTATTTGGATCTTGTCCAGGAATTTTAGGTCTACTATCTGTAGTATAGTCAGAAACCTTACTATCAACCAAATTACTTGTTACAATAATATTAGATCTGCTAAGATCAATCATGGGAGAAACATTCTCATTATTGGTAGAAAGAGTTAATTCTAGAGCAAATGATTTTTCATTATTAAGTAATTCATATTCATTAACTGCAGATGCAACAATTCTTGGATCACTTAAGTAATTTAATTTATTAAGGGCAACAGATTCATATCCCTTATCAGTAAATGAAGCTTCTGTACCACTCATACTAGTTCCAGAAGTAGTTTTTATTCTACCTTTAATATCAGTACCTGTTGGTGCAATTGAATTTATTCTTGGATTAATTGCTTCAAATGGAACATTCTGAGAAATTCCTAAGTTAGATCCTCCACCAATCTTTGTAGCTTCAAAGAACTTGTCATTGTCTGAGAGTTCGATGTGATATGTATTAAATGTTTTTTCTTTATTTGATATATTATGTGTCTTATTGATCTTTCTTAGAGATATACCATTAAATTCATACTTATAGACACTATCATCTGCATTGTGATCTGTTCTTAAAGTATTATCAACGGATCTATTAATGTTTGTCAATTCTCCTGTTGTTGTATTTGCACCTTCATATGATATAATTTCTTTACCAACTAAGATGTGACCACTATTACCAGCACCAACTGCAGAACCTTCAAAAGTTGATAATATTGATGCATTATTAACTTTAATAATAGTAGTACTATCATCAATCTTATCTGTTAACTGAAGTGATGTTTTCTCACCTATAAGTCCTTCAATTTTAACCATATTGGAACTTGAATGCATACCATGATTCCTATGGTTTATTTGCATAGTTAAACCATCTCTAATACTGTCAGTAGATGCTGCACTCACTTGTCCAGAAGGAATTACTGTTCCTACTGAAGAGGAATTATAGTGTGTTATTGCAACACCAGCTTTAATGTCTTCGTTAACATCCTCAAGAACTAATCTATCTGTGTTTGTTACTGTTGTAACTACAGCACGTACTCCAGAACCAGCATCACCAATTTTATCAACTTCTAATAAATCACCAACAGCATATCCATTTCCACCAGCAGTTACATTAACTGTAGTTACTGCTCCACCAGAAACTGTAATTGTTGCCACTGCATTTGCACCAATACCACTTAGAGTAGTAAATGTAACACCAGTATATGATCCATCAACTAGACTTACTCCAGTATTTGCAACAGCAGTTAATTTGCCAGTTCCAGTGTCTATTGGACCACCAGATTTGAGGATATAACCTTTACTTGTTACACCACTATTTGTCTGTTCAACTTTAGTTCCTTGATCAAATACTCTTGTGGTACTTGTAATGGAAAGTGTTTTCTGCTTAGAATAAGCAACTATTGGATGATCTTTTCTAATTTTACCCAAAGGTAAGTCATGATTGTACAATACAACAGAAGCAGATTTTCCAGTTACAAATTTTGCTTTATTTAATTTAAACTTAAGATCTTCTTGTTGACTTGCAGTCCAAAGTTGGTTATTTTGTGACTTGAATAAGGATCCAAGAGATGGTTGCTTATCATTTAATCTATCTGTAAGTAGATCTGGTTCACCCATTCTCGTAATAAACGTATTCCATCCAATAGTTGGTGTGATTATAGTTAAAGCATATCTACCATCTCCTCTCAAATAAACTGGTACAGAGAATGTAAATCCTGTTCCAACAGATCCATCAGGAGAAACTGCAGCACTTCCTGGAGTAATTGTGGTTTCTCCAAAGGGAAGGATAGTCATAGATGGTCTACCACCTTCATCCAATTCTCTTATTTGAACAGTTACATTACTGTCGTCCATACTCTTGAAGTAGAGTTCTCCACTAGTGATGTACATGCCATCAGCATACTTATCTCTGGGTACGATAAATGACTGTGCAAGAGGGTCAAACCATCCAGTATCATCAACAGTTACTCGTTGTTCTAATCTACCTTCAACTAAATTTTCATCTATTCTTGTAACTGGTTGATCAGTTCCAATTTGCATTCTTTCAACTTCAGGTGTCTTAATTGCAAGTGTTTGTTCTACACTATACTGTGCATAACCAGATGCAAGATATGTTGTTTGTGCAGAAGCTTCACCTGGATCAAGTATTGCTGCATTAGTAGCACTAGTAGTAACCCTAATAGTACTCATTCCAGTGGTAAACTTAGGATTGCTTGCAATAGAAGGATCTGGAATGTGTAATGAGAATAATAAATTACCAAAATCATCACTCATCAAACTTACAGCATTAACTGTACATTCTGCTGTTCCATCAGAGTTAGCAAGACGCATACCTTCTACAACCCAACCAGAACGTTCAATTGTTCTCTGATCTGCAAGATCATAAGTATCAACGTTTATAACATTGCTGGTTGCGGAATATGCTGATGTTAATTCACTTTGAGTATATGGTTCTAATGCATATGTTTCTGATGGCGCATTGTACAAACCAAATCTATGGTTAACTTGTGCTGCTCTAAATGTGATTCCAGGAACACCAAGTTGAGTTATTTGAGGACCAACATTAGTAATTTCATCTCCAGATTCAAATGATCCTCTAACCATTGTTACTGGAATCAATTTAGGAACACACCATTCACTAATATCAACGTTTTCCATGAAAACATAGTACTTAGTATTTGGTTTTAACCTTGTACCAACTACTTCAATGTTTCTAGATCTACAATTGTAAAGAACTTCAGTACCAGTAACTTTTGGTCCTAGACTTACGTTTTCTGTAGCTACTCTTAGTTCGGCACCAAATGTTCTTTCTGTTCCACTTGTTGAGAAAGTTTGTTGAATATCATTGGCAATTATATCTGTTGTTGTAGTAACATCCCTAATACCCCAAGCCCCAAAATCTCTTCCTCTTTGACGTTCTCTAGTAGTGTCACTACTGACAGTAAATGTATCTACTATTTCTTCACCAATAAGTTCTGTTTCTCCCCATGTAACTTCTGTAGAATTGAATACACCAGTAGACATACCACCATTTTCTCTGTCCTCAACACCCATAATTTCTGCAATGGCATTGAATACACCATCACCCATACTAATAGTTTCTGCTGGTCCTACTATTTCATCAATCCAGAAATCAGTTGCTGGAGTCAATTCAAGAGTTCCAGAATATACTACAACAGCAAATGGATTTAAATTCTCTACTCTTGTTGCTAATGGTTGATTGATAAACTCTACTTCATCATATCTCAGAGTTAATCCTGCACCTTGTCTTACTATATCTGAATTATCAAAATCAGTTACAAAACGATAATCAGTAGATTTTGGAGCAAGTTTTGAAGATTTGGTTTCAAATATTAGAGAAACGTTTCTTTCTGTTGTTCTTGGTCTACATTCACCAGTTGTTAAATCAATATCAAATTGAGACTCACCAGTCAAATTGTGAGCAGCATGATTTCTAAAGTTATCTACAAAGAAACCAGATTTAAACTTATCCAATCCAGTATTTGGATCTTTAATTGCTAAATTTTTAGTATCAGTCTCAAGAAGAGAAAGTGTAGTGTAATTCTCAAGATTCTTAATTCTATGCTCAAGACCACCAATATCACTCATGGTGTATCTCTTATGAGGAATCATTCTAACGGCAACATTCTTTGATGCATTCAATATATAAGGTTCCATTGTTATCAATGCTACCTCAAAACCTTCATCATTCCTAGTAGGTGCTTTAGGATTAGTAGAAGCTTCTCCTTTCTTCAATTCAAAGATACCATCTTTTGTTAGATATAATCTATCAACTCTTCCAAGATAATGACTATAATCTACAATAATACTCTTATTACTTACTAATGCTTCTGTCTTAGATCCAGTAAAATCTCTATTTGAGAAAGAAAATGGTGATGCATTTCCAACATAAGGAGATGCTACTCTAGGTCTTAGATCAATAAAGTCTGATGCCTTATTATCAATAACAAAAGGTATTTCATTTGTGTAATCTAATGTGTCGTAACTACTTACAGTTTCAATACTACCCGTACTCTCATCAGTTGTATAATAATCAAATATTATTCTAAGAATTCTAGTAGGTTCAGGAGAATTCTTTTTCCTGACAAGTCTACCATAATCTACAAATTCTGCTCTATGTCCACTATCAACATTAAAATCACTCAGAATATTTCTATCACCAGTTTCCATTAAACTAATATTACCAATAATAGAAGAAGATTTCAATGTAATAAGTTCTTGAACTTCAAACCTCTTTTGATTTTCATATACAAATTCTAGTTTATTAGAATTAACAACTCTTACTACACGAGCAAGAGCACCAGAAGTATTACCAATTATCTGTTCACCTATAGTTACATTATTACCAGTAAATACATCAGATTGTGAAGCAATACTTACTGTTAATGTTGGAAGAGTAGGAGCAGCAGTATCATTAGATTCAAATACAGCAAGAACTCTGTGTATGTCTGGATAGTTTAAACAAATTTCTCTATCCTGTACTCTGGTTCCATATCCTTTTCTATTTGCAGCAGATATTACACCACCACTTGCATCACGGTTTAAACCATCATTAAAGGTAAAACTTACACCTATACCAGAACCATCGTACTTAGATTTTCTTACAATAAGATCACTACATCTTACAATCTTCTTAGATTTTGATTCTAACTTACTTCTTTTTAAAGTTGCTGTTAAAGTGTATATTTTACTTGCTGCTAAACCATTAATTGTTAAAGTTCTTAAACCAGCATCTTCAGTAACTTGTACTTTCTGAAGGTTAACTCTAGCACCATTACCAGTATTTCCATCAGTAGCACGATTTAAAATAAAATCATCAGATGTATATGGTTCAAAGAATAAATTATCATCATTAAGATCTGCTAAATTAAATACTACTTGTCCAGAACCATCACTTTGTTTATCAAGTTGCTTTCTTAGTACATAAGATGAATCTAATACATTCATTGACGATACGTACTTGTCAGCCATAGGAACCCTAAGACCAACCTTATCTGCATCATTTAGAGTTGAAATTGGAACTGACAATCCAGTTGGACTACCTGCTTGAATTGTACCTTGACAAACTCCAGGAACACTTGCAATAGCTTTCATTTGGAAACTTGTTCCACTAGTACCAATTTGTTGAACTTGGTTGAAGAATGGATCACCTTCACCAGCAGGAGCATATCTTATAATATCACCAACTTTAACATATCCCCTAACATCAGGAACACTAGTAGAAGTAACAGTAGAGAATCCAGTACCATTAGCACCAGAACTTACACTAATAATAAATTCTGCACCTTCAGTAAATACATTTTTCTTACGATCTAAATCTAAATCAGCAGCAAAGGTATTAATACCAACAGTATTTTGAATTGCCTTGACATCTTCAAAACTATGATCTGTAGATACGCCAACATTTCTTCCAATATCAACACCATTAAGTAATAGTGGTTCATTTATGTGGAATTGTCCTCTAACATCCTGTAAAGTGAAATCTCTAGAACTAGAAGTAGTATTTACTACAAACCCTTCGGCACCACTATACTTTCCTTCAACATGATCATTTGCAGTAGCAGTTAATGCAAGTTCAACGTTTATTTTAGTATATAATTGAATATCATATAATCTGGCTTCATACTTAGTAGTGGTAAATCCAAGAGTTGTGACATCTTTCTCCATCCAATCATAAACTCTTGCTTTACCAATAGTTTCAGCAGTATCTTCCATTATACCTGTAGTTGCAAGTCTACTATCTAATAAATGAACAGAATATTGAGTTGAAGATGTAAATCCTATTCTTGGAGCTCCCTTTATATTATTGACACTTACTATATTACCAGTTCTTACTGGTACACTAACATTTTCTTTTAAATTGGTAGTTCTTGGTTTTACTACATCAATTGCAGAAGTAAAATCCTTATTTACTCTATGTCCTCTAACATATGCTCTTCCTGGAGACATTTGGAGGCAGTAAATGTCATCAGAAGGATTATTTCCATTCTGTGTTGTTTGATTTTCTAGATATAACCCTCTATTGCCAATCCTATCATTAAGAGATTCTCTTACATCAATAGAAAACGGTCTTACATAATAATCTCCAGATTCTTCGTATGTTCTTCTTGCCAATGCATCAGCAAAGAAATTAAACTCTGGAGTGCCATCATGAAACTTCTCAAGAACACCATCATTAACACGAATTAACTCAATAAAGTTTTTATCATCAGGATCAGTTAATAGTTTCTTAGTTAGTTTTACATCTAAAGAGAATCTATCAGCACCTGGTGCTGCTTCATTTGAGAATCCTTGTGCATTATCATATAGATCAGAATTTGTAGCAGATGCAGAAATAATTTTTTCTGTTATAGCAAGTCCAATTTTATAACTTGGAGAATTACTATATTGGTCTAAAATTATAGTATCAGTCGGAACTTTTACAAAATATCCCCTAATAAAATAGATACCTTCCGTTATAGAAGCTGAGCATCCTGTTTTAGTCGATCCAGTATCGATACATTTAGCAAAAGTACTATTTGCAGAAACTTTTGTATTAGCATATGGAATATCAGAAAGAGTAATTAAATTTTCTCCATCTTGAAATTCTCTTGTTTCTCCATCACTACCAGATCCTGTATACTTAACATATAATGTATTGAAATTATCTTCAGATTCTACTTCTGTAATTCTATTAACTACTGTTGCTGTTACTCCAGTTATTTCTCCCTTTATCTTAATTTTACTGTCAGCTAATACTTTAGTGTATGCATTAACAGGAATATTTAAAAAATTTGCGTCAACTCTTACTGCAAAATACCTATTATCATAAAGAGTACCGCCAGGAATTACTATAGATCCTTCTTTAAAGAAATATTGTCCAAACTTTTCTATTTGATTCTGTAGAATAGTTTGAAGCGTAGTTAATTCTCTTGCTTGAACAGGAAATCCAGGCTTAAATAAGACTTTATTATAGTTCTTACTTGCATCAAAATCGTCAAAATATGGCGAGATATTTAAATTGGTATTCTGTGTCATTTGTTAGAATTCTACTACGATTTTTAACTCTTCTTTTTGAGATGTAGATCTCGTGATTGGTGCTCTATTATCAACATAGATTATTTCACCAGAGTATTTTTGAATGTCAGGTGGAGCAATTCCATTGGTAAACTGTTGACCATATTGAAGTACTTTTCCTGATATAGTTTCAGATGAACCACTAAATGCTGTATCTAAAGGCAAATTTGCTCCAGCAGATGGAACTATTGCAGTATTAACACCAACAGCATTACTAAAAGGTAAAACCTTATAACCATAAGCAGCACTTGTAGAAAGTCCTGCTGGTTGGAAATATCTTAAGACATTAGTTGTCCTACTATATGCACCAACATATGCAACTGCTGTTGAACCTACACCGACTGTTTGAGTTAGTTTAGTATTAACTTTAAAATTATCAGTTGTAGTAGTTGCTGGAGTAACTAATTTTAGTGCTCCAAGAGCAGTGGCATTTCCAGTATTTAGTCTCACTGTGTCACTACCATATATGGTAGGATTCTTTATAATACCCACTCTAGCAAAGTTATTTCCAATGATATAATCAGGATCACTATCATACTTAGAATAAACCATTATTCTATGAGCACCCAATTCTCTATAAATGTCATCACCATGTCCTCCTTTTGGTGGGCATGGGATTTCAAATGTTGCTCCACTTCCACTAGTTACTTCTATTGCATCACCATTTCCATCAGTATTCAATCCCTTAATGCCAGCTTGAACACGTATAAATGCTCTAGTATATCCAGTTCCTGGTGAAGTAATTGCAGCAGTAGAAATTTCACCATTAGAAATAGTTATAGTAGCTTCTGCTCCAGAACCATTACCATATACTGGAACTCTAAGTGTTGTTCCATCACTAAGTTGGAAATTACTTCCTCTTGTAGAAATTACTATAGTTAATAATGCTCCATCTACAGCAGAATTCTTTACTGTTATTGTATTATTATCACCCCAATTTTTTGGAAGAGGTATATAATCATCAGTAGCAAATTTTATAACATCAGCAGGAGAAATAGTATAAAGATATTTCCACAAATATCCATCTTGTGCATTAACAGATGCAGCTTGAGGAATAGTTGAAATAAAATCTGGTTCAACTAAAGATTTCTTGCCTTTTGGGTTTTCTGGTTCTGCACCATTGTTTATACAAAGATAAACTTTATATTCTGAAGTTACAATAACATATTTGCCTTCATATAAAGTTTTAGAATTTAACTGAGATGTTGGATTATTAATATCATAATTATGCTTATACATGTCAAAGGTGGAACCATTTTGCCAATCATATCTTGGAATAATTCTGGTTACATCCTCAACACCTACTTTCTTTAAAAAAAGCATACTGTCATGATACGAGTATTCCTGCTCAAAGGAATCTTTCGGACTTGGAGGAATTGTATCCCAATTATCCGTTCCATAATTTTCAACTTCATTATAGAGTCCTTGCGGATTCGGATGAGCTAAAAAAGTATAATAATAATTTGCAGTCGTACCTACCCCGACAAAACTTTGAACAAAAGTTTCAGCATTTGATATTCTAAACTGATCTGTGATTACAGCTGGCATTGCAATATGTTTTTGATTATTTATATATGATTTAAGATTTTAATTATAAAG
>VTLG01002860.1_pt1 | contig 16481 bp, 18 predicted proteins | sample 4694571 | NCBI WGS metagenome assembly VTLG01 (sample SAMN12604809, study PRJNA352737) | marine metagenome | biome: ENVO:00000447; feature: ENVO:00000209|ENVO:00000569|ENVO:01000036; material: ENVO:00002151; isolation source: viral sequences binned using virsorter ...
GCCATTTTTTGGTGAAGGTGAACGTAGGTCTATGGCTATGAACTGGAATGTTTTTGATTCCGATAAAGAAATGCGTAAGTACATGTCTGAACGTGAACTTGCACAATACAATGCTCAGAAGGAGAAACTAGCAAGTGTCGGTTAAATACAAATATAATGAAGACAAGACTCTTGTCGAGTTAAAGAAGTACATTGACTCCACCTATGATGAACACTACAGCAAGAATAAATTTCAGGCTACAGAGTTTATTATAGATGGTGGTCATGGTGAAGGTTTTTGTATCGGAAACATACTCAAGTATGCTCAACGATACGGAAAAAAGAACGATAGAAACCGAAGTGACTTGCTTAAGTTAATTCACTATGGTATTATCGCTCTACATGTGAACAATTCGGAGAAATAATATAATGAAACTTAGTAATGAAACGGTTACGGTATTGAAGAACTTTTCTACAATTAACCAAAACCTTGTGATTAAGGCTGGTAACAAATTGTCTACCATGTCTGCAATGAAGAATATCGTTGCATCTGCTGATGTCCAAGAGGACTTTCCACAGGACTTTGCAATCTATGATTTGAACGAGTTCTTGGCTGCACTGTCTCTTTTTGAAAAGATTGACCTTGATTTCAAGAATGATTTTGTGGTGATTACAGAGGGTGGTGACTCTCGGAGAGCTCTACAGTATTGGTATTCTGATCCGTCTGTGGTGACACATCCTAAAACGGATATCACCATGCCTGATCCAGATGTACAATTTCAATTTGCATCTTCTACTCTTGCAGAGGTTACTAAGGCTGCTTCGATTATCGGTGCTCCTGATATGGTTCTGGAAGGTACAAGTAAAGGTAACGCTGTTCTCAAGGTGACAGATAAGAAAAACGCAACGGCAAATGATTTCAAAGTCGGCCTGTCAGTTGACGAAAACACAAAGGATGTTCCTTACAAATTTTGGTTCAAGGTTGAGAATTTAAAACTCATTCCTGGCTCGTATGAGGTGAACGTATCTTCTAAGAAGATCAGTCATTTCTCTAATACAAAAGCGCCTGTGCGATACTTCATTGCACTAGAACCAGAATCGTCATATCCAAATGAGTGATACATTTCTGTGGGTTGAACAGTATCGGCCAAGAGATGTTGAATCATGTGTTCTACCTAACACGCTCAAAACCACACTAAAAGATTTTGTAGAAGAAGGTCAACTTCCAAACTTAATTCTATCAGGTGGCCCAGGCGTGGGTAAGACCACGGCAGCTAAAGCTCTCCTTGAGGAGCTTGGTTGCACATATATGATGATCAATGGCTCGGAAGAGTCAGGCATCGATGTTCTAAGAACCAAAATCAAAAACTTTGCGTCTACTGTGGCCTTGGAAGGTGGACGCAAATATATCATTCTGGATGAAGCAGATTATCTAAATCCACAATCTACTCAGCCTGCCTTGCGTGGGTTCATAGAAGAGTTTCACAAGAACTGTGGATTTATTCTAACCTGTAATTACAAGAACCGTATCATTCCAGCCCTACAATCACGTTGTAGTGTGATTGATTTCAACATTCCAGTAAAAGAAAAACAGAAACTTGCATCTGAGTTTTTCAATCGTACTATCACGATTTTGGAAGAATGTCAAGTAAAATATGACAAGCGAGTAGTTGCTGAAGTCATAAATAAGTTTTTCCCTGATTGGCGAAGGGTGCTAAATGAACTACAGCGATATTCTGTATCTGGTGAAATTGATGCCGGTATTCTGGTTGACATTGCTGAAGTTAATATCAAGGAATTGATAACTTGTATGAAAGGTAAGGAGTTTACCAATGTTCGTAAATGGGTTGTTGACAATCTTGATAATGATCCTACTCGTTTGTTCCGCCGTCTTTATGACAGTCTTTACGATCATGTGGACGGCTCTAGTATACCTCACGTTGTTGTTGTATTGGGTGAGTATCAATATAAAGCAGCTTTTGTCGCAGATCAGGAAATCAACATGCTTGCATGTTTAACAGAGATTATGGCGAGGGCGAAGTTCAAATGACTATAGAGGTACATGATAACTTACTAGAACCACATATGGCTGAGTTGATTGAGGACTTTATGAAAAATCACCTACGCTGGCGATATTATTATTATTCAAATAAAACAGTGCCTGGCTATCACTGGCATGTTTATTGTGGTAAAACTGAGGAAGAAGTTCGACAAAATGATGGAGACATTCTCCTTCCAATTTGGGAAGCCGCTAATCAAAAACTTAATTTGAAGGAACGATTCAAAATACAGGGATGGAAAAGACTGTATTGTAATGCCCATACATTTGGAGTAGAACCTAATATTCATAAAGATGATGGTGATTTTACCATGATCTATTACCCCCAAATGGATTGGAAAATTGATTGGGGTGGTGGAACTTTTGTATATAAAGAGGATGCAGAAACAGTTGATACAATTGCAGAGTATCGTGGTAATCGTGTACTGATGTTTGATGCACATCTACCACATCAAGCACAACCAGTGGCTAAGAATTGTTTGGAGTTAAGAATGTGCGTTGTGTTCAAACTCTGGAACGAGGCAGCTAATCGTGAACGACTCGACTTCTACAAAGATACAGTTTCTTAAAGATCGTGGCGCTCATCTGTGTAATCACAGTGGCGCCACACTTTTAGAACATCTAGAGGGCACGAGAGATATTCTACGCAAAGAGGGCGCTCCAGAGTATCTACAGGATGCTGGATTATTTCATTCAGTATATGGCACTGCATACTATATGCCAGATGAGGGCATTTCTACCAGTAGAGAAGATGTTAAAAAAATAATTGGTGAACAGGCAGAGGAAATAGCATATTGGTATTGTATACTACAGGCCCCAAGAATTAATGAAATTGCAAAGTTTGAAGGCCAATTAAAAGAAGATTTACTGTGGTTAGACTCTGCAAATAGTACAGAGATGATGCAAGGTAAAATGATGACATGGGAAGAAGCATATGACTTATGAGTTGAAATTAAATATTTCTGACTCAGTAAGAAAAGAAGTCATACGTGATATTCGTGATCCAGACAAGTGGTTAAAAGAAGAGAGGGATGATAAATCAAATTTAATTGTTAGAGCTAGAACGCATTGGGAATTTCATATGAACAATGATGCAACACAAACTATCTCTGAAATTATTTTTGACAAGATTATATCTAACAGGCATAGGCGAAAATGGCGAACACATCAAGTCTGGGGTGCCATATATGATAAAGGTGAATTTGCTCAAAAACACAGACATGGAAAACAATTTTGGAGTTGGGTTTATTATTTGGATTGTTGCAAAGAATGTGCCCCTTTAGTTTTTGATAATACCTCAATTAAGCCTGAGGTTGATTTATTGGTGCATTTTAGTGGAGAAGAGTTCCATGAAGTTCCAAGACAAACTTGTGACCATGAAAGAATTATTTTATCTGGTAATATTATAAAAGTTAAAAATGTAATGAATTGGAGTGAAGCATACGATGTATGAGTTAAAAGACTATTTGAAGGCTATAAACGTATCTAAAGAGTCTTTGTTAGACAGTGAAGATGAACAGTGGGAGAAGAAATTTGCACCATTTATCGTAAATAAGTGTGTGGCTCCCTTTGAAGACACTGTTATGTTGGTAAACGAAATTAACCAACTACACCATCTAGATAAGAAACTTCAGTTTGATTTTTTAATAAATAGTCTAAGACCAAGGAAAAGATATGCTCCTTGGATGAAGGCGAAGAAATTAAAGAATCTAGAGTATGTTAAAGAGTTCTATGGATACAACAATGAAAAGGCAAAGGCCGCTCTTGATATACTGGATGATGAACAGATTTCCGCTATAAAAAAGAAGTTAAATAAAGGTGGAAAAAATGGAAGAAGTTAATTGGACACAGGAGCAGATGCTTGAAGTATCTTTGAAGGAACCTGATGATTTCCTCAAGGTACGAGAGACTCTATCTCGTATGGGTGTCGCATCCAGAAAAGAAAGAAAACTATATCAGTCTTGTCATATTTTACACAAACAAGGCCGTTATTATATCGTGCATTTTAAAGAGCTATTTGCCTTAGATGGTAAGAAAACAAATCTATCAGTTAATGATATTGCTCGAAGAAATACCATAACCACCCTCTTAAATGATTGGGGTCTGGTCGAAGTAATAGGTAAGATAGAAGAAGTGGCTCCATTGAGTCAGATTAAAGTTTTATCTTTTGGTGAAAAATCAGAATGGATTCTTGAAACTAAATATAATCTAGGTAAGAAAAAAGAGGACTAATGTGGATAAATTCAAGGATTTCATATTCGAGGAAAAGGTACAACGAGATAAAATAACAATTCTCATTCTTACCAATTCTAAGTCTAAGAAACCAGAGGTAGTAACAGGTAAATTACTCAAGGCAGCCGATGCTCTTGGCCTGCCCTGTTATCCTGTAGTTGTGTCTGAAGCATGGATTGCTGACAATGACATAGAACAGGGTACGATAAAAATCAAGAACCACGATGGTAAAGAAAATGAAGTAGAAATCGAAGCCCGTGAGACTGTAGTTTTTGTTCGTGCCGGTGCATTAGAAAATGAGACAGGCCTTGCGTTGTTAGGAACTCTACAAAACGCTGGATGTTTCATGATCAATGATCGTGATGGAATGTTGACATGCGATAATAAAATGTCAGCGTATACAGCCTTTGAACGTAATGGTATTAATACGCCACGCACATCTCTAGTCAACAATGAGAAAAGTGTTCCAGATGCTCATGAACGTATCGGTGGGAAATTTCCTGTCATTATTAAAACACTAACAGGAACACAGGGCGTTGGTGTTTCAAAAGTTGAAAGTATGGAATCCATGATGAGTGTTATTCAGTCATTGTGGAAATTTGGTGCTACTCTTATTGTACAGGAGTTTTTAAAACTTGATGGCGACATTAGAACTATCGTGATGAATGGTCGGATTGTTGCTTCGACAAAGAGAATCAAACCAGAGAAAGACTTTCGATCAAATCGTCATATGGGCGCTGAGACAGAGCCGTATGAGTTAAGTGATGAAGAGAAAAAGATAGTTCTGGCAGCTGCTAGGGCAACAGGTGCTTACATGGTCGGTGTTGATCACGCTGTGGTAGACAACAAGATTTTCATTCTAGAATGTAATGGATCGCCTGGCCTTGGATCAAATTTTCAGAATTACGATATTACACAAATACCACAAGTACCAATCAACGAAAAAGATATTCTAAAATTTGTTTTAGAATATCTACAAAACCCTGTACATCGTAGGCATAAATTTAATCAAGAGTCTGGTTTTCATGAAACACTAGAGATTGTGGGTTATGGTGATATACGGGCCAAGTTTGATACTGGTAACGGCACAAATGCCTCAATGTTTGTTGTAGACAAATTAGATGTGTCAGGCAAAACTGCTAAGTGGGAAAGAAACGGCAAAAAGTTTACCAGTAAGATTATCGGTATATCAAAACCAGAACACGCTGGTAAAATTGATGAACGACCAATAGTCATGGTAGACATGAAATTTAACAACAGACTGTATAAGGAAGTTCCTATAGGCCTTACCACAAAAGACGCTCGAAGCACTTTGCTTATCAACAGAGATACATTGACAAGATTTAGAGTATCAGTAAATCCACACAGAAAATTTGTGTTGTCAAACTGGTCGCCTCGTGGCGATAAAAATGATGAACCAGATGGAAAAGAAACATCAAGTGGCCATCTTAGAAAAGCGACTTGATTTTTAACAAACACTGTGATATAACTAATCTATGACTTTTTATACAAACGTGCTCCAATATGGGAATAGTCTCTTGGTGCGAGAGGTCGATTCAAAAGGCCAACGCATAAAGAAACGTGTTCAGTATGAACCAACATTATTTGACCTTGTTACTACAAAAGAGAAGACAGGCTATGTTACTCTTGATGGTAAACAGGTTTTGCCTCACAAATTTGATTCTATCAAAGAGGCTAAAGGTTGGTATGAAGATCGTAAAGATCAAGACATTGTATATGGCAACACACAGTATGCCTATACTTACATCTCTGACATTTATCCAAATCGTGTAGAATGGGATAAAGATAAACTTTTAATCGCTACGCTGGATATTGAGGTTGAGTGTGAGAATGGATTTCCTAATCCAAAAGATGCGATTGAACCTATGTTGTCAATCACCATGAAAAACCACCAGAACAAAAAGATTATTGTCTGGGGCCTACATGAGTTTCAAAACTATCGTGATGATGTAGACTATCGCCTGTGTAAGGATGAAGCTGATCTATTGATCAAGTTTTCTGATGAGTGGGCTATGTGTTTGCCTGATATCGTCACTGGCTGGAATACAGAGTTTTTTGATATTCCCTATCTCTGCAATCGCATGAAGATATTGTTTGGTGAGGATTTTCTCAAGAAACTATCGCCTTGGGGCAAGGTGTTGGAACGAGAAGTATACAAGATGGGCCGTCAACACCAAACCTATAATATCCAAGGTGTTGCCCATCTGGACTACTTTGACCTATATCGTAAATTCACATACAGCGCTCAGGAGTCATATCGTCTTGACCATATCGCAAAAGTAGAACTTGGCGAACAGAAGGATGGTAATCCATTTGACACATTTAAAGAGTGGTATACAAACGATTATCAATCATTTATTGAATACAACATCACAGACGTTGAACTGGTTGACAAGCTAGAAGATAAGATGCGTCTGATTGAGTTGTGTCTAACGATGGCTTACGATGCTAAAGTCAACTACACAGATGTTTTAGGAACAGTTCGTTATTGGGATGTATTAATATACAACCATTTGCGGGCCAAGAACATTGTGATACCACAAAAGAAAGATCACAAGAAAGCAGAACAGTTCGAAGGTGCTTATGTTAAAGACCCACTGGTGGGTATGCATAAGTGGGTTATGTCGTTTGACTTGAACTCTCTGTATCCACATCTAATCATGCAATACAATATTTCGCCAGAAACTCTGGTAAATAGTGGCGCAGAGATAGAAAAGGAGCTTGTTGATAAAATATTACAGGGTAAGGTTAAGAATGACACAAAACATTGTATGACTCCTAATGGTGCATTTTTTCGAAAAGATGTGAAGGGTTTTCTGCCTGAACTGATGGAGAATATGTATGATGATCGTGTCAAATATAAAAAACTTATGTTGGAGGCTCAACAGGAGTATGAAAATACGAAGGACAAGTCTTTACTCAAGGATATCTCAAGATACAACAATATCCAGATGGCGAAGAAGATATCTCTCAACTCGGCGTATGGTGCTATTGGGAATAATTGGTTTCGTTACTATGATCTATTGGTTGCTACAGCAATTACAACCTCTGGTCAGTTATCTATTCGATGGATTGAAAAGGCTCTCAACATATATCTTAACAAAATTTTGGAAACAGACAAGTTGGACTACGTTATTGCGAGCGATACAGATTCGGTATATATTACTTTTGACAAGTTGGTGGATAAGTTGTTTCCGAAGGGAGGCTCTACTGAGAAAATCGTCAACTTCTTGGACAAGATTGCAACTGAGAAGCTGGAACCTTTTATCGATAAAAGTTATCAACATCTTGCTGGGGAGATGAACGCATACGGTCAGAAGATGTTTATGAAACGTGAAGTTATCGCAGACAAAGGCATCTGGACGGCCAAGAAACGATATATCCTAAATGTGTGGGACAGTGAAGGTGTGAGGTACAAAGAACCTAAGATGAAAATCATGGGTATCGAAGCTGTGAAATCCTCTACGCCTGCGGCCTGTCGAGAGAAACTTAAACAAGCTTTGCCTATCATCATGAGTGGTGATGAGAAAATGCTAAATAGTTTCATACAGGAGTTTAGAGAAGAGTTTATGAAGTTGCCTCCAGAAGATATTGCATATCCAAGAAGTTGTAATGGTGTACAAAAGTTTCGTGGTGACTCTCAACTATTCAAGTCTGGCGCTCCAATCCATGTCAAGGGAGCCATACTATACAACTTCTTACTAGAGAAAAACAAACTGGATAGTAAATACGTAAAAATACAAGAGGGAGACAAGATTCGTTTCCTACATCTAAAACAACCAAACGTCTATGTCTCGACTGCATTTTCTTTTATGACAAATGTTCCAAAGGAACTTGACATTCATAAGTACATAGATTATGATACACAATATGAGAAAGCTTTTGTCGAACCAATCAAGTTTATTGCAGAAAAGATTAATTGGTCAATCGACTCTAGCTACGGAACACAGGGAAGTCTTCTTGACTTTCTGTAATGCGGGCGTGGTATAAAAGCATTACGCCAGTTTACCAAACTGGAAATGAAGGTGCGATTCCTTCCGCCCGCTCCAACTTTGAGGCTATGAATGATACTTGAACGAACTGATGCTCTTCATGCAGCCAATGTATTCATTGACTACTTTGCCAGTTTTGGAAGGATTGATGACTATCTACGCAAGGTAAAACTTGAAAGAATGTCGAACTATCCTACTTCATTGCCAGGCATGGGCCCGCAAGATGATATGTTCAGTGATTTCACCATGCATCCAAATGATATGGAGTTTGAGTGCCGTGAAGTATCTACAGAGATTTTTGTTAACTATCTAGAAATCACCACCTCGCACGCTGTTGAAGTATCGGTGCCTGGCAAATCTATTAAGTGGGTTGTATACGAGAAGAACACTGGCAAAATTGCTGGGTTTATTCGTCTTGGTTCACCTACCATCAACTCAAAACCTAGAAACGAGTTTCTTGGTAAACCTCTGGATACACTCGACGCCAAAGTAATGAAACGGTTCAATGACTCTGCAATCATGGGGTTTATTATTGTACCAACACAACCGTTTGGTTTCAACTATCTGGGTGGTAAACTACTGGCGGCTATATGCTGTTCTCACCTCACAAAAGACACATTAGACAAGAAATATGGTGGCCCGTTCTGTATGTTTGAAACAACTAGTTTATATGGTTCTACAAAGTCTAGTTCACAGTATGATGGCATGAAACCATTTCTACGGTACAAAGGCAATACAGAGTCAGACTTTGCGCCACTTATCAATGATGACAACTACCATCGACTCAACGATTGGTTCAAAGAACGTAACGGAGAGCCTTTGGTTGATCCATCTGCCTCTAGCCGCAAGCTGAAGACACAGACCAAGATGATTTCTATTATCAAAGCTTCTTTGAAAGACACACCAGAGTATGATAAATTTGTTGATGCTTGTAACAGTGCAAAGGGCCTCACTGAAAAGAAACGCCAGTATATGTCGGACTTTGGATTTGATAACGTCAAAGAATATCTTAACATGGAGACTGATGAACTACGCAAGAAGGACAATTATGAGCGCTATAGTTTCCAAGGGGTTTGTGATTGGTGGAGAAACAAAGCCTCTAAGAGGTTTGAGTCTCTCAAGGCTGACGGCCGTTTGAGGACTGAACTCGAAACATGGAATTGTGCAAGTGACATTGATATCATACGATGAAGAAAATCTAGAGAAGGTTTCTAAACTTATCGTAGAAAATCTTACACCAGACCTAATACCAAAGAAATGGCGAAAACGTAATTCAATAACGCCTATGTTTGGTCATTGTCACACGGCTTCGGCCTGTTTACAAAAGGTTTTTGGTACAGAGAATATCAAGTTATATCGAGCGTTGGATGAAGAAGATATATGGCATTGGTGGTGTGTAGATAAAAATGAAAAGGTCATTGACTTAACTGCTGATCAGTATTATACTTTAGGAAGAATACCACCTTACGATAAAGGCGAGAAGGCCTCTATGTTGGGGTGGTCTTATAAGAACCGAGTTTTTGATTTGCTAAAAAAAGTTGAAAAAAAGCTCAAATGATAGGGTTAACTCTTATATATAATAATATAAGGAATTTCCCTTATTCGCATTTACAATGTTGTTCTCAACAATGATGTTAGAGTATCAACTTGTAGATAGTGTCATTATACGGAGATAAAAAATGTCACAAGAAAACTATATTGAAGCCTCAGCTGGCTTCAAACCCACCAAAATATCATTAAAAAAATTATACGACAAGTACAAGTCGGACAAGGATGGCTATGCTGAAATCATGGTTTACTCTGTCTGGTTACAGAGGCTGAAGCAAGAGTCAAAGTGGAAAATGAATGAATGGCTAAAGGCTAGATCATATCTATATCGACTCTTTTCATCTGGTGAAGAATCTAAGACAACATTTACTGTTGTTGCGATTGACCTTTTGATAATACGTTTGAAGGAACGCATTGAATTTTTGTCACCAGATCAAGTGATCGGTAATATTTTCAAAATGATGATCGATGATTTGGAAGTTATGAAATCTGGTGGATGTAAGCTTATTTTGTTAGATGGCCAAAATCGTTTGGAGTATCCATTAAAAAGATTCTTCAATGGTGATTTATCTTTTCATCTGACAAATCCAATCACTAATGAAATAAAAACCATTAACTTTGTTATTGACGGTCAAGTGTTTGAAAAAGCTTCATTTAACTGGGATGATTTGTCCGACAAAGAACAAACCTTGATTGAAAATATTCAAGTAGTATTTGCTGTAGGCACTGAGGGCGAAATTGATGAGTTTATCGAAGATTTGATTGATGATAACTCCGGCGAACACTGGAATGATTTTGAGAGATCAATTACGTCTTTAAGAACTATTTGTTATTTGGTAAATTCTAGCCTATCTTCAAGAAAGGGAAATGTACCAGAGTTTAAGCAAGTTCTTGATAGAGTTGGCTCACTAACTGGCGCTTATCATCCTGAGAAAAAAGGTTTGAATAAGATACTATGTGAATTAATTCAATTCGATTACAATGGAAACTTTCGATTAGATTACGAAGTTATTCTTGATGAAACCAAACGTGATTTAATTACGAAGTCGTTTGAAAATGTTAAGACTTTCTTCCAGACTCTTGCAAAGGAAGATCGATTTAATTGGACAAAGGGCACGCAGAACGTATTTGAAACTAAAGAAATGCTCAGAAATTTCTATATACTTCTACAAACCTTGCAGAGTGGCGAATGTGGCTACACAGTGCCACTTGATAAGATTGATATCTTGAAAACTGTATATGATGATTTTGCAAAGTTTGATAATCATAAAAGAAACAGAGAGAAAAATTCAAGTGAGTTTGAAAAAGTAAATGGCACTTTGGTTCCGAAGCCAAATACATGGATATGGGCTCAAAAAGATATCAGACCAGAACAAATTGAACTGCGAAAAAAAGAGATTGTTAAGTTTGTAAGTGCCAATATAGAAAGGTGGAAATCTACACATGTTTTTGCCCGGCTGGGTGATGACGGCGGACGAAATGAAGTAACATCTCAAAGAAGGCAAGAAGTAATACTGAACGCTGATGAAGATATATACTCTGCCTTTGGCCAAGGATTAAATAGGTTTGTTGATGAAATCCATGTTGATCACAGACACCAATTTGGCCGAGGTGGGTCTAATGAGGTAGAAAATTTGGGCCAGACAACGGATGCCTCTAATCTCGCAAGGGTGAAATAGGAGACACAATGCCTGACATTGACCACTATTGTAGAGTCTATGATCATTTTCTAGAAGCTTCAGATTGCGATGAGTATATCGAAAAGTTCGAAGAAACAATCACAGTTGATGCTGAACGACACAGAGAATTGAGTGTTTGTTACAGAGAAGACGGCTCTATGATATGTGGTCAATGTGACTGCATGAGAACAAATCCTATGGAGTATCCACGTTTTCATGATTTGAATATCAAACTCATGGATAAGTGGATGGAGGCTGTAGAACGATACAAAGAAGATTGTGGCATCAACAAGTTTGAGTTCCAGTGGCCAAAACAGTATGGTTGGGAAGAACTACGAATAAAAAAGTTTCGAGTGGATTCTGAAAAGGCGCACGGTCTGGAACTACATTCAGATGTTTATAGTTATGCTCATGCAAAAAGATTTTTGTGTATTATGGTTTATCTGAATGATGACTTTACAGACGGAGAAACTTTTTTCCCTCTGATGAACTCCAAAGTTGAACCGAAGAAAGGCCGATTGTTTATTTTTCCCCCATCGTGGAATTATTTACATCAAGGAATACCACCACAGCCCCCTTCAAATAGAAACGCTAAATATTTTATTATGACACATCTCGTTTACGTTGACAAGGATGAGAAAGTTAATGTTGGAGTTGACTTCAGTAGCAGAACTAAAGTTGCTCGAGATGAAGAACACGTTAAGTTAGAATTGGAGTCTGCTAAGTGGCCTACCAAAACTTAAATTGGTATACTAGGACATATCCTAATTTTCTAGATGATGAGCTCTGTGATGCATATGTACAGATGTTTGAAGAGACACTAGAAAAGGATGCTGAAGAGGTAAAGAAAACTAGTATTTGCACAGGGCCTGTACGTCCTGACGGCCACCAGATTTGTGGTAACTGTAACTGTCAAAGAATGAATCCTATGGGGTTTGATAGGTTCGAACACCTCAACACTTTGGCCATGAGTAAGTTTACCAGAATCATAGACAACTATAAAGATGATGTTAAACTACATAAAGCCCAGTGGCCTGACAGGTATGGTTGGGAAGAACTACGAATGAAGAGGTTTCTTTGCGATAGCGGTGAACAGTTTGGTAATCATGTTGATGTTTTGACCAGAGAGGGCGCCAAACGATTTCTGATTCTCATGGTGTACTTGAATGATGATTTTGATGGCGGTGAGACAGAGTTTCCTGTTTTTGGTGACAAGGTAAAACCAGAGAAGGGTAAATTGGTTGTGTTTCCCCCACTTTGGCAATATATGCACAGAGGAAATCCACCTACAAATGGCCACGCCAAATATTTCTTAATGACGTATTTGAACTATGTACGAACATAAATTATCCTTTATAGAAGAAAAGTTTTCTGGATGGCCGAGAGTCATTAATCATTTGGTTGGAGTGGCTGAGATTCTAAAAGAACAGGGAGCTCCAGAATATCTACAGATTGCTGGTTTGTATCACAGTATATACGGTGAACGACAAGTAGGAAATTTCGGTTATTCGTTGATAACAAGAGAGGAACTACAGGAGTTGATAGGTATTCAAGCTGAAGAAGTTGTTCACACATGGTGTGATTTAGAGGCTCCGAGAACAGATAATATTCATAACATGTCTGACAGCCAACTGAAGTCTGATCTGTTAAAGTTAGAAAAAGCCAATATTGATGAAATGAAGTCTTGACAGTTACCGCCTCTTGTTATATAAATACTAATAACAAATGGAGGCAGTGAATGAAACAGTTTGTCGAGCAACTCAAGCCTAGGGCTGAGTTAAAATCGCCCTTAGATAAGATTCAAGATTTTTTATCTGAGGATATAGATTTGCCTAAAGATATCCTAGATGGTTTTGAGTTTACTCAAACAGACAAATCTCCTAGAGCTAGAGTTGAAATTAGAGTTACCTCTGATGACAGAGATACCGATAGAGATGAAATACTGAGGCGATTGAAAAATGCTGGTATTTCAGCAAATACAGCTTCAACTAGCTCCTCTGTTGATCCGATTGACGGAGTTTTTGATGATCGAAAATTTAGAATCAATGTAAAACCTAAATCTGGTGGAATGGGTGAGTCCACTCTTAATTCTAGTATCACCGAACTTTTTCCATGTATTGCTTTTGAAAAGAGATTCAAACCTAAAAATGTAGAAAGTTTTATGGAACAGTTAATGGCTGTTGATTTGTCGTCTTTAAACTGTATTATAGGCTCTGACCTTAAAGCTGCTGAGACAACAGTTAATAGTGCAGAAGGATCATCAAAGTACCAAGAAAAAATGGAAAATGCTCTTGGTATATTGAATTATATAAATGATACAAATGATGATAAACCGATAAAACAAGTTTATTGGGGATATCGTGGAAAACCAAGAGGTGTACCAGGCAATCATCCTGGCGATATGTTTATAGAGTACACCGATAAGTCTATGTTGGGTGTTAGTTTAAAGGCCGGTGGTAAAAAAACAAAGGAACCACAGTTAAATACATATCACAACACAGTATTTGTAAATTCAAAAGGGCCAGATTTTGGTGATTCTAAAGGTAAAGAAGCACTAAGAACTAAAGTGTATCAACAAGTCTATTCTAAAATCAAAGGTATGCCGGATTTAAAAAGTTATGATCAAAAAGGCGGGAAAACAAAATTTGACTCTGCGATAAATAAATTGCCTAAAAAATTACAAGATTCCTACTACGATGAATATTTGTCCATTGTTAGAGAAGCCTTGGTTGCTAGATTTAATAGAAATAGAGATGCAAGTTTACAGTATATCAAAGATGCTATTTTAAGAGAAGCTCCAGATGTTCCAACAATAGTAATTAAGGCTATTGGAAGTAATTATGAAGAGGTGACAGACAGGGATGAATTGGGTGTTTTTCTACCACAAGTTAAATTTGTTAGGTCTTATATTTCTAGATCATCAAAACAAAATTGGCATATTGAGTTGAAATCTGGTGATGCAAATGTTATACTTAATATGGCAGTTCGCTCCAGTACAGGTGGTAAATTAAAACAACATAATTTAAAAGTAACATACAATGGAATTTCAACAAAATGATCAGTTTTAACGAAATGCTCACAGAAGATAAAGGTGGTAAAAATCTCCACCTAGAACATCTTGAAGATGAGATAATCAATTATGGAGTTGATGGAGGTCGAGCTGCGATTAATTTTTTGCGCTCCCTCAGAGATATGTTAGCGGGGTCAAGTCGATCCAGTGTAAATATGACGGTTAAGTGGGACGGTGCGCCTGCAATTTTTGCTGGTATTGATCCGTCTGATGGTAAGTTTTTTGTCGCTAAGAAATCTGTTTTTAATGTCAGCCCCAAATTGTACAAGACAAAGGGAGAAATAGATGCAGATTTATCTGGAGCTCTTAATTCAAAGTTTAAGATTGCTTTGGATGAGTTTTCGAAATTGGGTATCACAGGTGTGCTCCAAGGCGACCTCATGTTTACCGATGATGTCGAGTTATCAAAGATCGATGGTGTTTCATACCATACTTTTCAGCCTAATACTATTGTTTATGCTGTACCTGTTGATTCCAAATTAGGTAAAGTAATCAAAAAGGCAAAGATAGGTGTTGTATGGCACACCACATATAAGGGTAATGAGTTACAGGACATGAAGGCCTCGTTTGGTGCAGATATTAGTGGACTGAATAAACCTTCCTCTGTATGGATGGACGATGCCACATATAAAGACACGGCTGGTAACGCAACATTTACGCAATCAGAAACAGATACAATCACAGCAATTCTTAGCGAAACTGGAAAGACATTTCGGAAAATTAATTCGGTACAACTAAAAAAGTTTCTTTCACTACAAGAAGGCCTGACTGGCGCCATGGCTGGTGCCTCGCTCAAAACATACAACAATAGTAAAGTTCGTCAAGGTGAACCAATCAAAAACCCCAGACAACATGCAATTGGATATCCAGAGTGGGTAAATCAACATGTGCAAAAACAGATTGACAAGGCAAAAAGCCCAGCTGGTAAACAGAAATATCAAAACATACAAAAAGAAATGGTACGAGAATTTAAGAAATACGTAACAGTTTTACAGTATGTCATTACATTTCAGAATCTATTGGTTGATGCAAAGGCACAAATTGTTAATAAACTAAATAGTATAAAGGGGTTGACAGATACGTTTATTCGTACTAGTAATGGATTCAAAGTGACCAATCCCGAAGGTTACGTTGCAATAGATAGAGTGAGTGGTGGAGCGGTAAAACTCGTAGACCGCATGGAGTTCTCGTTTAACAACTTCACTGCTATAAAGGCATGGGATCGATGAAGACATTTAGACAACTTACAGAAGCCAAAGAAACCATTGTGTTCGCTTTCGGCAGATTCAACCCACCGACAACGGGACACGAAAAACTTATTGATGCCTGCAAGAAAGCTGCGGGCTCTAATGAGTATAGAATTTATCCCTCATTTTCACAAAAACCAGCAACAGACCCCCTACCACATTCGCTCAAGGTTGCGTATATGCGTAAGATGTTTAGTAAACATGCTAGATCAATTAAGGCAGATAAGTCAGCTAAAACTGCTATTTTCATTGCAGAGAATTTGTATAAAGAGGGTTTCAAAAATTTAGTAATGGTGGCTGGTTCTGATCGAGTCAAAGAATTCACAGAACTCTTAGTGCGTTACAATGGTAAGCCAGACAAAAAAGGTAATATTCTATATGATTTTGATTCGGTAAAGGTTGTATCTGCTGGAGAACGTGATCCAGATGCAGAAGGTGTAGAGGGCATGTCTGCATCCAAGATGCGGGCTGCGGCCACAAATAATGAGTTTGAAGCTTTTAAGATGGGCGTGCCAGCTGGATTTAGGGACGCAAGAAAATTATTTGATGATGTTCGTAAACACATGGGTATTCGTGAAGAACGAGATATGGGCGTTATGGATTCATATGAAGAAATGCGAGATGCCTATCTTACAGGAAAGATGTGGAACATTG
>VTLG01008146.1_pt1 | contig 16479 bp, 26 predicted proteins | sample 4694571 | NCBI WGS metagenome assembly VTLG01 (sample SAMN12604809, study PRJNA352737) | marine metagenome | biome: ENVO:00000447; feature: ENVO:00000209|ENVO:00000569|ENVO:01000036; material: ENVO:00002151; isolation source: viral sequences binned using virsorter ...
AAAAAAGGATAGAGCGCATAGACACTCATCTCAATTCGATTCATTCGCTGTTCAATGTTTTGATAGCGAATCAAGCACTCTTTTTCATGTTGCGATAGATCAGACATTAGCTAGGTGTCTCAGGCCAATCGTTCTCGCCTGAACCATCCATGTCAGGGACTCTAAGGTCAGGCCAGTTCTCATGCTTCGTAATGTCCCTGAGAGCTTGTCTGTATGTCTTCCATTCTTCGGACATCGTGACATCAGTTAAGGCCATCCAATCGGTCTCCTCTAGTTTCCTATTTCTTTCCTCTCTGTTTCTTGCTGCTGTTTGATTATTTGCTTCTGTCTGTGCTGCTGTCTTTTCACTGTCAGTAAGACTTTCTATTTTATGCAGATAAACAACATTATCCTCAATATAAGGATCTACTCTCGTACTTTTTTGCGTTGATCCATCGTAGGAACGATTAACATCTACAACCATAACAGAATTTTGTGTCATCCAATCAGCAGGTGGACCAGACTTAGGGAAGCTAACATTAGGAAACAAATCTCTATACTCTCCTATTTTTTCTATTTCATTGTCTTTAATTATTGCAATTTGCATATTATTTACCTATCCAAGAAGGCTTCAGTTGGTGCTGTAAAATTAGAAGTATATCTGGCTTTTCCGTTTGTGATTCTTAGCTCATCCATATATCCAATAAGATAATATTGTCCATTCCAGTTTGAACCAATCGTAATCTGTCGTGCTAATAAACGATTAGTATTAGTTTCTGTGCCGCCAGCCGTACCATCAATATAACTTGTGATTGTAGATCCGCTTCTAACAATTGCTATGTGATGCCAAGTATTAGTGCTAAGAGTGCCTATGGCAATTTCACTTGAACCAGCCCAAAAATAAAAAGTACTACTACTGATATAAACTGCTAGTGCTATATTTGAGTTTGCACTATCACGAAAATCTATAAAAACTTGAGTAGAAGTTGTATTTGTTAATCGTAACTGAAATTCAACTGTAAAATCCCCTTTGGCGAACTCATATAAATTTGGCTCTAATGTTTCGTTGAGTCTTAAATAAGCCCCTGTACCTGTCCATTGTGCGCTTGAAGTACCAAACTTTTTAACAGCAGTTTTTGATCTTACCAGCCCTGATCCAGAAAAGAACTTTGCATTTGTTTTACCTGTGCTATCAAAAAATACAGAATTTGTAGAATTTAATAATAATTTAGTATTTGTTACGTCAGTAAGGGGGGCAGTTGGTACAGTTAAGGTTGCTGCATTTGAATATACATTGCTTCCTTTTACAACTCTTAAATCACTTAAAAAAGCTCCCATTTCATAATCGCCATAATGCTCACTAGCACCAACTCTTACCCCTGTAACATCTGGAAATGACCCACTACGAGATACGTTGCAAACTCTAGTACCATTAAGATAGAAATTAAAATTACCGCTTGTTCTTTGATAAACAATATGGCTCCAACCATTCATTTTAGGTACATGGTCTACTGACCCTGAATAGACACCACCAGCACCAGTACCGCCATAAATGGTTAAACCTTTTGTGCTATAAGTAGTCCAACCAAAATAAAAATTACTACCCTTTCCATTAAGCATTAAAGCAAATGGAACACTAGAACTCGTAAGGACTTTATTAGGATAAACCCATCCTTCAACCGTAAAGTCCCCTTCACCAAAATCAAAATCTGTTGAATCTGTTATATCTAAATAAGTAGTCTGCTCTTGATCAAACTCCGCAGATCCTCCTTTCACTGACGCACTATAGGCTTCTGAAGGATTAAAAGGAGAAAAGGGCTTTATGTGTGGTTCTCCTAACGCTAAATCTTGAGATGACCTTATAAAATGGCTAGAAGAACTTTTGTCTCTATATCTATTGCTACAGCAAGTTAAAAGTTTAGTATTTGTTACTGCTGTTAGAGGGGCAGTCGGTGCAGTATAACTTGAGCCTGTATAGAGGGCTGTTCCTTTTATAAAACGAACATTAGAAATAAACCCATCCATATATTGCTGGATACCACTTGTGCCATTTGCACCGATCATAAATTCATGAGTGCCTGTGTAAGTAGATGATTGCGATGCTGTAGATGATTGCAAAACACCATCAAGAAATAATCTAATTGTATTACTACTGTCACGAGTAGCTGCTGCGTGATGCCACTCATCATTTGTTATTACAGTGTTGCCATAAAAATCTGCATCGTTGCTTGAACCATCGCTTGATGAAAGCCAGTGCAAAACTTGATTACTGCTATTTTCTGTAATTCTTAATATAAATTCTTTCCTGCCATCGTTATCCCATTTAGAAAGAAGCGTATGAGAGTTTGACCCACTTCCTGAATCAGCACGTTGGAAAAACCAACACTCCATTGTAAATTCACTACTACCAATTTCTAAATCAGAAGAATCATCAATGTATAAATAATCACCATTACCATCAAGAAAAACTGACCACTTACCTTCTTCTGCCGAAAAAGGACTAAAACTACCTTGGCTAGGAGGTGTACTACCATTAGTTATAGTGTGACTTTCAGAAGAGCTATCAAGGAAAGTGGAGTTGTTCCCATTATCTGTAGTAGTGTCGAAATGATACAGAGAGGTGACTAAATTAAAGTCGTCATCTGTTGCTTCTTGAACGCCTCCAGATGCAGAAATAAGTTTTTCAGAAAGAAAAGCCATTAGCTTAGATCCTGTCCTGCTGTAAATCCATAATAAGTCGTACCACCGTCCACGGTAAGAAATACAAACACATCAACATCGCCCGACCCGGTGCTAAGTGTAGGGGCTGTTGCTGCCGCCCAATCTACTGATCCCGGCCATGTAATAGTTCTTGCTGACGAGTCCTGAGTAACCTTCAATGTAAATGAAGAAGCATAGCCAGAAGCAGCAGGGTTGCTAAATGTATAAGTTACGTTTTCGCTTAAAGTATGAGTAAAAACTGAACCATCTCGTAAGTTTAATGTTGCTGCATTACTAGAGCTTGTAACTGCTGTTGATTCTTCTTGGATACCATTATCAAACTTTGTAACGCCATTAGCATCTGAAGTTACGACTTTACTAGCTTCTGATGTTCCAAGCGTAGTTATATCAAGATAATTTATTTCTGCTGTTGTTGCTGTTACACCGTCCAAGATATTTATTTCTGCGGTGGAGCTTGTCACGCCATCTAAAATATTAAGTTCTGCGGTGCTAGACGTAACGCCATCAAGAATATTTATTTCTGTTGCAGTTGCGGTAACTGCCACATCTTCGTTGATCTTAGGCGAGGTAAGCGTCTTATTGGTCAGTGTATCAGTCGTTGCCTTTCCAACTAATGTATCCGTTGCAGCTGGGAGGGTAAGAGTAATGTTACCTGAGAAGGCAGAGTGCGCAGGGGCTAAGAGCCTTGCGTAATGGGCGTTCCCAGACTCACAATATAGATCAATGTAGCTTTGCGCCCCTCCGTTCTTAATAGAGATTGCGCCTTGAGTGATTGAAACTCCGTTAGTTGATCCTCCTCCTATTCCAAGGGAGGTCACAACATCTAAAGCATGAGCCAATTTTGCTGAGGTAATTGCATCATCTACTACTGAGGCAGTTACTACAGCACTGGCAGCTAGTTGGTCTGCGCCTATGGCATCGTCTGCGACCTTTGCCTGAGTCACAGCATCATCTGCTAGTTTTGCAGTGGTTATGCTTCCGTCTGCAATCCCTGCCGAGCTAATACTTGTCCAAGACGTAACGCCTGATCCGTCTGTTTGCAGAACTTGATTTGCAGTTCCATCGTCTCCGGGTAAGGTAAGAGTGTACGATCCGCTTAATGTAGCAGGAGCCTGTAAAGCCACATATTCTGATCCTGCGCTATCTTGTAATCTAAGATCACCCTGACCCTCTATATTTACTTGAGTCGCTACGACTGTCGATGCGGTGCTTGCTCCGATAGGCGTGTTATTTATTGAGCCGCCTGTTATGACTGGAGAAGTTAGGGTTTTGTTTGTGAGTGTTTGTGTGTGTGCAAGAAAAACAAAGGTGTCGTTATCCGTCAGCAAGGGCAAAGATACAGTCCGATCTGCTGCTAAGTTGGCTGCCGCAAAGACGTATTGATGATCGGCCGACGAGTCATTTATTTGGGGAGTAGTCAGTACTGGGCTAGTGAGAGTTTTGTTTGTGAGTGTTTGGGTTGCCGCTGTTCCGACTGCTTCGTACCAAGTCCCTAGACTTCCCCCATCGTCTCGGTTCCACCATAATCCGTTAGATTCAGTCCAAACTATCTGACCGTATCTGATCTCACCTGTCGCACCTGTATTTCTTACAGCAGTCAAAAGAGCCGATCTGTCTGTACTCGGTGCGTTAGAGCTAGAGGCTTGTAAAGAATAAAAGCCTGATTTTTTTAAACTGGTTGCAGTTGTATCACTCGCATCTGAGATGGAGGTGTTGCCCACATTACTCGCGTCTGCATCATCTAAAATCGTTTGAAGCTGGGTGGTGGTTTGTGTTAATTGTCCCATTTCTTATCCTCTCAAAACTTGAGCATCAATGGCTGCGTCTAGAATATCGACTTTTGTATTTGAGCTAGTTTCTACTCGGACAATGATCTCTCTTGATTTGCCGATAGATTTCACATCAAGGGTTTTATTTCCATCAACGCTCATGGTGTTGATTGTGGAAAAGCTATTTAAATCTTTTGATACCTTCAAAGAAACTGACGAGCTTGCTGAAGCATCAACGTGTAATTTAACTTTGTCGATCACCATCTCTGCGCCTCCAACGTCTAAGACTTCAGAGCTAATCAAAGGCAAGTCTTTGCGCCTTGTCATGTCTGCACCGTCTTGCTGAAAGTTTGCAAAGTCTAGCTTGTAAATCTTTTTGTTTGCCGAATGTGCGGCAAGGACTAAATCATAATCGTGAACGATTGAGGTAGTCATGAAGTCCTTCTCAAACCAAGTCTGCGATGTTACATGATACGTCCAGATTTGCCCTTGGTCTGAGAAAATGAAGTCCACAAAGTTTTCTTGATGCAAGGAGTAAGTTGCTACCCTTGCTGTTTCAAAGTCGCTTGCTCCAAATCCTGCCCACTGTTCACCGATTGCAGGAACGAACAAAGGTTGAAACGATTCGCCCTGAATCATTCCCGGTCTTCTGTTTGCGTCTATGAAATAAATTATTCCGTCAATTGAATCAACTGCGTAAGTTCCACAAATGCCTTGTTGTAAAACTGCTTGTCTTGAAAGAGGCGGCCTACCTGTACCACTCGTAAACCATATCTCAGTGGTTGTTTCTCCGAATAGGTAAAGGTATTGGTCTTGAGAGAAAACCCTTAACAAGTCATCTGGTAAAGCCTCAGCTTGTGCGAAGTCAAGGGATTCAATGCTTGTGCCATCGTTCAACGCTGAAACAACAAAAAAACCGTCTGGTTGTTGGTAGATAAACCTTGAATCCAAAAAAGCCACGCTGCTAGTCGTTAGCAAGTCTGAGTCTGATATAGTTTGTAATCCACCTGAAACAGTATAGACAAGCGCGGAAGGAGTGCCTCCAGTACAGATAATTAACTGATTAGCGTCTGTTGCCATCACTACAGGTTGAGGATCATTTGCTACCTCGCCTCTAAACGTCGCTGCACCACTTGAATCTATGCTGTACAGCGACGAGCCTGTGACCTGGTACAAAAGTCCATTCGGGCCGTTTGCAATTAGTCCTCTATCTGCGCCTCCGGGCGTCACTGAGACTAAAACCGCATCTCCTGCACTGTCTGTTATGGCACTTGCGTTTGCGTCTGTAAGGGCTTCTCCTGTGGCTTGGAACGATGCAAAAGTAACATGGCCGGGAAACTGCCTATATCCTCTAAGTGTGTGCGGAAACAGATTTAAAGTTTGCTGTCGGTTTGCGTCTAGTCGTGTGCTTTGATAGCTCGACTCTAATGGAACTGAGGCTCTCATAGGCTATCGCTATCTATCTCGTATTTACCATGAGACCACCTAAGATCACTGGCATCGATTGACATATCTAAAGTTATTTCACTTTCGAGACGATCTTTAGTTTCTTTTGCTATCTCAAAGACTATCGGAGTTGGGTCAAGACCAAACTCTGCTGCCACTTCTACTGCTAGATTATAAGCAAGTCCTCGAACTGATCCTGCTGGAATGTCTAGCGTATCAGTTAGACTGGCAGGTTCAGGAATGTTAACTAAACCGTCTTCACCAAACTCATTTAGCATATTCTTAAACGCAATGAATACGTCTGCGTTTTTGTTTGCGTCATCAGTTGAGAACGTAACGCCTGATGTACGCACACGCAAAAGACTCGTTGCTCGATCAATGATTTCCTGACTTGTTGCCATATCTCACCTAAGATGTCACCGCAACTGCGGTCCTAATGATCCGCAATTGCGGGACTAAAGTAAGCCGGGGTTTTTACGCCCCGGCTATCAGGGGGTTTAGTTAATGCCCACTCTTGTAGCAATCTCCGGACGAATTGTTTTAAATCCGTACAAGATGTCTATCCTACAAGGGAAGGTGTCAGCACTAATGGAGTAGTCTCGGACGATTCTCATAGAGATGCCGTCCATTACTTCTCTTGCTGCAAAGTCAACTCCCTCTGGCATGACAAGATCAGCAGTAGCAAAACAGAACGCGTCCTTGTGATAAGCCAATGTATCGGTCCAATCGGCTCCATTACCACCGCCTACCTTACTAACGGCCGCATTGTCAGCAGGGCTACCGCTAACGTTCTGATTGCCGCCTGAAGCAGTAATAGCAGGTGAGATGGATAGACTTGTCGCAGAGCTACCTGAGTTTGCAGTCACTACAAAGTTCTGAAGAACGCCTGTATCTGCTTTAGTCTCAGGATGAACCCTGTTGACTCCTGCAATAGTGATGATGTCACCAACGAGGAAAGTCGTTGATCCACCGTCTACAGTTAGGCTAGAGCCAGTTTGACTTGCTCCGTTCACAAGATACCCTGTCGAGGCCGCAGCTGTTCCAGTGGTATGTGAAGGAACCAAAGTGTTTTCGTAGTGATCAAATCCACTAATCCGTCCTAGCATACCTTCTTTGTACTGCTGAGCAATCTGTCCAGAGTCTTGAAAGAGTCCTTTGGTATCTGCAAGCATATCCACAACACTTTGAGGATCGTGCATATACACTCGATCACCATAAGGAGCTAGCCCGAGGGTTAGTTCCTTTTGTGCTTTGGTTATGTTGGCAAAGGAGTTTGCAGAGCCTACTCCGTTGACAAAGTTAAAGACGTCCTTGGACATCGTAAACGCATCGCTTTCAATGTTCGCAGCTAATACCGCCATTGCTGGCTCTATGTATCGTGCTTTGAACTCGTCGATTGTGAGCGTTAGTTCTTGAGATGAGAACGTAAAGTCCACACCTTTTTGAGTGCCAACTGAAAGAGTTACGCTTTGCTCTGTTACGTCTTGCGACGAAAGAGTTGCGCCAGTTCTTACAGTAAACTCGTTAGGAAGTCGGATTTTTAAGTCCGATCCAATTTTTGCCCCGGTCTGAGCGTACTGGTCATCATATTGCCGATTGATCGTACCGATAAAGTTGAGCTTCTGATGTAGTATCGCAAGGGCTTCTTTCGTAATGATGCTCGGTGTGAGCAATGAATTAGCCATTTTATATACCTATTTAATATAGCCCCTTGCTCTTCGATATTCTTCAGGAGACATCTTGTCCAAGTCTTTAGCGACTTTTCCTTTAGGCGTCACCGTCTTCGAGGGCGCAGGAGCGTTAGTTGTATTAGCACGACGTTTTCTGGAGTTCACTTGTAACGCTGTTGAGATTCTTATCAAATCATCTCTAGCGTCTCTATCACTTTTAGCGTTCAGAGCGTTGGCAATCTTCAAGTTCTTGCCAAGGTAATAGGCAACATCAGGGCCATTCGGCAATTCAACAATCGTCCTAGCCACCAAATCACTTTGATGAAAATTAGGGTTAGTGACGGTTTCGTTAAAATCCTTATAGTCCAAAGCAAAAGCGTTAGATTTCTCTATAAACTCTTGAGACGCAATTTGTGCCTTCTGAGCTTGTAATTGAGCAATCTGTGCCTGTTGCTGCTGTTGCATCACCTGCTGCACGTTCTGAGCATTAAGGTTTGAGGTGTACTGTAAAACTGCTTGTTGATGTCTTGCTTCGTCATAATCGTAGTCTTCAAGTCTTGGATAGGCTTGTGGCGCATCCTGAGCTTGAGGCTGACTCTGAGCCTGTAAGTAAGCAACTTGCTGTTCTAGTTCTTGTACACGAGTGTTCGCCTCGTTTTTTTGTCGTGCGAGTTGTGAGATTCTTTCTTGAACAGAGTTACGCTTTTTCTGCTTCTCTTCTGCTACTTGTTCGGGTGTCTCTTCCCCGGATGGCTCTTCTGCTTTTTTCTCCTTAGTTTCTGGAGTTTCTACTGCTTCAGAGGTTTCGCCCTGTTCGGGCTCGGGAGCATCTTGTTCGGCTTGCTCGATTTCCGTCGGCAATATTTCAGCCTCAGCGATTGCTGCATCAGTTTCCATATGAGTACGTCTCCACGAATGTTTACCTTGCTCAGAGGGCAGCAAGTAAGCCCACGCTTTTACGGTGCGTTAGACCGAATTAAGCTATGTTTTTGAATCTTAAATTAGCCACTTGCAGACAGTAGACTACTTAGACGATTAGTCGGATTCTGGCCTTCCATTTGCCCCATACGCCTCGCGAGTCGTTGGATACGCTCCATCCTGCTGCCTTGTCCTGACATTCCGGGCATATCACCCATGCCACGCATTTGACCCATTCCTCTACCTGCTGGTTCACGATAGGGGATGAAAGTTTGTAAGCCTGTGCTTGGATCAATTACGATCTGGTATTTCTTGCCGTCCTTACCTGTGACCATTTGCATGGGATTCATAGGTAGCTCAGGCATGTTTGTTTGAGGAGTTGAAGAGGGTAAGGCTGTACGTGGTACATTCATTTGATTAGCAAGTGCAGTAGCTCCTGCCGTACCTGTCCCTAAGTTTTCTCTGCGAGACATAACCAAGTCTTGAGCCGGGGTTCGGTTCATTAGTCGATTCATTTGTCGTAACCGCCCTTTTTCATTTTCTTCTTTTTGCCGCCCATACGAGCTTTCTTTGCTGCTTTCATTCCTGCTTTGGTGTACGGGAACTTCCTACCTCTTACCATTGGCATAACGTCTCTCCTATTTTCTAAATCGTCTGGTTTTCTTTGCTATCTTCTTCGGTTGTGCTGAAGTCTTTTTGCCTTTCTTTATATCGGCTCGTTTCTTGCGAGTTGTTGCTGCGTATTCTTTATCTGACATTGCCTTGATAGCTGCGGAGGGCAGATAACGCTCCCCGGTGGCTTTCTTGCCTTGCGTTGATGGCTTGCCTGACTTCGTGCGCCACTTCTGCGCAGTCCACTTTTTTAAACTCTTCTGTGATTTTTTGAGAGCCATTTATTTCTTCTTCTTGCGTTTTAACTTTTTAAAGTCTGCGCCTGTAATTTTTGTTCTTGGCTTTGCTACTCTTGCGAGTTTCTTTTGTTTAGAAGAATACTTTTTAAATGGCATTAGTCTCGATAGCCTCCACCTCTTTCTTTATATTGCTTTGCAAGCATTTGTGCTTTTCTTGCCGTCCATTGTCCTCGGCTGCCGCCCTTGTTCCCTGCTTTGATCTTATTAAAAAGATTCTTTCGCATGGTAGGCTTAGTGTAGTTTCCAGCCTCATTGACACGAGACTTTGTTTTCTTTTTTGCTTTGGTTTTTCGCTTCACGACCATTTTATTTTATCCGCCCAAAAAGCTGCTGACATTTTGCCCTTTGCTATGTTTTTTGCGTGTCTTGCTTTGAAAGACTTTCTTTTGTTTTTTGTTGCTTGACTTTCGCCTTTCTTCGGTGCGCCAGCAGTTGAGGCTCCTTGTTGTCCGAATCTAATCGTTTTGATCTTGTCACCTTGCTTTGCCACGACAATGTGAGACTTCTTCGGGTGGTTAGGTGTTCGCTTTGGTTTGTTGAATCCTGTAACTCCTGCCCTTGTAAGTCTGGGATCTTTTTTTCGCATTAACTTCGCCTTAAATGACTGGGAGTCCTACTGACTGACGTAATCTCATTTGAGCGATCTGCTTAGACTCTAAGTCTTCCTGCGCTTCTGCGAGCTTCATTTGCTCGACCGCTGTTTTGACAGTGTTCATTGATGCTTTGCTTTCTCGTTCAATTGCCTCGGCTCTTTCGGTTGCGACTTCTGCTTGTTTCAATGCAAGCTCTAACTGCGCTGCTTGTTGCTCTAGCTGCTTGCTTGCCTGTATCTGGGACTGAAGCGCAACGGCCTCTTCTTGGTTCGGCTCTATGATTCCTGCTTTGACTCCCGCGCTTCTAAGGCGTTTGATTGCTTCATCGCCTCCCACTAGATCAAGGTTTTGGAATAGAATGTCTCCAACCAACTGACTCATAGCAGGGTTTTGAGCAATCATCGAGGACAGTTGTTCTGCTGTTTCTTGCTTGCGAGTTGTAAAGGATGGGCCGCTTGCGATCTTGATATCGTAGTTTCCTACGTTCAAGTCCATTGTCTTAACGAATGTCCCGGTCTGAGCGTCCATCAAAGTCTTGTTTACTTGAACTGTCTCTTCTCGCTCGTCCTCGCCTATGATTCTGATTGTCCTTTCGGTGTCATAGACGGCAGGGATCATGTCGATCATAATCCTTCCGGCTAACTCCATTGAGTCAATTAACTGATCTTGGTACTCAAAGTTAGACATTTCGCCTTGAAACTGTCTTCGGCCGATTGCTACGCCTGACGTTTCTTGGCCTTGTTGTCCTATGTTTGCATCAAATATCCCGGTGGTTGCTTTGATGTCCTCTGCTGCGAACTGAGCATCTTGCAAGAGTCCGGGTGATCCTTGTGCTGGTGATTCTCGATAAGGTTTTTGGCCTTGATCAAAATTAAACTGGAGAACTGGGTCATTTGAAACCATCATGTTCTTCCACTTGCTCTCATGCCCTTTGATCATGGCAGGAGTCACAAAGTAAGGCTGTTTAGGCGTGAGGGCTGTAACCTCGACTGCTACGCTTCTGGAGTAGTTATAAAGCCTCTGAGCGTCCTTAGCTTTGCGTACAATGCCTCTTGTGATGTACTTGCCGTTGATGTTGGAAGTCTTACCAAACATCGGGACAAGAGGAATAAATCGACCAACGCACTCAACCTCTTCGAGTATTTCCATGCCGCTGATCTTAAATCGCTCTAGCTTTCGCTTCTGAACCTTTCTTGTCTTGCCTAACGTGATGCCTTGCAGATTTAATTCGTCTCTAACTGGCTGGACTTCTTCCAAGTCTAAGACTCGTCCGTCTGACAGTTGGACTAGCGTTTTCTCTTCTAAAGTAATCCTAAAGTAATCCGCTACTCGTACAAAGTCCTCGCTTACCCATGAATCCATATTACCAGTTGTAGTGAAATCGCTCTCACCGGGATAAGACTCTGCGTCTGGATAAAGCCTCGAAAACTCTTGACGCTCCATGTCCTCAAACATAAAGCCAAAGCGAGCCTCTTGAACGTGCTGCGCTTGGATAATCGGATCAAGGAGTACAGAAAAGGGATTCTTGATCTCTCGGAGGATGATGTCCTGGTCAAGAGAAACGTCATCGATGTAATCGTGATCTACCAGCAAACAACCCCAACCAGACTTAACCGCAAACTTAAATGCCGTTTTAAAGGCTTGTATGCCTCTCTGGTCGATTTGACGTATTAACCCTTGGTAGACTTCAGCTATGTCCTCATCGCCCTCCTCAGCAGCTCTGACTTTGACTGAGGGCATTTGTGCCATCTGGCCTCCAACAACTCGGTCAACGGATGCAGAGAGCTTGTCAAAAGTAAGGCAAGGACGATTGTGTCGTGATTCTCGGACTGAATCCTCCCACTGACCCTCATCGTCATCGATAAACGACACATCAGCGACGGATTGCTCATAGATGTCTGACCACCCATCGGACGCAGTTTCAAAGCGTTCTAACGCCTCTTTGACGATCTCGTTTTGTTCTTCGCTATTTCGTTTCATTGATAAGCTCTAAATTGGTTTAGATCCTCGTCAAACCCTTTATGGATCATAATATCGAATTCTCTTAGCTCTGGATGCGTGTCTCTTGTTGGGTATTGCTTGCCTGACTTGATTGCTTTTTCTATTGCTTGCTTTTCGTTAAGTTCTTGACCGTCCCATATCGAGGGAATCAAGGTTGGTTTGCCTTCGTTTAGTCGTGGATCATTAACTTGTCTTGTAAATACTGTTTGGATACTTCCGTTTTTTTGCACAAATTTATTTTCTAACAAATTTTTCAGATGATGCTCAGTGATTGCGTTGGTGGAGTTTCCTAATTTTTTCCTTAGCAAGTTTTCCATTCATCACCACTCACTCGCAAAGTCGAGTTCTTGAATATATGTGTCTTCCTCAAACGCTTGTGCAAACATTCGGAAGGCATCAGCCCCATTGCTTGCTGCATTATGTAAAGGCACTTTTCTGAATGTGTCGTGTTTTTCATCGAACTGGTACTGATAGTTTGCAAGAGCCTCTAAACCTTCTTCGCAGTTTTCCTCATGGAACCAGCAAGATTTAAATTTATCTCGAACCATCGCTATACCGTCTTCAACGCTTGCTATCCTCGGAACAGTTGTTATCGGATGCACTCCCAAACCTTCTAAAATGTCTCTCCTGCTTCGGTTGTTGCTGCCTAACGAGATCACCTCAACATCGTGAGGAAGGTAGTGCGTTCCGTACAGATAGCCTTTTTCCTTGAGGACATGAGCATAATGATCTAAGTCCACTAGGCGATGTTCATAGAAATCAATGAATCTCAGTTCTTTCCCGTTCACTGACTGCATAAACCAGATTGCTGTTGAATCGTTCCGGCCGAGATCCCAAAATGTATGCACCTCAAGGCTTTCGACTGGGAACCAACAAATCCTACCCTCGTCTCTGGCTTGCTTGAGTTGATTTCTGTAGATGCTACCGTCAACGAATTGTTTTAGCTCTCCTTCGTAAACGTGTAGATATTCTTCCTCATTTTGGTCTTTGAGGATTTGCATCTCTTCTGGGAGCGTTGTCTGACTAAAGTAAGGATTGTCCCGATAGCTCACTTTCTTCACCATTGCGTTTTGCGGTGGATGCAGAACGAATCTCTGGTAGGCTGCGTCAGTCTTGTGTTCTGGATTGAAGCTAATCCAAATCTCGGATCCGGGCTTTCTGATTGAAGGTATCAACGTCCTCCAAGAGTTCTCACTAACAGAACTCGCCTCCTCTACCCAACAAAGGTCAATATTATCAATACTCTTGATCGACTGGATATTTGCAAGAAGTCCAGTGAAGATAAACGTCGTGCCGTTTACTCCACGAATCTCGTTTTGAGTTACTTCGTAGAACCTTTCAAGTCCTAACGCTTCGATCCTTGATGCGAGGAGAGAGTGAACAGAGTCCTTGATTGATCTCTGGATCTCTCTGGCACATAGAATTCTTTTTGGGCTTTCTGTTCCCTTCAGGAGAAGTGCTGACGCCATCTGTACAGACTTCCCGGCTCCTCGACCTCCCCAATAGCATTTAATCCTATGAGGCTCGTACAGTTCTCTAAATGCTGTCGGAACCCTACGTTTCAGGGGTGTCGCTAAATTCAATTTGATATGCTGCTATCTGAACTGGGTAATCCTCATCCCCAGAAAGCTCAATGCTCTTGAGATCAGGTAGATACTTACTTACGAGCTTTATCCTGCTTTCGATGGCTCCTTTGATTCTGTTGACCTCAACGCTATCTAGTTGGGTGTCCAGCTCCTCTAATTTGTTAATGGAATCAAGGACTTTCTCAAGGTGCTTCTGGTTGGCAAGTTGTTCTCGCAGACTGTCTTGCCTAATCTTCCGATTCGTCTGCGCTCTCGTCATTGCCATCGTTTACTTCCCTTAACTTCTTCAATACTTCAATCTGTTCGATCATCTGTTTGATCTGGCCGCCCAACAAAACGCATTGGTTCATTGCATCGTTTCGCTGCTGTTCTAATATCTCGATTCTGCCCTTGAGTTCTTCTGTCATCAGAAGTGTCTATGGTCTGTTGGGTTATTTACCTTCACTTTGATAAAGCTGGCGTCTTTTTTTCCGTTGGCATAAGTGGCAGTGACTTTAATCACGCCATCTCCCGAATGAGCCGAGCTTGCGTAGAAACTAGCCACGTTTGAACTAACTGAGGGAGTTGTAAGGGTAAGCCCTTGTCTGCCTTTACTTTCGGCCGTAACGCCTGAGACTGACGTACTCTGGTCTGAGGCTGCGTTATTGAAATCAACTTTGTAGAGCATCTCAGTTGTGACGTTTTGAGAATAACTACGATTTTGTGAACTATTCCTATGGGGGTCAATGAGAATTCGTCTACTCATTTCCTGCGCCTAGTCTTCGCTTTCTTCTTAACAATCTTGTTGATCTCTCTGGCTTGCCCCTTATGAGTCCGGCTTGCCTTGTTCAGAGACTTCGCTATTTTTTTGAGTTTTCTTTCGACTCGTTTTGTCATGGGATTCCCGAAACAATCAGCGGGGAGGGAGATAGAAAGTAAAAACATTCCCCGCGTCATGCCATCAATGAAAAGATGATTCATGCAACGGTACGCTGAGACTCTCTCAAGGGGTTGAGAGTCAGCAGTCGCACCTTTCCATAGATTACACCAAATAAAACGTGTTGCAAACCTTTTTCTTTGCCAAGCACTTTCCTTGAAACGTACATAAAGAAAGGGCTTTAGACGTTTTTGAATAGGGGGAGTATATCAATCTTTGCGATTGAGTAATTCTAAAAGATCAACACCACGCCAAACAGTTACTCCTTCCGAGAGCTTGATGGGCTTTGGGAACTTGCCTGATTTAACTCCTAACCACCAAGTTGATTGAGAAACCGGGACTATTGGCGGGATATCCTTGTTTTTATCACCGATAATCTGTTTAAGCCGATAAAAGCTGTCCTGATATACGCGAACCATATGATTTCATCCTGTTCTATTAGTTTCAGGGAAATGTTATTCAGGCATGGTGTCTACAACAAGAAAAAGCTCGCGCAAATAATAATGCGTAATTAACTGCGCGAAACTTAGTGCAGAAAAATAGCTTAATTAATTGCACTAAATTAATTGCATTACATGTAATGATATGTATAATGGTTCTTGTAAGTTAAATAAATCAAGGGGAAACAAAGTGGTTTTTAAAAATATTCATCAGGCAAACAAAGAGTTAAAAAGATTGCGATCTTTAAAAGATGGCAAAAATTACATCATCTCTTTTTCAAAAACTGGCAAATTCAGTGTGGTTGAGCAGTCTGCCAAACATGATGCTTACATAGCCTCAATGGGTGAAGAAGAGCAAAACATGAAAATTTCAGATTGGTTGGAAAGAGAGAGGATTAATCTTTATGGAAAATAAACCATTAACTAATATTTACGATGCGCTTGTTTTGGCGCTTAAACTGGCGATTTCAGCACCTACGGAAGAGCAAGCTAAAAAAGCAATTACACACGCACAATCATTTGCTGACAACTTATCTGAAATTGAAGTTGAGCGAGCTAAAAAAGAGGCTCAAGCAGTTTTAGAAGGTGTTCAGGCATGAGCGAAACCAAAGAGGAGAAAAAAGCCCGGCTCAATCGTGACCGGGTTCAACGGCATAGGGCGAAACGCAGAAGGCAAGGACTCGTTAAGGTTGAGGTGTATGTCCTGCCTCAGTTCAGAAAAAAGCTGTTAGACTTTTCTAAGGGGCTTTCTTCCGTTTAGCTTTTCCGGGCTTGGCTTTTGGGGGTTCAACCTCCGGGGTCAAGCCTAATAATTTTTTGATCTTTTCCCATAACTTTTTAAGCATAGTTCTTTCCTAATTTTTCATCCAATAAAACTTGTACTAAGTCAAATGCAGTATTCTTCAGTTCCCTTGCTTTGGTCAGGCTAACGCTTGCCTCTTTTGCTACTCTCTTCATGTCCCCGGTGCTGTAAAACCATTTCAATACTAAAGGGTACTTACTGTTTACTTTGCTGATCTGCCCAATGATTGAGTCAATCAAAATTAAATCGCTGCTGATAACGTCCCTTGGTGGTGACTTCGTTTCCTTGGCGTTGATATAAGACTTTAAAGGATTCTTTTTACCTCCCACCTCCAAAGCAAAGTGTCCATCTAGAAGACTTTGAGCCTTGTAGGGATTGGCTGATTCCTGAGCCAGTTCCCTCACCCACAACTCAATCAACTTATCAGCTTTATCGGCTAGGGTCATTGGCTAACGCTAAGACTCGTTTACTCAATCTTTTCGCGCGATTCGGTGTTTGATGTAAAGCCCATTTGCTATCCATCATTTCCAAGGACGCACCGCCATAAGCTCCTTCTTGAAAGTACGAATTAAACTTTTTAAAGCTAGATAGCCCTTTTCTACCCAATTGAAAAGCCATGTTAGTGACGATATGGCAGCGTTCTTCGCTCCACGAATCAAATTCGTCGCCATAAATTGCTCGGCAATCTTCAATAGCTGTTTGAACATCTTTCTCAAAGTGTGCTTTA
>VTLG01011637.1_pt1 | contig 16475 bp, 22 predicted proteins | sample 4694571 | NCBI WGS metagenome assembly VTLG01 (sample SAMN12604809, study PRJNA352737) | marine metagenome | biome: ENVO:00000447; feature: ENVO:00000209|ENVO:00000569|ENVO:01000036; material: ENVO:00002151; isolation source: viral sequences binned using virsorter ...
TGCTGTATGTCATGGTATACAACATCGCAATGCTATATTACTTTCACCTACGGGCTCAGGCAAATCATTAATCATATATGTATTAATGAGATGGTTACTGTCTGCATTTGATAAAAAAAGAAAAGATGTTTTAATAATAGTACCGACTACATCTTTAGTTGAACAAATGTATACAGATTTTAAAAATTATGGTTATGATGTAGAAAGATATTGTCATAGAATATATTCAGGTAAAGATAAAAATTCTTTTAAAAGAATTGTAATAAGTACTTGGCAATCGATATATAGATTTCCACAGGATTGGTTTCAAAGATTTGGTGTAGTTTTTGGTGATGAATGCCATGGATTTAAATCTAAGTCATTAACTACTATAATGAATAAATGCACAGAAGCTGAATACAGATTTGGTACTACTGGTACATTAGATGGCGCATTAACACATGAACTTGTATTGCAAGGTTTATTTGGAAAAGTACACCGTGTAACGAGTACAAGAGCATTACAAGATAATGATACTTTAGCTAAACTTTTAATCCGTAGAATTGTATTACAGTATGATAATGATATCAGAAAAAATTTCGGTAAACAAAAATATCAAGATGAAATAAAACACATTATAGGATATCAAAGAAGAAATCATTTTATAAGAAAGTTAACTCTTGATTTAAAAGGTAATACATTAGTTTTGTATAACTATGTAGAAAAACATGGTAAACCTTTATATGAAAATATAAAGTTTCATGCTGATGAAAAGCGCAAGATATTTTTTGTATCTGGAAATACTGCAGCAAGTGATAGAGAAGCGATACGTGCTATAGTTGAAAAACAAAAGAATGCTATTATAGTTGCATCTCTTGGAACCTTTAGTACAGGTATAAATATTAGGAATCTTCATAATATTGTTTTTGCATCACCATCTAAATCACAAATAAGAGTTTTGCAAAGTATAGGTAGAGGATTAAGAAAAACAGATGACAGCATAACTACTACACTCTATGATATTGTAGACGATATAAGCTGGAAAACTAGAAAAAATTATGGAATATTACATGCAGATGAAAGACTTAGAATCTATGGTAGAGAAAAATTTACACATAAAACTTATAAGGTGCAGCTATGAGCAAAGTAAAACAATTTAAGTTAACTAATAATGATGAAATAGTTTGTGAAGTTCAACAATGGCATGATTCAGAATCAGATGACATCATAATAAAGAAAGCACTAAAGATAGTAAGTATAGAAGATTATTCACGAGGCATAAGATTTTTTGCGCTAAGACCGTGGATGTCATTTCAAGATGATCCAGATTATTTACATTCACTGAATGCAGCACACGTTATTGTAACCAGTGAACCTACAAAACCGATGTTAAAATATTATAATACATGTTTGAAAGCAATCAGAGGTGATTTAGCTAAAGGACCTTTAAAAAGAAAAGGTGTCTGGGCTAGTTTAGACGAAGTAAACGAACAAACAAAACATTTATCCGATGAAGAAGTAGATGATTGGTTAGATGAAAAATATGGAAGATTTGCACAAGATGATGAAAAATACACCGATTCGGCGGTAAGTAACATAATAAAATTCAAACCTAAAGATACTGTGCATTAGGGTATATCCCCTCTTCCACAGATATACTATCTTATTCTACCACATTTTTTACCGTTTGTACACCGTTTTTTTCGTTTCTTAGAAGAAAAAATAATATTGTACTTTTTTGCAAAAGTGTGGTAAAATAATACTATAAAATAAAGGATTACGTATGGCACGGAAAAAAAGCATCCATTATGTTAACAATGCGCAGTTTTCACAAGCTGTTGTTGATTACGTTGGAAAATTAGAAGAATGTAGAAAGGATGAAATAAGTTTACCTAAAGTACCTGACTACATAGCACAATGTTTTTTAAGAATAGCTGAAGGATTATCTCATAAAGCAAACTTTATTCGATACACTTATCGAGAAGAGATGGTAATGGATGCAGTAGAAAATTGTTTGAAGGCAATATCAAATTATAATTTAGAAGCTGCAACAAGAACAGGTAAACCAAACGCTTTCGCTTACTTTACGCAAATAACATGGTTTGCTTTTTTAAGAAGAATAACAAAAGAAAAGAAACAACAAGATATTAAATTAAAATATCTTACAAAATCAGGCATTGAAAATTTCATAGATATCGGTGATGAAGCAGTTGGTAGTGATGTGGCAGCACACTTTGTAGATACATTGAAAGATAGAATACAAAGAGTACGTAACACTGATATGGAAATGAAAGAAATAGTTAAGAAAGAAAGAAAACGTAGGAGAAGTAAAATAGCAGATTCAGATTTAAGTGAGTTTATGCAATGAAGATAGCGATACTGAATGATACACATTGCGGTATACGTAACTCTTCAGAAATTTTTTTAAATAACGCTGAACGGTTTTATAATGATGTATTTTTTCCGGAATGTGAAAAGCATGGTATAAAACAGATAGTACATCTTGGTGATTACTACGATCATCGTAAGTTTGTAAACTTTAAAGCGTTGAATCATAATCGTAGAATATTTCTTGATCAAATACGTAAACGCGGTATGTCAATGGATATTATACCGGGCAATCACGATACATTTTATAAAAATACAAATGAACTTAATTCATTGAAAGAATGTTTAGGTCATTACATGAATGAAGTCCATATTATTATGGAACCTACTGTAATGCAATATGATTCATTGAAACTTGGTTTATTGCCTTGGATATGTCAAGATAATTATGATTTATGTATGAACTTTATAAGAGATTGTAGAGCAGATTGGATAGGATCACATCTTGAACTTAATGGTTTTGAAGTGATGAGAGGATTAACTAATAAACACGGTATGGATCCGAAACTCTTTTCAAGATTTGAAATGGTATTAAGTGGTCATTACCATTGTTCTTCAAAGAAAGATAATATCTGGTATCTTGGTTCACAAATGGAGTTCTTTTGGTCGGATGCACATGATGCTAAGTATTTTCATATACTTGATACTGAAACAAGAGAAATGACAAAGATAAGAAATCCACACACTTTATTTGAAAAAATCCTTTACAATGATGAAGAAATAGACTATAATAATTATAATAAAGATTTAACTAATAAATTTGTAAAAGTCATCGTAGTAAATAAAACCGATCCTTTTATATTTGATAGATTTATTGATAACATACAAAACCAAAAAATTTATGAATTAAAGATTGCTGAAAACTTTAATGAATTTATCGGTGCTAATGTTGAAGATGAAAACATGAGTTTTGAAGATACAGCTGAAATAGTTGACACATATATTGATGCTGTTGATACAGACTTAGATAAGAATAAAATAAAAGTTGAAATGAGACAACTAATGACAGAAGCACAGGCACTTGAAATAGCATGATCGTATTTAAAAATATTCGTTATAAAAACTTTTTATCATCAGGCAATACATTTACAGAAATAGATTTAAGAAAAAGTAAATCAACATTAGTAGTAGGTCATAATGGTGCTGGTAAATCTACAATGCTTGATGCACTTTCTTTTAGTTTATTTGGTAAACCACACCGTAAGATTAGTAAAGCACAACTCGTAAATTCAATAAATCAAAAGCATGCTTTAGTCGAAGTACAATTTTCTGTAGGCACTTCTAATTTTAAAATAATTAGAGGAATCAAACCAAATGTGTTTGAAATATGGAAAGACGGCAAGATGATTAATCAATCATCACACGCAATGGAATACCAGAAGATACTTGAACAAAACATTCTGAAACTCAACCATAAGAGTTTCCATCAAGTTGTTGTATTAGGTTCTTCCTCCTTCATACCTTTTATGCAACTCAATGCTGGACATCGTAGGGATGTAATCGAGGATCTTCTGGACATTAATATTTTTTCAAAAATGAATGTAATACTAAAAGAAAAGAATAGTGTACTAAAAGATAAGATGTCAACCATCAATCATACCATCGATTTAATTAAAAATAAAATAGAACAACAATCAAAATATATTCGTGATATTGCAGCATTAACCACTGAAAATAAAAAGAAGTATGAAAAACAAATTAAAAGTGCTGAAGAAAAAATACAAAAATTACAAGAAGATAATAATAAATTAAGTAATGAACTTGAAAACAAAGGTGATTTAAATTTAACTAAGTTACAAGATAAAAAGAATAATGTCATAGCGCTTAGAGCAGAACAAAAACAAGAACTAAAAACAATTGCTAAAAGAGGTTTGTTTTTAGAAAGTAATGATGAATGTCCTACCTGTGAACAACCTATACAAAACAAAGATAAGTTAGTTTTTGAAACTAAAAATCAAGCTTATCAAATTGAATCAACACTTAAAATGATTGAAAGTGATTATAAGACAATTGAACAAGAAATACAATCATTGCAAAAAATAATTGAACAAGTTAATGAAAAAACAAATACAATCAACTCTAATAATAGAGAAATAGCTTCACTCAATCAAAGTAATAAAGATTTAAAAACTTACCTTGAAGAAGAAGTTTCTGCTGATTTATCAAGTGCAAGATTTGAACTAGATAAACTTTCCACAGAAAAAGAAAATTTATTAGAAGAAAAATTAAAAGTTACTGAACAGTTTAATTATAATGGTGTCATAGGAGAAATGTTAAGAGACACTGGAATTAAAACTAAAATAATAAAACAATATTTACCTGCAATTAATAAACTTGTTAATCAACACTTGCAGGTGCTTGATTTCTTTGTTTCATTTGATTTAGATGAAAGCTTTCAGGAAACTATCAGGTCAAGATACCGTGATGATTTTACATATGAATCTTTTAGTGAAGGTGAAAAACAAAGAATAGATTTATCGTTGTTATTTACATGGCGTCAAATAGCAAAGATGAAAAACTCGGTTGCAACTAATTTATTATTATTAGATGAAACCTTTGACTCATCACTAGATCATGATGGCGTTGAAAACTTATTAAAAATATTAAATACACTTGGTGAAGATACTAATACATTTATTATATCACATAAAGGCGATATACTTGATGGTAAGTTTGAATCCAAGATTGAATTTGTGAAAGAAAGAAATTTCTCTCAAATGAAAATTTAAATGTTTACTTTTCGTAAAAAATGTGGTATAATTAAACTAAAATTAAGAAGGAGTATATAATGCAATTAAGCGATTCCACTTTGGACATCCTTAGAAACTTTTCGTCAATTAATCAAAACATCTTGATTAAAGCGGATAGTCCAATCAAAACTATTAGTGAAGCACGTAATGTCGTGGCTAAAGCTGAAATACCTGAAAAGTTTGTCAAAGACTTTGGCATATATGATTTAAATGAATTCATTGGTGTAACTGGTTTAGTTAATAATCCAAGCTTACATTTTAATGATGACTTTGTTATGATATCAGATGAATCAGGTAGGTCAAGTGTTAAGTATTTTTATTCTGCTGAAGAAACTTTAACAGCACCAACTAAAGATGTATCAATGCCTGAACCTGATGTAAAGTTTACATTAGATAATGATACACTAAATAAACTTAAAAAGGCTGCATCAACTTTAGGTCATAAAGAACTATTGATTAAAGCAAATGATGGTATATTAAGTTTGTCAATAGTTGAAAACCAAAACTCAACATCAAATGCTTTTTCAATTGATATTGATGGTGAGTTCAAGCAAGATGCAGTCTTTAATTTTATTATAGATATATCTAACTTGAAAATTTTACCCGGTGATTATGATGTTGAAATATCTTCAAAACTAATTACACAATTTTCACATAAAGAATTAAGTGTAAAATATTGGATTGCACTTGAAAAATCGTCAACTTACGGAGTTTAATAATGACAAGCAATAACGACCAATTATTCGACCTTTCAAATAAAGCGTCAAGAAGTACCATTGCTGTTATCGATGCGGTAACACAGCGTGGTGGATTTAAAGGTGAGGAACTATCAACCATTGGTGGATTAAGAGATCAATGTATTCAAATAGTTCAACTTTGTGAAACTATTCAACAAGAAAAAGCAATGGAAGCTCCAGCAGCTGAACCTGCTAAAGAAGATAAAGATAAAAAGTAATTTACGCTTGATTGAATTTATTTTATTTGTTATGGAGAAATGCGTAAAATGTCTAATGAATACTTATGGGTTGAAAAGTATCGTCCTAAAACTATAGATGATACTATACTACCTAAAAAACTAAAAGAAACTTTTCAAAAAATAATCGAAGGTGGTGAACTACCTAATATGTTGTTTACTGGCACTGCGGGTCTTGGTAAGACTACTGTGGCCAAAGCATTATGTAATTCACTTAACTGTGATTATATTTTAATAAATGGTTCTGAAGAAGGTAATATTGATACTCTCAGAACTAAAATAAAACAATTTGCTTCATCGGTTTCATTATCCGGTGATTACAAAGTTGTAATACTTGATGAAGCGGATTATCTTAATCCACAATCAACACAACCTGCACTTCGTGGTTTCATCGAAGAATTTTCAAACAACTGTAGATTCATACTAACCTGTAATTTTAAAAACAGGATTATTGAACCATTACATTCAAGATGTGGTGTATATGAATTTAATACCAGTAAAAAAGATATGGCACCATTATGTGGTGAGTTCTTAAATCGTATTTGTAAAATACTTGAAGATGAAGGTGTTAGTCATTCAAGGCCAGCCATTGCAGATTTACTTATGAAGTTTGCACCGGACTGGCGTAGAGTTCTTAATGAATTACAAAGATATTCTGTTAATGGTAATATTGATAGTGGTATCGTTAACGTAACTAGTGATAAAAACTATGATGAACTTTTCACTTATTTGAAAAATAAAGATTTTAAAAAGATGCGTTCATGGGTAGTTAATAATATAGATACTGATGCAACCGCTATTTTTAGAGCCATGTATGATAGAATGGGTGAAAAGGTTGCACCACAATCTATTCCACAACTCGTATTAATCTTAGGAGATTATCAATATAAAAATGCATTTGTAGCTGACCATGAACTTAATGTGGTTGCTTGTTTAACGGAGGTAATGTCAGATGTACAATTCACTTAAATTAACTTTATATACGCAAGAAGACTGCGGTTACTGTAAACTATTGAAAAAGAAATTGTCTGAATGGAACTTTGACTATAGAGAAATAAACATAAGTCATGATTTGTTTGCAAAAGATTTCTTAAAAGAAAAAGGACATCGTACAGTGCCTCAACTTTATTGGCATAACACACATCTAAATAAGATGCCTACAACTGAATTGACATATGAACATCTTTGTGCAGAACTTGATTATGAAAACTATATAGGCGGAGTAGAAAATTGGTCAGTAAGAAAAGCGTCGCTATAGTTGGCGGTGGTATTGCTGGTATAACCACTGCATACTTCTTAGCTAAAAAAGATTATAAAGTAAGACTATTTGATCCTAACGGCATAGCTGAACAATGTAGTTATGCTAACGGTGGTCAACTTTCTGTGTGTAATGCAGAAGTTTGGAATACTTACAGTAATATTGCTAAAGGTATAAAGTGGATGACACAACCTGATGCTCCTCTAGCATTCAGGCCTGATCATTGGTCATGGGAAAAAATAAAATGGATTGCTGGTTTTATTGGTGCAACCATAACAAACAAATATGACTATAACACTCGTAAAACAATAGAATATAGTTTACGTTCAAGAAAGTTACTTAAAAAACTTATCAAAGAACTTGATGTTGACTTTCATCAAAATGATTGTGGTATATTACACATTTATAAAAACGATAAGTCATGGTATAAAGCACAGAAAACACTTGAAAGATTTAAAGATACCGGTTGGGGTAGAGTCGTTAAAAAAGGTAACTTACTAAAGTACGGAATCAAAACAAAAGATATTGTAGGTGCAACATTTACTAAAGGTGATTCTGTTGGAGATATACACACTTTTTGTAAAGAAATTTCGAATTACTTATATCATAATTATGATTATAGAATTGCTGTAAATAAAATAGTTAGAACTGAAGATGAAAAATTTTGGTCAGCTCCAAGAGATTATGCAAAAAGCATACCTGAACTAAAAAAAGAGTTTGATGAGATAATTATATGTGCAGGTGCTTACACAGGTTTGTTAGTTCCAAGTTTGAATATATATCCAATAAAAGGTTATTCAATTACTTATCATCACGAAACAGATGCACCTACAACTTCAGTACTAGATGATGATGCAAAAATTGTGGCATCACCATTTAGTAATAATACTTTTAGAGTTGCCGGAACAGCTGAACTTGCTGGATGGAATCATGAAGTAAGAAAAGATAGAATTGAACCATTAAGAAAATGGGTTAGAAATAATACTTTTGTAAAAGACGAAAGACCAGAAGAATGGGCATGCTTAAGACCTATGACACCAAATATGTTACCTATAATTACTAAATCAAAAGGATTATGGGTTAATAGTGGTGCAGGTCATTTAGGGTGGACTATGGGAATGGCGTTAGCAGAAAGGTTAGTAAATGATTTATCCAGCCGTTGAAGAAATTTTAAATAAAGAAATCGATAGACAAAATAATACTATTGAACTTATAGCAAGTGAAAACTTTGCAAGTCAAGCTGTAAAAGATTTATGTGGAAGTGTATTTACAAATAAGTATGCTGAAGGTTATTCCGGTAAAAGATACTATAATGGTTGTGATCACATGGATGAGATTGAAGACTTAGCAATAGATCAAGTAACAAAGTTATATAAATGTCAGTTTGCTAATGTTCAACCGCATAGTGGTGTAGGTGCAAATACAGCCGTGTATCAAGCACTAATGAATCCGGGTGATACTATACTAGGTATGGACTTAGCAAGTGGTGGTCATTTAAGTCATGGTGCACCACCAACATTAAGTGGTAAATTTTATAAAGCAATATCTTATGGTGTTGATGATAATGGTTTAATTGATTATGAAGAAATTGAAAAGATTGCAGCAATACATAAACCTAAAGTAATAGTTGCAGGTGCTAGTGCATATCCAAGAAAAATTAACTGGCAAAGTTTTAAATACATTGCCAACATGGTTGGTGCTAAATTAGTTTGTGACATGGCACATTACAGTGGATTGATTGCAGGTGATCAATATCCAAGTCCATTACCTTATGCAGATGTGGTAACAAGCACCACACATAAAACATTACGTGGTCCTCGTGGTGGTATGATACTTTGGAATGATGGTGATTTAACTAAAAAAATTAATAGTGCAATATTCCCTGGCACTCAAGGTGGTCCACTTATGAATATTATTGCAGCTAAAGCTCAATGCTTTATGGAAGCAAACACAGAAGAATTTAAAGAATACTCAGAACAAGTAGTTAAGAATGCACGTGCAATGGCACTATCATTAGGACAATATGGAATGAGTGTATTAACAGGTGGAACAGATAGTCATATAATACTATTAGATTTAAGTGATAGTAAATATTCAGGTAGAGGTGCCGCAGATTTACTGGAAAGAAATGGCATTACTGTAAATAAAAATGGAATTCCTAATGATCCTCGTAACTTTGTTGAAACCAGTGGTATCAGAATTGGTACTGCAGCTGAAACAACCAGAGGAAACAAAGAATATTGGTTTAGAGAATTAGCACAAAGAATAGTGAGGATATTAAATGGGTAGTGAAATGGAAATGATTAATCAGTTTGTAAATCAACTTGCAATGTGTGAATTACTATCTGCGCATAGTTTGATACAACCTTCAATGGCGTTTGAATGTGATCAGATACAAACTTTTATAAAAGAATCATACTTTGATAATAACTATAATGCTTTTATAAAATGGTGGGATGCTGTAGTAGTACCAACTGTCGGTGAACTACAAAGCATGTTAGAAAGTAGAATAAATGGAAGTCAAACACTTAAATAGTTTCATTCTTAAAAATAAAGTTAAAAGACATAATGAAGTTAAAGATAAGTTAATGGATCTTATCATTAACAATGAATCTGATTCTACTGAATACGATGGTGGATTTATTTCAAGAACAGATTACCATTTAGACGAAAACCATACTCGAACTTATTTACCTTTATTCTTTGAAATTATAGAACCTATTTTACAAGAACAAGCTAAGTTTTTTATGAGTAAAGAAGCAAATGTACATCATGCATGGTTTCAACAATATTATATGTATGATAAGCACAATTGGCATAACCATGGCAAATCCAATTTTGCGAGTATATATTACTTAGAATTACCAGATACAAATATGAAGACACAATTCTTTGACATCTTAGATAAAAAAATAATTGATGATATTGACATAGAAGAAGGTGATCTTATAACATTTCCTGCATATATAATACATAGATCAAATACAAATACATTATTAAAAAAGACTATAATTTCTTATAATTGTAGCTTTGAAACAATTGACGCACAGAAAGTAGATAAATTATTATGAACCCTTTTGAATTTGTAAATGCAATTAATTACACTAAGAAAAATATTATGATAGATGATATTACGGAAAAAGCTTATGCACCGTATATGGTAAATAGACAATTATCATACTTTCCAGATACTGTATTAGCTGCAAATGAAATGAATCGCAACCACCACCTTGACAATCGTTTACAATTCGATTTTTTTATAAATATAATTAGAAAGCGTAAAAGGTTTTCTAAATGGTATAAACCAGAAACAATAAGTGATTTGGATGCAGTTAAAAAATATTATGGCTATAGCAACGAAAAAGCCCGCCAAGTTTTAACCCTTCTAAGTCCTGAACATATTAATGAATTGAAACGTAAGGTAACAACCGGTGGAAGAAAATAATATAATTGAGTGGAATCCAAACAATATGTTGGAAGTCACTTTAAATGAACCAGATGATTTTTTAAAAGTACGAGAAACATTAACAAGAATTGGTGTAGCATCTCGTAAGGACAACAAACTTTATCAATCATGTCATATACTTCATAAACAAGGAAGATACTTCATTGTACACTTCAAAGAATTATTCTTACTTGATGGAAAGAAATCTAACTTAGAAGAAAATGACGTAGCAAGAAGAAACACAATCGCAACATTAATGAGTGATTGGGGTTTACTGAGTATTGACAATAAAGATAAACTACAACCTATTGCACCTTTAAGACAAATAAAGATTATTTCTTTTAAAGATAAAGACCAATGGGAGTTGTGTCCAAAATATAATATTGGAAACGGTTCAAAGTAAAAAAAAGTTTGTACAAACTATGTACATTTGAAAAAAAAGTATTATATATATTATAGGATGCCGAATGGTTCGGGTCCGCTATAACTAACCTTGCTTAACAGGAGGATACTATGACTGGAAACTTTGTTTTCCCAAGAAACGCTTTTTTAGGTTTTGACCATATTTTCGATGCATTACAAGATATACATGTACATGCAAACGATGGATACCCACCACACAATGTTGTAAGAGACGGCGATAATAAGTACATCATCGAGATGGCTGTTGCCGGTTTCAATAAGAAAGACATTGAAATTAAGGTGAAGGAACATATCCTTACCATCAAAGGAGATAGGGATAAACGTAGAGAAGCAGATGCATATGTTCACAAAGGAATAAGTGGACGTAAATTTGAAAAGTCATTCAGACTGTCGGAATATACCGAAGTAACTGGTGCCGATCTAACCGATGGAATTTTAACTGTCAAACTAGAAGTAGTTTTACCGGAAGAGAAGCAGCCTCGTACAATTAACATTAAATAATTTAACGAGGATTAAATGACAACAACAACCATAACTGCTTATGCATGCAGTTTCTGCGACGCAGTAGCGTCTTTCTTCAAAACAACTTTCAAAAAGATTAAGTTTGGAATGCAGATGAATGCAAACAGACGTGTTGCAAGAGAATTAATACACTTAGGTTTTCATCAGCAAAAAGAATATAGTCAAATTTTGCAAAGAATGAATGATAGAACCATTGATGAATATCACGGTAAGTACTAATGTGGCCTTACACTGAAGAAGAAAACGACTACTTATCCAAATAGAGAAAGGCGGGTTTTGCCCGCCTTTTTTATTATAAATAGTAATTTATAGGAGGTATGCTATGAATATAGAACAGTTACGAAAAGAACTTGAAGTGGATGAAGGAGTTAAGTATGAAATATATAACGATCACCTCGGCTATCCTACTTTCGGCATTGGTCATTTGGTTAGGGATACAGATCCTGAACATGGAAAAGAGATTGGAACACCTGTCTCTGAAGATCGAGTCATCGAAGCATTCAACAAAGACGTTGAATCAGTGCTTAACGACTGCACAATACTATATGGCAATTTCAGCAAGTTGCCTGAAGAAGCTCAACTAATAATAGCTAATATGATGTTTAATCTTGGTAGACCAAGACTTTCAAAATTTAAAGGTATGAAAGCTGGTGTTGATGCCGGTGATTGGAAGAAAGCTGCAGACGAAATGGTTGACTCTGCATGGTATAGACAAGTTCCAAATAGAGCTGGAAGGCTTGTATCTAGAATGAAGGCTTTAGCATGAGTGATGATTTAGATTTTGATTTTGGTTTTACTGCAGTAACTGAAGATGAGTTAGAAGCAGTACAGAAAACTAAAACAACGGCAACATCTGCACAACAAAAATTAGATAAATTATACAATGCAATAACACCTTTACTTAATAATCTTAAAAAGAATCCAGAAAAAGAATACATTCTCTGGCCAAATAGATTAGAAAAAGTAGAACAGTTTGAGGACTACATACAAAAAATATATAAAAAGTAAAAAAGTCCTTTACATTTAGTCAAAAATGTGGTAGAATAACTATAATGGTAAAATTTAAAACATTTTTATTAGAATCACAAGGAAAAGGTCTCACAATGTTTGACGTTGATGAGACTATGTTTATAACTAAAGCAAAAGTAAAGGTAGTTAAAGATGGTAAAGTCATTAAGAAACTGGATAACCAGCAGTTTAATACATATAAGAAAAAAGCTGGAGAAGAGTATGACTTCGGCGAATTCAAAGACGCCAAAGTATTTAACAGGACGTCAACACCCATCGCAAGAATGATTAATAAAGTTAAAGCAATTCTTAAAAATGCTACACGAGCTGGAAGTAAAGTAATAATAGTTACGGCAAGACCTAACTTCGATAATAAAAAATTATTTCTAGATACATTTAGACAACAAGGAATTGACATAGATAAAATCTATGTTGAAAGAGCCGGTAACCTTGGTGGTGGACCGGCTGCAGATAATAAGAAAGTTATTTTTAGAAAGTACTTAGACAAAAAGATATACAAAAGAATAAGACTATTTGATGATGCTAAGTCAAACTTAAAAGCTTTCTTATCATTACAAAAAGATTACCCAGAAGTAAGTTTTGAAGCTTACCATGCAAAATCAAATGGTTCAGTTAACAGAGTCCGCTAAAGAATATTTAGGTAGTATAGCCAATGGTGATTATATAACACTTGGCGTAAAGGGCGGAGGATGTTCAGGATTTCAATACGTTTGGGATTATAAAAAGAACTGGCCAAACGTTAAATGGGGTAAACCAATCGATGATGTATTGGTTCTTGATCCCATGGCAGAAATGTTTGTTTTAGGATGTACAATAGATTATGTAAAAGAACTAGGTGGTTCTTATTTAAAAGTGATAAATCCAAATGCAACTGCGTCCTGCGGTTGTGGCGAATCCTTCGCAGTTTAATTAACAAGTTAAACATAAACTCCTTTACTTTTACTGAAAAGTGTGGTAGAATTAATATAATTGAAGGAGAGCTAAATGTTAAATTATAATCTAAATAACCCAACACCATTTATTAAAAAATATATTTTTAAACACAATCATACCATTAACAAATTCGCAGATTTACTATTTTCGGATTCAAAAATTACTAATTCACCACAATATAATTCACTACCACCATTAACTCAAAAACTCATTTTCGAATTATCACTATACAAATTACAAAACGGCCGCGATTTTTATTTATAAAATCGCATTTTTTCCTTTACTTTTTCGTAAAACTATGGTAGAATATAATTATAATAACGGGAGTACTTATGTCTAAATTACAACAACACTATATTAATTTTCAATCACAACCAACAATACCTAACAAAATTTTATATTTACAAAAAAACCAAAAAGAACTATCAACTTATAACATAAACGTACCAAACCTCATAAAGGCTTGGTCCACTAACGATTGGCCTCATCTTCGTCCAAAACAAACTAACCCAGGATTCTAATGGCATTTTACACTAACATATTACGTTATAAAAACTTTATCCTTCACCGCGGTTATTATGACAACGGTGAAAGATTTTCACGTAAAGAATATTTTCAACCAAAACTATTTGTTTCTTCTAAGATGAAAACTGAATGGACTGGACTTGATGGCAATTCAGTTGCACCATTAGATTTTGAAAGTATGTTTGAAGCAGGTCAATGGTTAAAACAAAACATAGATGTTTCAGGTAGAAACATATATGGTAATAAAAAATTTACTCAACAATTCGTTACAGAAAGATATCCACGTGATATTGAATTCAGACGTGACTTTATTAATGTTGGTACAATAGATATTGAAACAGATTATGATACTGGCTTTCCACATCCAAATGAAGCAAGTCAAACAATACTTGCAATTACATTTAAATCAAGTAAAAGTGGTTTATATCGTGTTTGGGGTTATGGTGACTTCAATGAATCTCAAGCTTTAATAAAGCCAGTAAGATATATCAAATGTAAAGATGAGGTTGAACTACTATCAAAGTTTCTTGAATTTTGGTCAGATCCAAAAAATACACCTGATGTTATTACTGGTTGGAATACCAGATTTTTTGATATACCATACATCGTAAACCGTATGGCAAAAGTATTAGGCATACATGAAATCAATAAACTATCTCCATGGCAGTTACAACTTGAACATAGAAAAATTGTAAGACGTGGTAGTGAAAATGATGTATATGAAATACCCGGCATACAAACACTTGATTATATGGAACTCTTCCAAAAGTTTGGTTATACCTATGGTCCACAAGAATCATATGCACTAAATCATATTGCTTATGTTGTACTTGGTGAAAAGAAACTTTCTTATGAGGAAGAAGGTTCTCTTAAAAATCTTTACAAAGAAGATCATCAAAAGTATATTGATTATAATATGAAAGATGTTGAGTTAGTTGATAGGCTTGAAGAAAAGATGGGTCTTATTACATTGGCACTTACAATAGCTTATAAAGGTGGTGTCAATTATCAAGATACCTTTGGTGTTACTGCAATATGGGAATCAATCATTTATCGTAAACTTAATGCAAATAAAGTTGTAGTACCATTAAGTTCAGAAGAAAAACCATACAGACCTTTTGCCGGTGGTTATGTCAAAGAACCACAAGTTGGTAGACATGAATGGATAGTTTCTTTTGATTTAAATTCACTATATCCAAACTTAATTGTACAATATAATATGTCACCGGAAACTTTAACTGATAATACTCAAATGAATGATGTTAGTTATTATCTAAGTGGTCAAACTGTAAGTGGTGAATATTCAGTTGCGGCCAATGGTTCTACATATCGAAAAGATATTGATGGTGTACTTCCACAAATTATTGAAGAATATTATGATGAACGTGTATCTGTAAAGAAATTACAATTAGCTGCACAAAAAGAAATACAAAAAGGTTATACCACTCAACTTGATAAAGAAATAGTTACACTTGAAAATAAACAGTTGGCTATTAAAATTCTACTTAATAGTTTGTATGGTGCATTAGGTAACAAACACTTTCATTATTTCGATATTAGACTTGCTGAAGGTGTAACATTATCAGGTCAACTTGCAATCCAATGGGCTGAAAAAGCAATGAATGCTGCAATGAATAAATTACTAAACACCGAAAAAGATTATGTTGTAGCAATTGATACGGATTCTTTATATGTTAACTTTGGTCCACTTGTTAAAAAATTATCTCCAACAAATCCTGTATTCTTCTTAGATAAAATTTGTAAAGAACATTTTGAACCAGTGTTACAAAAGTCATATGAAAAATTATTTCAAAATATGAATGCTCATAAAAATAGAATGGTCATGGCTAGGGAAGGTATATCCGATAGCGGTATATGGACTGCAAAGAAAAGATATATTTTAAATGTACATAACAATGAAGGTATTCAATACAAGGAACCTAAACTTAAAATTATGGGTATTGAAGCAATCAAGTCTTCTACACCTGAAGTTGTACGTGATAAATTTAAAAAAGCATTTAACTTAATTATATCAGGTTCACAACAAGAAACACAAAGGTTTATTCAAGATTTTCGTAATGAATTTAAAACTCTTTCGCCTGAACAGGTTGCTTTTCCAAGAAGAGTTTCAAATATTACAGATTGGTATGATCACAAAACAATTTATAAGAAAAGTTGTCCAATACATGTTAGAGGTTCATTACTTTTCAATAAACATCTGAAATTTAATAAACTGCAAAATAAATATGA
>VTLG01015620.1_pt1 | contig 16474 bp, 29 predicted proteins | sample 4694571 | NCBI WGS metagenome assembly VTLG01 (sample SAMN12604809, study PRJNA352737) | marine metagenome | biome: ENVO:00000447; feature: ENVO:00000209|ENVO:00000569|ENVO:01000036; material: ENVO:00002151; isolation source: viral sequences binned using virsorter ...
ACGGCACCTAATTGGCGTGTAGGTGCTAAGAAGAACCTAGACTTCCACAAATATTAATCATTATTTCGGTCATTTTGCATCGTTATCTTCTTTAATTTTTTAAACTTTTTTAGGTTACATTGATCCACACAATAGCCTTCGCCATGACCTAAATCGCGCAGGTTTGATTCTTTGATAAAGTCTTTTTTAAATAGGTATCCTTTAAAGTCTACAACGTGCGGGTCAGTGACAACAGCAAGCACATACATATCCACATGATGATTTATTTTTTTTGTGGCAAGTAGCTTTCCACTCTTGTAATGAGTTGCTTTGATATCATAAGCGTAACCACTGATGACACCGTCAGCACTGCCAGATCGTGGTGTTAGTCCTAGATCTGGAAATGTATTAAACAATTTAGCAAAAGCATATTCCGCTTTCATTCCCATCACATCAGCCTCTTCACCGTTTTGCTTTCCAATCTTTACATCACGCACCCTTGCGGCTCGTGCATTGATTGATCGCATACGACCCAACACTTCACATATTAATACTTCATCCGGATCAAGATGTACAATTGCGCCATCATCTTCTTGTGTTGGTATTTGGTGCATAATAAACACACCTCGAATTGTCATTTATAACTTAACACATATAACAAGAACACAATTTAAATTTGCCGATCTATCTGAATAATCAATTAATGTTATAATTTGTTTAATGTCCTGTAACTTTACCGTCAACAAATACAACGATATTCACGAAATAAGAATAAAAGGAAAAGCCAGAAAAGATTGGGAACAATGGGTGTTGTTAACGTCTGACCGTCATTGGGACAATCCAAAGTCTGATCGACTTCTACAAACTGAGCATTTGAAATTAGCCAAAGAACGTAATGCAATCATTATTGATAACGGTGATTTGCTTTGCGTCATGCAAGGCAAATATGATCCGCGCGGCAGCAAGTCAGGAATAAGACCAGAACACAATGTTGATCATTATCTTGATAAAGTAATTGATGATGCGGCCAACTACTTTGCACCCTATGGTGAAAACTTTGCATTTCTCGTTGTTGGTAACCATGAGGCCAGTGTATCAAAGCGATGCGAAACAAACATATCACAACGGTTTGCCGATCAATTAAAACTAAAATGCCCGGCATCACAAATTCATGTTGGTGGCATAACCGGATACATAAGACTTCGCTTTGATATAGACACAACACATTGTTCTTATTTAATTGATTATCATCATGGATATGGCGGCGGCGGCCCCGTTACCAAAGGAGTAATACAAACTAACCGTCGCGCAGTATATACCGATGCTGATATTGTCATATCAGGACACACACATGAGGCTTGGCAAGTTCCCATACAACGTCGCAAGGTAACAGAAAAAGGAAACATCACGCACCCGATACAATGGCATTTGCAAATCCCATCGTACAAACGCCACTATGGCGGCGGACGTCCTAATTGGGAAAATTTAAAAGGCTTTCCGCCAAAGCCAGTTGGATGTTTATGGTTGCGGTTTTTCTATGACCGCAGACGGAGAAAAGAAGAAAAGCCAAATCACAAGCGCGTCAACTTTGAGCGTCAGCATGATTTGATTGAATTTGGTGCTTAATTTGTTTGCATGAAATTGTTCAATGGTACTTTGCGATATAACTTCTCAATTCTTATTTTATCAAAATTAATTGCTTTCCATTGTGCCATCATATCAATCTTTTGAAATTTTGAACCTTGTTCAGAGTACCATTGATCGTCCCTTGATAATAGTTGGTTAACTGATGAATCTTTATCAACAATTAATTCACCTTTAAATCCTCCAAATATTTTCCAAACTGATTCGGCAAATTCTTTTGTGTAGGTAAATTTCATTTCAATTTTATTTTACCCTCGGCAATGTAGCGAATCAAAACACGCCATGACGGTTTGCCTTGATAGGTTGCATCATGGTCTTTTGCTAGTTGCTGCAAAGCATTCCATGATTCAGTTTTGAGTTTTATAGATTGTCGCGTTGTATCCATTAATCAATTTTTAACATTAGCTTTGGTCTGCAATTATATTCATTAGACCATTCATTAAGCTCAATTAAATCGCCATCATTAACCATTTTTTCATGCAACAATTGATCTCTCATATCATAACACCAATCTCTTTGATCATCTTCGTCTGTAATTTTATTAAACTGATCCAATTGTTTTTTGCTCAACAGATCAAACAAATGAACATCAATGTGAACAAATGAATTATAATGTTTCACATCAATATTTATGGCGTCACTAGCATATTCTATTTCAACAGATTTCATCTTATTTCTCTAAATTTCCTTTTGTTTCATAAATATGCTTCATTGCCGCTTCAGCATTTTCATATTGATATATTTTTGCATCAATCCAATCCTCATCGCTTTTTTGATAGCAACAAAGAACAACAGGCTCCTCAAGTGTCACATTTCCCCAACCAACGTCTTCAGCCGAACCAAGAACAAAATGTTGTGTTGGATGTTGCCAGTAATTTAAAAAATCAATATTACCGCCGGTTGCAATTGGCTCGAAATCGTATTTCTTGCCGAGTTTAATTAAATTTTCACTGAGATTATACATGGTTTTAAAGAGGTGTTCCGTCAATGTCAGATGGCAAATTTTCGTTACCAAGATCAGCAATTGCCAATGCTTGATTTGTCGCTATGTCAAAACGGCGGCTTTCTAATTCATTTGGATTTCCGCATGTCCAAATCAATAAAGTTTTTTGACCATCTTTTTCATAAATGTCGTTCACAAAGCCTTTTAAATGCTCACACTTAAAAGCCTCATTTGATGTTCTAAAAAAAACATAATCACCGACTGTGATGTTTTCTGGATTGAATTTTGTATTAGTCATTTTCTTGTGTTTAATAAATATTATTAATTCTTAATAAGTATTGTCTAAAGGTAGCTACCTTGCAAGTGTTTTTAGTATTATTTGATAGATAAAAGGATTGTGAGTCCTCTGCTCATATTGCAAAAAACTGATACTAAAACTGATACTAAAGTGATACTATTTTGCTCAAAATTATGAAAACCTATGCAAAACAACAAAAATTAAACGATTTGTAAGTCGTTGATTATGTATGTACTTGCAAAGGTTTAAAAAACATTGCAAATCACAAATACTGGATTTTCAGTCCTCTGCTCTACCAACTGAGCTACCGAGCCAATTTATTGATTCTAAGGAACTTACAAAGAATCGATCTATTGTGACACCTTTTTTGATACTAGGATTTGATACTAAAGACTTATTATGTTTAAATACTTTTGCAAACAAGTTATGAAAACTACTAACAAATCTGAATGGATAAAAACTAGGCACAATTATTTATATAAGCGTCAAAGCGGAAAGTATTATGCCCGGATATCGGTCGATGGCAAACAAACTTTTAAAAGTCTCAAAACCGATCAACTAGAAATTGCCAAAGCCAAATTGCGCGAATTGATTAAGCGTGTTGAGACTGGTCAAAAGATAGCCTCACAACGTGATCATGGCCGCACACTAGGCGCAATTATTGATGAAATGATTGAACGCACTGACAACAGTCTGCACCTCAAACCGGGTTCTATAAAGTTTGAAAAACGCTGCCTTGGTTACATCAAAAAGCATTGGCATCAAGACGCCAACGCTCAAAAGCTCAAAGACATCAGTAAAAATCACATTCTGGCATTTTTTAAGCACATGCGAACCCATTATGCGACGTCATCATTTAACCGCTGCAAAGGCATATTTGGCAACATCATCAAAGAGGCTGAAAAATTTGGTGTTTATATTGAACCAATTACCGACGTTAAACGCGTTCCGGATGTGATCCGTAAAATCAAATTGCCTGATGATGTAACATTTCAGAAATGGCTTAATGAGATGAAAAAAGAAAAGGGTGGTTTGGAACGTGATCATTATGTGCGGTTGTTGGCATATTCTGGCATGCGTCCGGATTCTGAAGCCTATCAGTTAACGTGGAACGACGTTGATTTTGAAAACGAGATTGTCCACATTAAAGGCGATCCAGAAACCGGCACCAAAAACGACCGTCAAAAGCAATCGGCTAAAGATCAAGGCGATGGTCGCGAGTTGCCTATGAACGACAATTTGAAAGCACTATTGCTTGAAATTAAAGAGACGTACCCAGACGCAAAACCATCTGATAAGGTTGTGACCGTTAAAAATCCAAGAAAAGCAATGGAGAATGCCGCTTATCGTATTGGAATGACGCCACGTTTAAGACGCGCAGATATGAGAAAATACTTCACGACAAAATGTCTAAATGCCGGTGTTGATGTTCCAACTGTTGCGGCTTGGCGTGGTGATTCTGACGGTGGTGCAATGCTTTTAAAAGTTTATGCAATGAATCTAAGCGGCCATCAAAAACAAATGGCGGCTAAAGTTTCATTTTAATATTGATCAACTTCTTTAATTCGTTCTCCAATCCATCGCACGACAGGAACGGCAAACGAATTACCGATGGCTTTGTATCTTGGCCCATCCGGACATTCTTCCGGCGGTTTGTTACGGTATGCGATGCGTGTCCAGTTATCCGGGAAGCCTTGCAAGCGTTCGCATTCAACCGGCGTTAATCGCCTGACACCGTTTTTGATGATCGGATCTTGTTTTGCATGGACGCAATACGTATCTGGAATCAATCGGTTAGAATAAGCGTCTTGGCCGGAATAGCTTCCGGGGTGGCTGTCTGCGCACAAGGCTCCAGTGACGCTTTTTGTAGGGCAGTTTTGAGAATCGGATTGAGTTTTATTGGTCTGGTCTTTTCTCTTCTTAGTATCCCCTTGCAAGCTCTCTGGCTTAAATAGTACCGCGGCGGCACGTCGCCAATCTCCAAGATATCCGACAATGAACAATCGTCGTCGTCGTTGTGGCACTCCGTAGTGTTGAGCGTCAAAAATCTTGTAGGCGAACCCATACCCGAATTGTGCCAAGTGCCAGAGGATGGTGCCAAAGTCTTTTCCTCCGTTTGATGACAAAAGTCCATAGACGTTTTCGAGTATAAACCAACGCGGCTTTGCTTGCTCAAGAAATGAAAGATATTCGAGTGTAAGGTTTCCGCGAGCGTCCGCCATGCCTTGTCGCTGTCCGGCGACTGAGTATGAAACGCAAGGCGGCCCCCCAACGGCAACATCAATTGCTGTTGAGAGTCGCCATGCTCCATGTCGTTTAATGTCTCCAAAATTTGTAATGCCTGGAAATTTTTGTTTTAGTAATTCGCAACAGAACGGATCAATTTCACTCAATCCAACGGTCTTAAATCCAAGCGGTTTCAATGCAACACTGGCCGCTTCAATTCCCGAAAAACATGAAAACAATTTCAAACTTAATAAACCTTATTAAGACTAATCCAAAAAAATTAATCGCCAATTTTGTACAATCTAAGAGATATCCAAAACCCAAAAATAATCATAAACAAACCGGCCACTCCAATGAGCAATGGATTGTTTATGGGTTTTGCGGTTAGTTCTTCCGCAATTCCTAAGAACATTGGAAACATAATACAGAGTGCGTTTAACGTCGCTAGTGTTTTATTATTCATAAGATTTCATTTAATTTCATTAACTTTCATCACGATCTTTTGCGCTGTTAATGATGCGATCCACTTCGGACGCCGGTACCAATTTTTTACCGTATCCGTTAATGGTTTTAATTTTGTTTTGATAATTTAGACGATATGTCCATGTGTGTGATTTGCCGAATAACTCGCCAAATTCTTTAAATGAATATGCTGCTCTTTTGTGTTTCATAATTAGGCACCCCAAATTGCAATGATTCTAATGAATCCATCTGGGTTAAAATTGATATTAGTGTTTATTGTTACAAGTGTGTTGAATTGTGCGTCGTGTATTATTGCAATGGGACGTATCCAACCGGGTGATTCTGGCCCAAATAAGTTTTGATCCAAAACTTCTAAGATGTACCAAACTGGACGCAATGACATAAATCTTGGATCGTCAGCAAATTTTGGATCGTTAGAATCTGAAATAAATTCAACGACAAATTCACCAGTGACACGATCCCATTTGTAATTTAATTCTGGCGTCGGCGGTGGTTGAATATGGTCATCGCTTAAAACAACAATATTTAATAAAAAGAAAACTGTTAAAATAGCTCTCAAGTCAGTTGTTGAACCTCCTCAAGTTTCTTTTCTAATGATTGCGGATAGGTGATTTTGCCATGTCCCGGCCAGTGATTAGTTTCGGCAGCCAATCGAATTTGATTTAATAAAAAACGATATTCCGCGCGTCCAAGTTCAATCAAACAATCTTCGGCTTGATGAAAATGTGCTTCATAAGGTGCTGACTTTTCGCAAAAAATCCAACCGGCTTTGCAATCCTCTGTGACTAATCCGGCTGAAATTGCGATGTCTTTATAAAATGCCATCTGTCGATACCATTTAAAAATGTTAATGGATCTGCCCGGCGACCATTCGGCAATGCTTTTTAAATCAACGATTAAACCATTGCCATCATTAGCGAGTGAATCAATATAATCCAAACGAGCTTTGCATGGCAGCGGCTTTCCGGTTGCGTCATTGAGATCATTAAAAACAGAAACCTCACATTCATAATTAAGTGAATTAAATATTTCGACACAATAAGGATCGACAGCAAATTTTTGATCCTTCATTGATCGAGTCATGTTTTCAATTTGTTGCATGGTTGAATCTGACAATAATTCACTGCCTTCAAACTCGATGTCCTTCACAAAATTTTTCCAGGCACTCAAGTTTTTAGAAAACTTTTCTGATGGTTTGCGCTTTTGTTCAATTTGTTCCTTTTGTGCTTTTAACAAAATTTCATCATACAAAAGTTTGTCTTCAATTACATACTCTTCATTGAACTCTTCTGGCTCTAACACATAACTATGAAACGCGCGTCCAAAAGTTAATGCCGGCGACGACTTTTTCTTTTCACCCTTTTCAAGTACATGGTTGTAATAAAACCGCGCTGCTGATCCGGAGTCTTTTTTGTCATCATCAATATCTGATAATGATGAAGAGTTAATAACCAAGCCATTTAAGCCCGGCAATCGCGAATCGGTGTTGCGATAATTTTGATATTGTTTAAAAGGCAATCCCCTTTCAATTTTATTCATTTTCTTGTCCTATTTTTTTGTTAGTTAAATCCTTTCCCATGTGTTGCTGAATGCCTCCCGGTACTTGATACATTGGACACAATGGCCGGCATCTAATAAACGGGCCTTGTCCAAATGGAGTTTTTCCAAAGGCTGGATACAAAGTAATCTTTTGACCTGCCCATTTTTTAAGGTCGCGACCTAATCCCATTTTTATCAGTCTGAATTGTGTAGTCGGCATTTCCCAATGCTTGCCTTTGCCTTCAAATTTTAGTGCAAACTTTGTTGATGTTCTTTTGTTGGCATAAGCTAATCCGCCCGGCGGAATCACTTCAGCAATGGTTGTTGTCACTTCTGACCAAACGCCGTTAATGATTAAATCGTCGGCATAAATAAATTGGCTGTCTTTTTCTTGTAATGCTTTCATATTTTAAAAAGGAATATCGTCGTCGTCTTGTAAATTTTGTTGTGGCGGTGCCTGTTGTTGTTGCGGTTGCTGACGTGGCTTGGAATTTTCAGTGTTGTTTTTTGGATAAAGATTTAACCAACCATTCCAATCAGGTGATAAAGGTGCTGCGTTTAATTTTATTCCAATTTGCCCATCCTCATTTTTTGTCGCGTATCCACAATTTTGATATCGCTTTTTTTCTTTTCCTTCTGGCGTCGTGTAACTGCCAATTGTGGCGACGACATCGAATGTTGTTTTGCTCATCTTATATATTTTTTTTGTTCGTTGTTAATAAATTTAAATCCGGCAATGTTTAGTTGCCAAAGAAGCTCCAAATATGATCGGCAAATGTTCCTGACTTTGTTTTTTTGTTCTGCAATAATTTCAACACGCAATTGATCAGAAAACAGTCGCACAAATTGATTATACCTTTTTTCAAGGCGGTCTTTGCCTTGTGTCAATGAAGCGTAATGTTGATGCTCTTCTTTAAAGATTTGAAAAACATCAATTTGATATTTTATATCAGATTCCATTTTTAATCCTCCATACGGTCGCACCATTGCCATTTGCTGATTTGCGTCTTTGTCCAGTTGATTCAATTTTGTCTTGCGCTCGTAATTCTGAAACGCGTGGTCGAATGGCTAAAATGTTATCATCTAATAAATCAGCGACCTCATCGCTTGTTAATCCGTCAGGATGCAATCTAAACAAACGCAACGCCATCATTCGTCGTTTGTTGTTCAATTCTTTGTTTTGTTTTTTGGCGTTTTCTTTACTGGCTCCGGCAATCTCTTTAAAACCGGCCCCAAACGGATACATTTCTAATTGCTTTATCATTTTTTTTACTTGGTTATTTGTTCAGTTAAATTTTTTAAAATGGCTAAATTGGCCTCTCTTTCTTCATCTGTGATTTCCTCCGGTTCCGGTGCCACATACGTTTTTTCTTCTGGTAATTTCTTTGGCTTATTTGATGCCTTAAATGCGACCGCTCTTTGAATGAGCTTGCCTAGTCCGGCCAATGCTGATTGCGCGTCCTGTGCAATCCTCGGCTCTTTCATTCCGTTTTTTCCTGCGCGATGTCGCTTAATAAAATAAACCGCATTATCAACATCCGAATCAGTAAAATTCATGGTCTTTTGCTCAATGTAAAAAATCCGCTTGGCTTCAGAGCTAATCCATTCCGCTTTTGAATCATAAGCATCAGCTAATTTTTGAGCCGTCCGATTTACAAAGTTTGCCAATTCTTTTTTTTCTAAATCAACTTGATCCACAACACCAACACCTGATTCTGTTTCGCTCTTAGTAATCTGTGTTGTTGTTATATTCTTTTCTTCTCTTCTCTTCTTTTCTCTAGTCCGCGTCGTGTCCGCTTTTTGTCCGCTTTTTGGCGGACACTTTCGGGACGCTGCTTTTCGCTTTTGTTCACGCGCTCTTGATTTAGCCGTTGATCCATTATGTTCTTCATAATTAACAAATTGCACACCCTTGGCTGTTTCCTTCAACCATCCCACACCGGCCATTGATTCAGCTAAACCGGGACATGCAACCATCGAATCTAAATCAAAAAACGTTAATCCTTCAAGCAAGCCAGATTCCGTTGCATGCTCATCGGCTATCATCCATAAATGCACAACAGCCCCTAGACTCTGGACAGGTGTCCATTTTAACGCGGACGAAATGCGGACAAGTTTTGGACTTGTTCTTAAATTTGTTTGCACCTTAATCCAGTTCATTTTAGTAATTCGCTTGCCTTCAAAGTCATTCCCTCAAGCATCATTTGTTTTTGTTCCTTAGTCGCATTTTTTAGGATTTCACGCGCACAATGAACATGGCTGTCAGCAAGTGATTTTGCTTTTCGTTGAATCGGACATTGATCAATAGTGTCCAAAAATATTTGAAACAGCTTAATCGGAATCTGTGATTCACCTTTTAAAATTGCCATGCTTAAATATTGGAAGTATCTCTTGTCGCGGTATTGGGTTGACCACCCTCTGCACTCAATTTTCACGCGTTAGCGAGCGGCGGAAGAGTGTTCACAAGAGGCATACTGTCGAGCCTTGTCGTCGATTCTCCCAACGCTCTATTCTCTTCCTCCGCTCTCATTTCGCGTAAATGTCTTCTCAAATTTGTAATCGCAAACCAATGTTGCTCCGCGGAATGATAAAGCCTTGCCATTAAAGCAAGCCCGGCAAATGACAATGCCACAAAACTTATGGCCGCCAATAACATTCCATAGAAGCAAAAAACAATGGCCGTCATACTGGTAACAAATATGGCTTTTTTTGTGTGCCTTACATTTTTTAAACAACGTAATTCACCAAGTCGATGTTTGCGGAATTGATTGTTAATGTGTCTCATATTTTTTACTTGTTAAAAATTAGGTGACCGCGCCGGCCCCCCACGAACTCGGCGCAGTCGTTTCACTCCATGACAATTCGAGGTGAAATTATTTGGTGAATACTTTGTTATTAACTAGAGCTTGCTTAATAACCTTACTTGCAAAATCTGGTAATTTTTCAGAAGCTAAAACAGCTTCACTTTTTAAAGTGCGGTGAGTCTCTTCGTCTAATTTGACGGTAATTGTTTTGGTTTTCATTAGTTAAGTATTATTAAATTATATTAAGTCTTAATAAGTCTCAACCATAAAATTATTGTTTTGATAGTAAGTATTGTAAAACTGTTAGTTTTACAGACTTTTGTAATGAAAAAAAATTAAATGCAATTTACAAACCTTTGCATTTTATAACAGATTATAATTAACCTTGCCTTTGTTGCTGTGCTTTTTTTTCTTCCAACCTAATTTTGCGGCGAATGATTTTACCAATTAAATGATCAGGTGTTATGCCAATTTTTCTTGCGCCTTGCTTGATAAAACAATGCTGAAATGAACACATTTTAAATAAATAGCGGTATTTTTTATTAAATGACATAACCAACAGAAAAAAGTTAAATGCAAATTAATTGCCTATTTATATAAAAATAATTCCTAGCATTCAAACAAATTTTACCAAGTCTTAATAAAAGTTTGCAAAACTTAATAAATGTTGTTTTATTACCGAAATAAATAACCCACACAAGAAAATATGGCGACTAAAGGAATCGGCGCAGGAAAACAAAATGTTTCTGTGACCTTAACAGATAAAGAAAAAGATATACTTGAAAAACTAGCATTGAAATCAGGCATGAGCCGAAGCGAATATTGTCGTTCTGCATTGCGTGAATACATTGAATCAAAGACTTATTTTTCAAGACCTCAAAAAAAACAAGGTTAGTCTTTTTTTAAAGCGTCTAATATTGCGGATTGTTTAACTTCAATCCTTTCAAGTGCTTTGTCGTTTGCACTTTGCTGTACTCGTATTACCGCGATATCTGTTTTTATTTCAGATATTGTTTTAGAATTAGTGTCAATTTTTGACTCGTTTAATGAAATGGTTTTGTCGTGTTCTATTAACTGCGCCTCTTCTTTTGCTTCATTAGTAATAACAGAAATGGCAAACCCGGCAAAACTAACGGCTCCAGATAATATTGTAATCACAAACCATTTCGGCAGCTTAACAACATTGCCAGATCCTTCAACATCGCATGTCATGATTGATCAAAGAGTAAATACTTAAACACTTTTTGATTATTGTTTTTTAATTCAAATTCAAGCGTTGTTCTAAAAGCCGTCCATTGATCCGGCGGCACTGTTTGACAGCCGGCGGAGCTTGTTGTTTCCCATCCACCACTGTGAATGTTGATGCCAAAATATCCTTCGTCTTCATACGGCGGATCACCGTCGCGCGTCACTGTAACTTTGGCCGCTTGTCTGAACGCTTTATATTTTCCTCGATGCAGTCCGCATTTATAATTCCAGGCACCCTTGTTTAAAACGGCCATGCCTTTTTTTGTGCCTGTGCCTTTGCCTTTGCGGAATGATGTTGGATCTGTATTGCCGGCAAACGATTTAAAACAATGCGGCGATTTAATAAAAAAAGCGTCGTCATAAATGCCGCGGTCGTTTTTGCCAACGCGTCCCATGCTATTTAAGCGGTATCCTCTAACACCAACTAAAACGACATATTTGTGTGCGCCTTCCCCAAGCTCAGTTTCAACTTTTCCATCAATTATTGCAGGTAAAAGAGTTGGCCGATCATTGGGGAAAAGCGCGGTCATTTACTTTAAGGATTCAAGCTCCTCATTAATTTTATTTGCGTAAACAATCCCACCAACGCGGAATGATCTTGTGTTTACCTCAAGGCCAAGGCCAGTTCGTGGATCGGTTACTATACGAGACTCAATTTCTGAGACTTCCTGACTTAATGGATTATTAAAAACGCATCCCACGTTCATAAATCCAATCACTCCTAATATTAATGCTAGTTTTTTCATAAATTAATCAACTGCGTGTGGCACTGTTTTATTTTCTAGCCCTGCAACAATTCGCGTTTTTACTCCCGGCCAACCATCTTCCTTTAATCCGGCTTTTTTCTGGATTCCCTTAACCAGTTTATTTGATGACCACTTAACGCCAATTTCTAGCAAGGCAATCAAGAACGCGCCAACGCCGGCCGCAATTTGCTTTGCAGCGTCATCAGATTCAACACCAATTGCAGCAAACCAACCGGCAAGAGCCAGTGCAATTTTATTTGTTAACCATCCAATTTTTGAATGGCTCCACTTTTGGGCTAATCGAATTAAACTTTGCATAATTGGCGGATATTGTTGTTTTTTTAAAAATCCTTTTCTATGAATCATTCCTTTTTAGGTTCTTCTTTTTTTTCTTGCTCTGGCTTTAAGGCAAAAAATTTACGCATGGCGGAAATAAACTCCTCACCGGCGTTTGCAACTTGGATTCCACTGGCCCGAATCCCCTGATCAACTAATTGTGCCAATACAGTAAACTCGTTTTCGGTTAGATTATCTTTTTTCATATTTAATAATGTTTATTAAGTCTTATTAAGTTGCAATTAATATTTACTATCAGATTACAAACCAGTTTGAACCGTCAGATATTAAAGTAACTGAGCCTCGATTTGTTGAAATAGTGTAATTAGCTGCACCGTCAATGGTTGTTGAGCCTTCTGGATCAATAACAATATTATTTGATGAAGCATATCCGTCACGTTCTTTAATGATTAACACTCGCCCAAGATTACATTGTGCCGTTGGAATTGTAAGTGTTCGACTTGCACTTAAATCATGAAAAATAACAACATGATTTGCTGAAGTGACTGTATAATCAGAATCATTTGAAAGAACTGTATTATACTCAACGCCGCGATGGTGTTTAACTGTTTCACGATCACCATGACATTGTAAATATGTTGTCGATCCACCCGAACCATCGTCAGATTGAAGTATTATGTCTTTATCATTAGCGTAATTAGTAATATATAAATCACCATTGGTAACAACCATTGAAGAGTCAGTACCATTATGGAAAAGATATAAATCCGATCCTGTTCCAAAACCTAAACGACTATTGTCAGGAAATATTGTAAATGGATTTCCTGATGAAAGCGATCCATCTAAATAGAAATAGGTTTCTGTGCCACCACTACCGTCATCACATCTGAAAATAATATCTTTATCATCAGTTCCATTTTGTATATAAAGATCACCTGTATTATTTTCTAAAAATGTATTTGTGCCATTATGATATATTTTAAAATCTCCATCATCACCAAAAGCTAAATGTGAACTATCTGGAAATTTAGTATAAGGATTGCCAGCAGAAGCACTACCATCTAAATAAAAATAGGTTTCTGTTCCACCAGACCCATCATCGCATTTAAAGATGATATCTTTATCGTCCGCAGAGTTTTCAATATAAAGATCTCCATTGGTATTTTTTATAAAAGAGTTAGTTCCATTGTGTGACAATTGAAGGTCGCCACCAGTTCCAAATTTTCCATAAGCTCCATCTGCGTGTTGAGTAGATTTTGAAAATATGGTGTGAAACATTCCACCATCTAGGCGCACATATTCATCCATACCATTACTACCATCATCGCAGTAAAAACGTATGTCAGAACCATTTGAATCATTCTTAATATCAAGATGACCAGTTTCGTTTTGAATAATAGAATTAGATCCTGCGTCATGGTAAATATTTAAATCATTACTATTTCCCCACCTTGCAATAACATTATCACCATGCCTTGTGTTGTAAGAAAATATTGTTAAGGCTTCACTGCCATCTACACGGAAGTATTCAGCAAACCCTCCTGATCCGTTATCAGACTGGAAGCTAATATCTTTATCGTCAGCACTGTTGATAAAATACATATCACCAGTTGCATTAGTGACATATGAGTTACTGCCATCATGATACAGTTGAAGATCGTTTCCTGTACCTAGGTTTAATTGAACATTATCCTCATGACGTGTACTTTTTAAAAATTTAGTTATAACAAGACCACCATCTAAACCAAAATATTTAGTTGCGCTACCACTGCCGTCATCTGCATAAAATTCCAAATCTGAATCCGCTGCCAAAGTTTTAATAGCAAGATCCCCGGTTGCGTTTTGAATCGTGCCAGTTGCGCCATTATGCGTCACTTGCATATCGTTTCCAGTTCCTAGCTGAATCTGAACGCCATCAAGCAATCTTAATTCTTTGCTGAATACAATGTTTGTCGCACTACCATCTAAATAAAAATAGGTTTCAAATCCTCCACTACCATCGTCACTACGGAAAACAATGTCTTTGTCGTCTGCTTTATTTGTAATGTATAGATCTCCAGTATTATTTTCAATAACTGAATCTGTAGCATTGTGATAAATCCTAAGATCAGCAAGCCCAGATCCAAATTGTAACTTAGAGTTATCGGGGAATACTGTCTTAGGTGTCCCGTCCGTGTTCATTGACCCATCTAAAAAGAAATAGGTTTCTGTTCCACCGCTGCCATCATCACAATCAAATATTATATCGCTATCATTTGCATAATTACGAATAAATAAATTTCCAGTATAATTGTTAATTTCACTACTTGTTCCATTGTGTGATATACGCAAATCATCTGAATCACCAAAACTTGAAATCATTGTATCAAGATTTCTGGTATGCCTAGAAAAGACAACGTATGTGTCACCACCATCTAAACGGAAATATTCAGTTACGCCACCACTGCCGTCATCACATTGGAAAATAATGTCACCATCATCTTGTTCATTTTTTATAAATAAACTGCCTGTGTAATTTCTTATATAACTATCTGAACCACCATGATAAAGCTGTAAATCATCTCCTGCACCAAAAATCAAATTTTTGCCGTCCGGAAATGAAGTATGTTGCAATAATTTATTTCTTGTTACAGACCCATCTAGCTGTATGTAAGTAGCATTACCCCCGGCACCATCGTCACATATTAATAAAATATCTTTATCGTCTGCGCTGTTATGGATTCTTAAATCACCAGTCGCATTTTCTAAATATGTATCTGTTCCGTTATGGTAATAAGAAGCATCACCTAAAGAACCAACTACAAACCGGCTTCCGTCATCTAATTGAATGCCTTGATTAAACTGCCATCTGTTAGTTGCATCAGTCCATTGAATTGTATAATCACTGGCCCCCTTTAAAGTAATACCACCACCGTCGGCTGTTGTGTCAGATGGACTTGAAACATTGCCAAGAATTATATTTTTATCCTCAACATTTAATGTACCGACATCTACCGTAAATGTATCGCCCGAAAGCAACATATCCCCGGTAACAGTCAAATCTCCTGATACAGTTGCACCGGCTGAAGTGGTTTCTATTTTCTTTACGTTGTCATGATATAATTCAACCGCTCCATTTGCGGCACAAAAAATCATATCTTCACCATTACCACTTTCTAGCTGTATGGTATTATGAGACTGTATATAAAGACTTCCAGTGCCAATATTGTTTGTTATTTTGCTGTGAGTTCCATCGTGGTAAATTTGTAAATCACCACTATTTCCAAAAACAGCTTTTTTTGAATCTGAATATTTGGTGTCCTTATCGAATTGAGTTAATCCAGCCGAACCATCAATGGCAATGTATTGAGCTAAACCACCAGAGCCATCGTCAGTTTGAAATACTATGTCTTTGTCAGTGGCATCATTACGAATATATAAGTTTCCCTCATAGTTTGAAATGTAACTGTCAGCCCCATTGTGTTCTAAAATTAAATCATTGCTATTACCAAAAGTTAATTTTGAATTATCGGGGAATACAGTAAACGGTGATCCAGAAGAAGCAGACCCATCTAAGTAGAAATAGGTTTCATTTCCACCAGACCCGTCATCAGCTTTAAATACAATATCTTTATCAGCAGCAGCTTGACGGATATAAAAGTCACCTGTGTAATTATCTAGATATGTGTTGGCCCCATCGTGCATAAAACGAGCATCACCACCTGTACCAATACGAAGTGGTATTGCATCATCCATACGGATTTCTTTATGTGCCTTAGTGTATCCAGAATCACCATCTAAACGAAAATATGGTGTAACACCTCCACTGCCATCATCGCATTCAAATATTATATCGGCGTCATCTGCATAATTAGTGAACTTAATATTTCCAGTTGTGTTTGAAATTAAAGCATTAGTTCCATTATGAACTATTGCTAAATCTAAACCGCTTCCAAATTGCAAATATGAATTATCAGGAAATACTGTAATGGGATTACCACTTGAAGCTGATCCATCTAAAAAGAAGTAGGTTTCTGTGCCACCACTGCCATCATCACATGAAAAAATTATATCTTTATCATTGGCGGAATTTTGAATTAGTAAATCACCAGTATAATTTAAAATTCTTGAGTCTGTTCCGTTGTGGTCAATTCCTAAGTCATTACCCGTCCCAAAAGCTGCGGATATACTATCTTGAAAAGTAATTTGTTTAGAAGCTACTGAATAACCTAGTCCACCATCTAAATGAAAATAAGTTGTAACTCCACCACTGCCGTCGTCGCAACGG
>VTLG01006905.1_pt1 | contig 16470 bp, 31 predicted proteins | sample 4694571 | NCBI WGS metagenome assembly VTLG01 (sample SAMN12604809, study PRJNA352737) | marine metagenome | biome: ENVO:00000447; feature: ENVO:00000209|ENVO:00000569|ENVO:01000036; material: ENVO:00002151; isolation source: viral sequences binned using virsorter ...
AGGGATATGTATCTCCTGAAACTTTTTATGAACATCAGATGGTTGTCGATATAGATGCAACTGCACAGCAGACAGGACAGTCAATAGAAACAGTAATTTCTAATTTAGAAACATTAATTAACAGCGTTGCACAAATTAGTTTTAAGTTTGGAGCAGTCGATAAATTTGTAGCTGCAGACAGAGAGAGAAGTAGCTTTTCCTATGGGTTAAAAACATGGGAAGCAGGCGGTCCAAACTCATTAGCAGAACGATCGGGACTTTGTACATTAACACTTATAGAGAAGGTGGCATCATGAAAATACCAGAAGGAAGAATGCCTTTGGCTAAATTGGTCGGAGAAGAAAACGATAAGGCTTTGGCTCGTATCAAAAGAGCACTTGATGACATGTTGCAACGTCACGATTATCCGGAAGATGTTGTGCTTATGGTTACTAATTATGCAAACACCTGGGCAAAAGAATGGAAAGCAAAAGGGGTAGGAAAAAAGAAAGACAGTTTTCAAGAATTTAACAATCGTGGAATAGCAGGATTTGGCGGGCTTACTCATTTGGGAATTGCTCAAATGAAAGCAGTTAAACGACACGCTATTAATCAAGGAAAAATACCTAAGTCTGGAGAGAGTTAAGAGGTGGTTATGGATTACAAAGATCAAGAACAACAACGACTACGTAATCAAGTTCAAGACTTGCAAAAGATATTTGCAAGGATAGACCTAGAAAAAAGGAGAGCAATGCAAAGAACAAAAAAATTAGGAGTTTTAGGAATAATAGTTACAGGAATATCTATAGGAGTTTCAGCATATTTAGCTATCAAATTTAGAGGTGGGTAATGACATCTGAAAAAAAACAAAAAGAAGTGAAAGAAGCTACGACTATTACGGGTCGTGAACTAATAGTGTTAGTTATTTTTTCTCCTATTGTTTTTACTTGGCTTTTCCTTGCCGCACGAATAATTTGGAGTGCTACAACGTCTCAGGAGACCTTGGAGAATATCGAGGGTTTGTTAACAGCTTTGGCCGTGATGACTTTGCCCGTTTCTGCAGGGTTAACAAAGATTTTTGAAGACATGGGAAATAAAAAATAAGAACTTAATTAACAGGAGGTTCTGATGAAAAAATGGAAATTAATAATTAAAGAGAGACAGATTCACTTCCCAACCCTCAGCATACCTTTAATTAAATTTAAAATAACTTTACCGATTTCTTTTAATTTAAAAAGCCCAACCATTACAGGATTAAATTTGGGCAAAAGAAGTAAGTCAGTTGTTGCTTCTGCATTAATTGTTTCTTCTTTAGTTGTAGGCGGAGCGATATATTTTTCAATAGAAGGACTAGACCAAGTGCCAGTATATCCTGAACCTGCTGTGTACGATGCAGGTGCTTCTCAGGCTAGAGATTTAAAAACAATTGGAGAAGGTCAAAGAAATTCTCAGCCAACTCAAACTCTATTTTTAGAAGTTGGAGGAGCAAGAATCCAAGACATTATATTTACAGATGTTAATGTCGGTGCCGATAGCCCTAGCTTTACTGATGCAATATCTATATCTAGTACTGGAAGTGGTTCAATAGTATGCGAAAAACTGGAGATCATAGATGTCGAATCACCTACATTTAAACTAGGGACATCAACTATTTATTCATTATCTGTCGGAACTACTACAGCTGATGGAGTATCTATAAATGGAACTCTTTCAAACGACCCGGTAGATTATCGCTTTGGAAGTACCAGGGGAGCATTAAATATACCTGCTGTATCTGGAGTGGATGTTGACCGAATCATTATCCAGAACTCCGGAACTGCCACAACTACTATTGGGACAATTAGATTTGAAAGAGTCTCTGCATTTAACACAGGGATTAACTTAGCTAACCTGACCTGCAGTTCAGTTGTGATTAAAGGTACAGATACTGACCGATCTATTTTTGGAGATGGCACCGGTATTGATAATGCCAGTTTCAGAATTGGGTCAACAGATGGAAGTGTTGGCACAGTCAAAGTAAGTAGCATTCCATCCATAAACAACATTGTTGAAAGGAACGTAAGTGTCAAATAAATATGGTAGCTAACCAAACAAAACGAGAATGCGATACATGTAAATGGTTGGAGTCTCAAAAAGATTCTTTGCAATACCAGGAAGATCAGAGCAATTTAGAAGAACAATATAAAGAGATAGCTGCTGTGATGCTCGACCATCGGCAGATATTTCATGTAGGAGAAAACAAATGATAGGAAAAATTCGACCACAAATACTTCTAAGTATGCTGTTAGCGACAGGCTTCAGTATTTTCGCTTTGTATATTGGCTACAAAATGGAAGCAACCGAAATTGTAACCGCTGTCCTAGGGTCCTTGTTTGGATTCCTAGGTGGCGTGTCACTAAAAGTTTTAGAAAACGAATAGCTCTAAAGAGCAAAGGAGAACGTTATGTTCAAAGCAATGAAGTTGGCGATGCAGTATTCTCATGTGTTGCCGGTAGCAGTTGAGTTGATACAGGAAATTGAGAAATCAATCCGGGATGACGGATCAATCTCTCAGGCCGAAAGATCAAAGCTTATGTCTAAGTTTTGGAAACTTGTGAAAGCCATACAAGACCCTGTTAAAGCTAAAGCAGCTTAGGCACAAATCGCACAACATACTCACGACTACGACAAGTCTGTGAGCCACGGAGAGCGTTTTTTACGAACGACTCTAGGTCTTCATATTGGATGAATGTTTAATTACAAAGTTTGAATAAATATTGGTGTCTTATCTCCGACCCAACTGCCGATAATATTGTGATTAAAAAATTCGAGAGCATCCATATGTGGGTCTTCACTTCCTGCTTCTTTAAATCGTTCTGCTAATGATTCAAGAACTTTGTCATAGTCATAAGCAACAATCATGTCCGAGCCAAATCTGTGTGCTATCCCAATGATGGCATCTTCATATTCATCTGGAGTGCATCCGAGATAAGTCAGCTCGTCATCTGTTATTTCTTTTATAGATTCAATCTTGTTCATTTAACCCTCGGTGTTCCGTTTCCAATTACAAAGTTTTTAACTGGTCTCCATTCCCCTTTTCTAATTTGTCTAAGTATTACTTTGTTTGTTTCAGGATCATTTGAATGTAATTTTTCATCGCCACATTTTTTGCATACTCCATTGGATACAAGTCCGTTACGTGTACTTGATCCGTCTGGCGGTTCGATTACGTAGTGATGGGTACACTTCATGCTTCTGTAATCTCAAGAATAGTTTCATTCTCTGTAACGTCATCTCCCCACTCATAGAACAAGGTGTAAGACAGATGTTTAGCTGAGTCATCTACTAATACATCTGCTTCTACAAGACCATCAATACTACCTTTCATCGCTGACAGCAAGTTGTCGATGTCCCGTGTTCTTTTATCTTTAGCACGCCACGTTATAGTGATGTGTGCTTTATCAAAAGGTTTATCAGGTCTTCCTTGTTCAAGTACATACCCAATCATCTGTTCATGTTGCTCTCTGCGTACACGAGAACGTGTGTAGAAATGTGAGTTACTGTTAGGGTTAGCTTCCTTAGGTGGCAGATTTGGCAATACTATTTTTATTGGTTTTTTTATTGCCATCCCAATAACCCTTCCTCATTAGTTTCTATGAATCTAATTTTGTGTTTGTTTGAACAATTTAAATATCTGATGAATGTATTTTTTCTGCCTATAAAAACTTTGCGGTTGGTTGCTTGAATCCTGTTGTTGCCCGGACAGAAGGGACAGTTAGCTTCGTATCTAATTTTGTTATATTCGTTGTGCTGACCTTTACTGTCTTTTACATAAACCTGTAACAGTTTTTCTTTTAAATTTTTCCCAACACCTATGTATTTCAAAAGCACAGAAGCTGTTCTTAAATGCTTTGCCTTGGGTTGTTTTGCTTTAGGAATATCTTTTGAATAATCAACCCATCCGCAATGAACACATAGTGGGAACCCGTCGACATCTTTTGATAGGTCTTTGCTTTTACACTTTTTACAAACCGGCTTTTTAGATGCAGATGTTTCATTTGTTACGAATGAAATATTACTGAAACATAATTGAATCATTCTTCTGCCATCCTGTATGTCGATCCGTTCTTTTTGAACATGTTTTTATTGCGATGCAAAATTCCTCTAACAGAACTGTCGTTAATTTTTAAACTTTCACTTATTTCGACTGGGGTTTTGTCAGGGTTTCTTACAAGGTATTTACTTATGCGTTCGCTTAATGTGTCGGGAATTAAATCTGGGAAATCATCTGCTGAAGCACTAGAAATTTCATTCAAACCAAATTCATTAAAGGCAAATTTAAGCATTGGGAGTTCTACCCCGGACGAAACATCGTTACCACGATCAACTTGTAACTGAACTCCTAGTTCGTTATATTCATTCTTTGAAGTTTTTACTGAACAAATCGAGTCGGCTGCAGCTTCAAAATGGATGCTTCCGTATACATGCTCTTCACTCCAACTAGTGTGAGCAATAGCAAGGTATCCTTTTTCAGTATTTCCTTTTTCAATAATAGAATTAAGGCTATCTGTAATACGATTTGCTACATCATTTGAAGTAAGGTCTCCCATCCCAGACCTAGATATAGAATCTAAAATCACATACTTGATATTATGTCTGGACATTGTTTTTTTAATAGGATTTACAATGTCTTTAAGTGATCTTCCTCTGGCATGTAAGAATCTGAGTGGTCGGTTTGGTTTTAAACCTAATGCCCGATTCACGTTACCTAATCTTTGTTGCATACTTCTGGCAGACCTTTCCAGATTGACATATAGCACCGGACATTGTTCAACTTTCCAGAATTTATTTACGCCACTATCAATAGAAACTGCCATAGCAAGTGCTAAGAAGGACTTCCCTGATTTAGGACGTGCAAAGATAAGCAAACCACCGTCTACCGGGGCAAAAGAATGTATACGATGTTTTTGAATAAGGGTCGGGTCTCCCGTAGTTAATTCTGAATCAAATTGAGATTCCCAGACTTGTTCAATCTGTTTGCAGAATTCATTCATATCAACTTTCAAAAAATCATTATCGTACCCAACTGTTTTGTAAGGGCTGTATAACTTTTCGTCTTTAGGAACTAGTAATTTATAAGCAGAATTTGCAAGCCTTCCCCTGTCGCTGTCTTTACCTATATTAAAAGTGTCATAGGCAATTAACTTACCGTATGGGGTTTTCTCTGGATCAATTTTAAAATTAGGGCTTTGCTCACAAATAGAAATTGTTGCATGGGGTCCCGTTGATCTTGGGTGCAGTCCGTTAGCAATAAAATTAAGCTGATAACCATCGAATATTAAACGCTTTGCTAAAACGCCTGTTCCGTTATTCTGATCTTGATTAAGTTCAGGGTTCAGTAAAGGAAAGCGGGTGGTCAAAACATCGTTATCCAATGTCATCGATAGCTCTCCTGCTTATTGGGACTGGTTGTAAATTTTCTCTTTTAACTTTCTCGTCAATTTTTTTATGAACAAACTTTTTAAAGCCAGACATCATTCCGGCTACGTCACTAACGTAAAGTTTTACGTCTTGTTCTTTGAGAAAATATTCACGTTCTTTTTCTAAGAGTAGTGTTGATAGTTGTATCTCGAGTTTTCCAAATACATGCCATGCACAGCGGGATTCACAAGTGCAGGTGTTTCCTATTTCAGACAGTTTATTTAAGATGTCAACTTGCTTTTGTAATAAGCTGTCGATTTTGTCTTCTCGTAATAAATCTGTCATTAATCCACCTTTTTAAGATACGAAAAGGTAGCGCCCCCATAGGTTAAAAGAGCGCTACCTATTATTTTTATGTAATGAAGGCGAACCGTTGCAGTTACAGTTCGCCCTGCTGTTTGTTTATATGTCCCGGTTTAAAGTAATTAAATTAGATGCTTCTTGTTTAGTTATAGATACGTTGCCGTTTTCGTCATAAACGGAATCGTGAACAACAAGTCCCTTATCAATAAATTGATCTATCCATTTCAATTGTGCCGGAGATGGAGGGTGATCTTTATTTTCTTCACTAACCTGTTTTACCTGAACTGGAATGTCAGCTTCTACACCTTTGTGTTGAATGGTTACAGCACCCTGATACTCTGGTTCTGGCTCATAGATACCTTTCATTTGGTCTGTGACTTCGTCCCAAGGTAAAGACTGATATCCACCTAACTGGGCAACAAATGCAAAGTTAAGCCTAAACGCTTTGCTAGTAGCTCTGGTTTGAGCCATAGACATTACCGCATTACGTTTGCCACCTGTAGTCTTTTGACCTTTTGCGACATGCTCGTCGATACCACAGTATGCTATTGCGGCTCCACCTACCGGCTGTCCAGTATTCTTATCAACTAAGATGACATGAGCTTCGTATCCGACAAACTCATCATGCTCATATACTGCATTTACTGATTGGGTTTGTGCAGACACTCCGGCAAACTTACCTATTAATTCCCATGCTTCAACTTTAAGGTATTTATTACCTTGTAAATTGACATACATAGTTGGTTTACCTTTATCGTCTGTAGCGGTATCCACAACGTGCATTAGAGACTCTGCCCACTCTTTAGCTTCTTGGGTCGCCTGCCTTGGGCTTGTCGCAATTGCGTTGGTTGTAGCCACTTCTATGTCTGTAATATTTTCTAATGTCATTAAACTGTTCCCCCCTTATGAACACAGGTGTCACAATATGGTTCTGAGTTGTCGTCACTCATAATTCTTCCGCAATCGGGACATTCATTAGGTTCCTCGAAATCTACACTTAATATCTCCGCAAAGGATTTGAGCGCAACTGGTATGAATTTCTGTTTTACCTCTTTTAAGTGATTCTTTTGTAACTGAATCCAACGTGGCAACTGATTTATTAAGTCAATTACCTTCTCTCCAGTAGTCTTACATTCTTTGTAGAAATCTACTTTACTGAGATATCTCCCTGCGGGAATTGAATTTCGACGTTTGCCTGCCGATATAGTCATTTCAAATGCAATGGCTCCATCTAACCGAACAGTATATTTGTCGCTGTCGTTAAATAGATCGGCATGGTAATTGAATTGCATATTCGGTGCGTTATCGAATTTGCTTACGTCAAGATTTGCATGACCTAAATCATTGTCGTCATAGATCGCAAACGCATCGACAAATTTTAAAAGCTTTGGAAGTGCTTGGTTGAATGCTAAGTCAACTTGCTCTTTGTCAAAAGCTCTTAGTAACTCAGACTCTACACCATATGAATGATGTAATCTAAGTTCTGATTTATCCGGTATGCCCGGAATATTTGGATATTGTTCTGCTACCATAGTTCACCCCCTTTGATAGCTAATTTGTTTTTCTGCTAACGTAAATCGTTTTGCTACATAATCAATAATATGACCTGTCATATATCGATCCCCTTTTTCTCCGTTAGTCATAGATGCGGGCAAAATATAGCCTTTCTTTTTTAAGTCATATACAGAGCTTTTGCTTAGCTTGAGATAGTTAGCAACTTGCTCTGCGTCCATAGTCATGCCGTACTCTTTGGCATAACCTAAAATATTATGTTCTCGTTCTATTTTTTTTCTGATTCTTAAAAACCTTTGCATGACTTCTGGGTCTGATAACTCAGGGTCTTCGTCAGTAAAAAAATATGTTTTAACGTAATCGTATTTTGTTAGATCAAGCACCATGAGATATCCTATCCATTTCTAGTTGAGTTTCTAATTCGGCTATCCGTACATCTTTATTAGAATTAATAGATTCAAGCTCATCGCAACGCAAAACCAAGTCAAACATAGTTTTTAATTGAGCTGTTTCTTTCTTGCGCCCTTCTTTTATATCCACTAAATAGTGAAAGGTATAACCTGTGAGCGAATTAATCTCGTCAATTGACTTCTTGTTAAATATAGAATGTCTAGATGAATTTACCATGTTGCACTTTTTGTTAAACATTTGTTTGATTTTTTGTATGGTACCACCAACAAATATTTAGTGTCAAGAAAATTTATGTACTGTTGAATAAAAAAGTTGAATTTTTATATTAATTTGGATAAGATGGCTAAATCAACATGAATTTTAGGTAAGGAAAATATGCAATGGTTGAGACTAAAAAACTAAAACCAGACAAACAAAAAGTTAAGAAATGGATTAAGAAATTTTACGGTCCCGGGAAAAGATTTGCTTCGACCAGAGCGCTTTCTGATGCTGCCGACAGGTCTGTAAATACTGTTAGCTCAATGGCTACAACTGGGACAACCACGGCTTCTGCAATAGCTGACATTTGTGCAGCTACAGGGGAATCTGTAATAAAAGCCTTTATAGAATTAGGCATGATAGACAAAAAAGAAATAGATGAATTGCAAATTTGGAAAGACCTTACTGAAGATGAGGAGAATCTTCTTCGGTTTTATCGAGAGACTCCATCAGCTCTGCAACACGCAATTCTTCGAGTAGCCCATGAACTGAGCGATTCTTCCGACGACCTGACAGAAGATACTTCTTCTGTTTCCCAGTAAAAAGATCGTCAACAGTTATTCTCGTCTCGAAATTGTCTTTCTGCATAATTCTCTCCATTACCACTACTGATATTACTTATTAACCCCACCAATGAAAGGGGGACTCTCAACATACAACAGGAAAAAATAAGAAAGCAATACCCAAAATGGGATTTTCACATGTAAAAAGTTACATATCAGCTACAAAACCCCATATGTAAAATTTTACATATGAGAAAAAAACGCAAAAAAAGGGGGTCTGAAGACATGACAAATCAAAATAATGGAAATGGAAATATAAAAACTGAAATTAAAGATATATTGCATTCCGTCAGGCTAGACCCTGTAACAGGCAAAGAGTATGCAATTAGATATGAGGATGTTTACAAGGCTTCACTTTTTAGAAGACTTGTAGTTCTTAGAAAAGCATTAAACATAGAGCAAGAAGAATTAGCAGAAATGTTAGGGGTTAGTACAGCCACTGTATCTAAATTAGAGAATGGCAAAACAGAACTGACATTAAAATATAGAGAAAAATATATGCAAGTGTTTGCAGATCATCCAGATGGTGGAGATGTTCGATATTATGCAGACACAGAGTTATCAAAAGCCTTTAGAGTAAATAATACATTTGACCTAGAACCTCAGACAGTTTGGATGAGACGGTATTGGGATAAGGTTACTGACTACTTTGATGACTTTAATGCTCAAGCCAAGCAGGCTCTGGAAAGCTATTTGAATTTTATAATTACTCAATCTGTCGGCTCTAGAAACATAACAGCCCCCCCAGAATTCTCAGACAGCGTTATAGCGTTGCGTAGTACCACAGGATGGGGTTTTGGTACTTTTGAAATGCACGCAGGTCTTGAACCACTTTTAAATGACGTTATTAAAGTTCCTTATAACCGAATGAGGATAGTGCGTGGATTAGGATATGAACTTCCATCGTCAAAAGACTTGAAATTTAACTACGAAATTTTTACAACCGGGGCATTAGAGGGAGCAAGTGATTACCTAGACTCTTTTGATTGGCGGTTTGTCACGGATAATTCAATAGAAAGTCCATTTGTTTTTTTGGCTAAGGGTAATGACTGGACAGATGCAATTACATTTAAGGAAAAATATGGATTTCTCGGTCGAATGCTAAACAAAATGCTTTACCCGTTAAGAAAAATACTGGGAACTACGATAGACGGAGCAAGAATTAGTCATGGATTCCATGCAATGACAACTGCAGGTGTAAAACTTGTAACAGCTAAAGACAGGAAATTAACCATTATGTTTCATTATGACTCTTTTAAAGATGTAGACGGGAAACAGCACTCAAAAGAGGATTTTCAAGATTTGGTTGATAAAGATTTAGACAAAATAATTCCTATCATTAGGGATTGGTATGTTCAGCATGAAGTATCTGACAGAAGTGACCTTGCTGTGAACACGATACGGGCAAGGTCCATGCAGCCAACTTCAAAAGAAATTGTTGCAAAAATGCACGGGATACCTGTAATAAAAGAAGGATGGAAAAGGGGATAAACAATGCCAAAAAAATTAAGATACAGCAATCCAGAGCGTAAATGGTTTTTCCTTTGTGAGTATGTCGTTGATGGCAAAACTGTCGAAAGTGGAAAAGTTTGGGCTTCAAAAATAGGCGAGCCGTTAGTGTACCCAAAAGATATGCCCCAATCAGAAAGGGAAGCGTACAAAAATGCTCATTACAAAAAACTTAAAAGCCAAGGTGCATACCCCTCTGAAACAAAAGCTATAAACGCAATTTACGATCTAAAAAAACAATGGGAAGCAAGGGGTCAGGTATTCGAGACAAACGACAAGTTAGTTGTCTCCCAGTTGTGCGATATGTTTATGGATAACAAACTATTTACAGAAGGCACGCAATACATTAAGGAACTAAGATCCAATATAAAAAATTACATAAAACCTCAACTCGGATATGTAAAAGTTAAAGATTTAAATGCACAATATTTATCTCAACTATTAAGGTATGTATACTCAGTTAAGTACGATCACAAAACAAAAAAGCATATCCTTTGGAAAGATCATCCAGACCAAAAAAAAGTTTCATATTCAACAGTTCGTAAAGTAAAAAATAATTTAAACGCTATCTTAAATTATGCTTGTGACACCGAAAGAAAATGGATTTCTAAAAACCCTCTTAAAGGTGTTACAACGGATATACTAGAAACAGATATTGCAAAAAATTATTTACGCAATGTAAATCAAAAACAGGTTTTTTTAACACACAATCAAGTTGAAACTATTGCTAATTCTTTAAAAGAAAGTCACTTCCAATTAGCAACTTTATTAACTTCAGTTACCGGGATGAGAAGAGGAGAAGTACTCGGATTAAAATGGAAGGACTGGACTGAAGGTAAGATAAACTTTTTAAATATTAGACGACAAGTGTATAAATGTGATGTGAGAAACATTTGGACTACACACCTTGAAGATGGCGAAGATAAAAAGCCTAAATATAATTCGGGAAGAAAAATATCTATAGGCAAAAAGGGCGTTGAATGGCTACAGGCGCAACGTAACTATCAAGAAACATATTCAGCATTAAGAGGAATTAAAAATCTCTCTCAAGAGGATTATATATTTTCAAATTTAGAAACAGGAAACTTGTACTCTACAGATGGTCTTAGCCAAGCGTTTAGCCGAGCTGTTGGCAGATCAATTAAACAATTTAATTTAAATGAAATAGATTGTTTAGTACCAGAAGAATCTCATTTTCATTCTTTAAGACACTATCACGCTAGTGTATTAATAAACAACGGAGTTTCTTTAGCGATAGTTTCAAAAAGATTAGGGCATTCAAGTGTTGGCTTTACGTTAAAAATATACGGACATCTTGTTGATGGTTACGACATAGAAAGTGCTGAGTTAGCTGAAGGATATTTTGCAGATTACGATTTGGATTAATGTATAACAAGTGTCCTTAAAAATATATTTCTCAGAAAAAGTGGGAGAATAATGGGAGAATATGCTTTTTAAGGGATTGAGATTTTATAGGTAACTACGAATTCCGTAGCTAAAATCAGCATTTCGGACTAGTATTTTAGTTGGTAGAGCGTTGGTCTCCAAAACCAAAGGTCGTGGGTTCGATCCCTGCCACCCCTGCCACATTAAGTCGTTTTTGTGACTAATTACACGAAAATTTGTGCAACGTGGTGAACGTTTTTAACATACACGCATGGGTTTTCCCATGGAATAATGGGAGAATAGTGGGAGAATTTCCGTTACCTGTTCCGTTTTTTCTTACGAATTTTCCCGCTCTTAATTGCTCGGTTTAGGTCGTGGCTTTCGATGTAAATATATTTAGCTCCCGGAATCCTGAGAGTCGGCAGAATTCCCGTCTCTGGATGACACCACTCATCACGAATATGCCGAGCGCTTTTATGGGTAATTTCTGCGACCTGCTCCGTTGTTAGGAGATCGGGAACCACTGCCCCGATATATTCCCAGTCGCAGTCATTACTTTTGCATTCATACATGAGCTTACCCGTGCCATACTCAAAAGCTCTGGACTCGTCGAGTTGATCGTCACATTCAGGGCATATTTTATTGATAAAAATTTCTTCAGATATATTATCCATCGTTTACCTTTTCCTTGCTTTGATTATATCAATTATTTATTTCGCTTTTGCAATCGTCACATATGCCGATCGGCAATTCTAAATCCTGCTCTAAATCGTCCCGGACGCTCCAACAAGCGTCGCATTCCGGGCAATGGTTGTCGGATACGTCCCGCCATTGTTCGCACTCATTACAAACTATAAATTCTCCAATATCTGAACTCATCTAATTTTCCTCCTGTGATTCTTCTATTCGTACATATAACCTGTGAGCAATTTTTTTCACCTTGGTTTCTTGGCTTTTCGTAAGTGTTGGATACCATTCGTCTACTTGTTCCATGTTGTTTGCGTCAGGTTCTCCAGAAGCGAGAGACGGGCAACAAAGTAACCCTAAACCCTCATCTAAAAAAAAGTGAAGCCCGAGCGGATGCATCTTAGTTTTAATTTTTCCAGAAATAGGAAAATATATTATTCCTGATGCTTCGTTTTTAATCGCTTCTATTTTTTTCATTTTCATCTCCTTAAAATGAACTTTTGCCCCTGCGCTGACAAGGGCGCTTATTGTGACGGGGAAAGTGTCGGAACTTTCCCCCGCTCAGCGCCTAACACCTATGCAGAATCTGCTTTTGTTGTCAGATATTTAGCGCTTAAATTTTCGACCACTTGGTCCAATCTAATCTGCGCCATATCTAACATCTCATCCACGTTATCTATCGAGTCGCTAGCTTCGACTGTAGCGTCGATCTGGAACTCGCCCTTGGCGTTAGATTTAATGTTAAATCTTGCCCTAACGTGCCGGCTCACGGTCTCTATTTTTTTGACATCGTCAATTGATGTAATCATTTTTATACCCTCCAAGGTAAAATTTATTTATTGAAAGCTAATTTCATGTTGTAATTTAGTTTTTCTCTACGTTTTGCCACGATACCTTCGTATCTGTCGGCGACTTCACAGTAATTTTCGTTGTAGCAATGCTGTGGATATTTCATACTGACACCGTAAGCAATGGAACAATCGGTATATGCTGGTGTCGCATTACATGCGTTACATTCCGTACAATGGAATTCCTGTGGTTCGTCGCAATTTCTACATAATTTCTCTACATCGCATATTGCGTTATTCATATCTGTTACCCCCTTAGATAACTAGCCATTGCCCAAACAATGACACTTTAATTAATACCCCCCTAGCCGGTAAAGCTAGGGGACGCTTTGGGCTTAAATTAATTTGTTAAGCTACTTGATTTAAGATTATTTCCTGCATAAAATCTTCGACCTGTACAACGAAGCCGGTCCTATCTCTACCGGCTCGCCCTTTGCCGTGTAAGCCGATAATTACGCCTTGCGGGTCAAGGAATCGCATGTCGTGCAAATCGCCATCAATTACCGGGTAGCCAAGGTATATTTCCGGTAGCGGGTCATTGCGCTTTACATCGAATACGACGGCGACACGGCGACCGGCTTCCAGTGTTGGTATAACTTGATCGTGATTAGATTCGGATCTCGAAAAAGTCAGGTCATAATTTGCCGGAATTCTGGTACGTTTATTAATTGGAAATTTTGTATAGTCGTAAAATTGAACATCTGAAAATTTAGACATCATATCCGGATAAACTAATTCCCATGCAATATCTGATGTTCCATTTAATCTGACAGCCGGCTTCAATCCTTTCCTATGCGCCCTTTTGATATGCGCTTCAATCTCGCCGTATAGCTGTATTTTGAAAGCTTCACGATCCGTATTAAATGCTTGAGTTCTGTTGTGTCTGGCTTGCTGCGCCATGTTCATGCGTCCGGAAGTTACCAGACATGCTAATTCGCATCCGGCACTAGAGTATGGGCATAAATTTTTACCCGATTGAGTCGAAGGCTGAAGGTACATAATCGCCGTGTAATACTCGCTTCCATACCCGTTGGAATGCTCGATTTTAGTACTCGAGTATGAAAGTAGTTTTGATTTTGATATATTTGCATTAGTCATTTGAAAGTCACCCCTTTTAAGTGATTAGAGTTAGGGACGGGCTGCTACCCGTCCCAAGCTCGCTATTTATTTATTTACTTGTAGTTTCAACTTTAAACATTTCTCTAGGTTTGGTAGTTTCATCTCTCAAAACATTGTTATAAATATCTCTAAATTCATCCATAATGAATGCTCGAGCTGATTCGTGCCCGAATGACCTTGCCATATCTCTAAGCGCTTCTTTATCGACTAAAGCAAAAATAACTTTTGACCCTTCGACGTGTCCGAAGCTAAACGATGCTTCCTCTAATTCATGCCCGAATCCTAGATTATGTTTTCTATTTTCTTTACTCATATTGTTACCCCCTAGTAACTAGCCCCTGCCCAAACAGAGGCACTTAATTAGAACCCCTAGCCCCTTTTGGGGGGCTAGGACGCTTTGGGCTTAATCTACTTATATAAACTTTCTTTTTTTCATTTCGGATTGAATTTCTGAGTTACTCATTCCCATGTCGTACTTCAGGAAGTCGCCCACTAATACCCTTGTTTCTTCCTCACACATATAACAATCACAATTTTTTAATAATGGTTTATTGTTTATATCCTGACTCATATATGCCTCATACTGTTTTTGATTATGTTCTTCATTCATATCGTTACCTCCTCAGGTATTTTGTGCCTCTGCCCAAACAGAGGCGTTTATTAGAACCCCCCTAGCTTTCGACTAGGGGACGCTTTGGGCTTAATCTACTTAACGACGGACACGTAATAATTTTTCCTCTTGTATTACTGTATTGACGTCTACCAAGTTTCCGTCTTTCTTAATGAGAGAGATTTTTTTGCATCTATCACACTTCTTTACTAAGAAAAGGCTAATGAGTACTGTTTGAACTATTACTTCTAGTGGGTTTTCCTCCGTCTCTACTACCTCGAAGTAACCTGTATATCTTCCATTTTTCTTAATTGGGTTTATGTTTCTCATCTCGTTACCTCCTCGGTAATTTGTTTATTTGTCAGCTACGATACACCCCTTTTTGCGACGTGTCAAATTTTATTCGTGTATCTGTTGATAAAATAATCATGCGATAATTTTTAATCAATAAGGATTAGCTATGTCATTGAATGAACGTCAAGATTTGTTTGTTACTCATTACCTTGCCAACGGAATGAATGCGACCCAAGCTTACCGGGATGCATATAATGCCCACGATAGACCGGACAGCTCCGTTAATCCTAGTGCTAGCCGGCTTTTACGGCATCCCAGAGTCAGACAAGCTATTATCAAGAAAAAACAAGGCGCAATTAGCAAAATTGATCAAGAAGCGCTTGTCAGTAAGTCATTTTTGATTGAAAACTATATCGATCTGTTGGAGCGGGCGAAAAGCGCAAACCAGATAAGCGCCGGGCGTCAGTGTCTCGATAGCTTGGCGTCGCTTTGCGGGTTTGCCGATAAGCAAGTACAAGTTACCGGATCAGTTGACCACAACCTACTAGAGTTGCCGACTGCGGAACTTCTCGCCGCCCTTTCCGCCGCAAAAGGGCGCGAGACTGGCGCCGGTAGCGATGCAGGCACGATCGACGGCGAATATCGCAACGTTAACGACGACTAGCGCACGACTAGCTCACGACTGTGCCCTGGTGTATGCCCTAGTCACGGCTTTAGCTTAAATTCTAACTATTTTTGTGACTAGAAAATCGGCATATCCTGCCTGCCACAGGCACGACAGCAGGGGGAAAGGGGTCCCATTGCGAAAACGACCAAAACGCCACCCTTGACGGGGGTCACCGCATATAGTGTGTAATGTTAACCTTTCAACCAAATTTGTGAGTTTTCATAGATAATACGTTTACCGTTTCATGCAACGTTTCATGCGTAACGGTTGAAACGCTCGTGACTAGCTTAGCGTTTTTCGTTGTCTTTATAAGACATAAGAAGGGACGCTAAGTGTTTCATGCAACGCTATTTGAAACGCTGTGCAACGCTCGTGACTGGGACGCTATCTTTCTCTTCGTAGAGTTAAGGGTCGTTTTATATATCCCCTTTAGGGGGATATAAAACGCCTTTCTTCTTTTGCTTCTTTTCTTCTTTAGGGGTGTTTAATTTTATGGGTAGGTGTTCAAAGTTTTGGAGATTTTCCATTTTTTTGGTATTTTTAAATAGGGGCGTAGGGTTATAAATTTTATTTTTTGTTGATATTTAATATTTGTTTACCTCCTTACCCAAACAGCTCTACGTCCGCCTTAAGGTTAAGTGGACGTGAAATGGGAGAAAGAAATGGCTGAAAAAAAAGATTCAAGATTAAAACGTGCAGGGGTGTCCGGGTATAACAAACCCAAAAGAACACCCTCCCACCCTACTAAATCCCATGTCGTTGTAGCAAAAGAGGGGGGTAAAGTAAAAACGATTCGGTTTGGACAACAGGGAGTCACAGGTGACAGAACTATGACCAAACGAGCCAAGTCTTTTAAAGCGAGAC
>VTLG01011638.1_pt1 | contig 16470 bp, 12 predicted proteins | sample 4694571 | NCBI WGS metagenome assembly VTLG01 (sample SAMN12604809, study PRJNA352737) | marine metagenome | biome: ENVO:00000447; feature: ENVO:00000209|ENVO:00000569|ENVO:01000036; material: ENVO:00002151; isolation source: viral sequences binned using virsorter ...
ATATGATACAGAATTATTATCTGTTACTCCCTGTGGTATTGGTAGGAATATCATTGAGAGTGGTGATTGTTTTCTTGCTCTGGAACTTGCTGTCTCCATGTTAACTGCTCTACCTACCTTAGCAGTTAAAGATTTTCCTTGTATACCAGCAACATGCCCTGATGCAGGTCCACCTTGTTTTTGAGATGCTTTATCACTCTTACTCATAAGGTTTGAGTTAGGAGTATATTTAACTACTTTAATTTGTAAGTAGTCACTACTATTATCCAATCTCTTATTGGGATACCTTAGAACTGTGGCACCTCCTCCTCTTCCTCCTCTTCCACTTGGTAATGGGTTACTACGTCTAGTTCTACCAGTACCCCCAGTAGGACCAGTTCCTCTTCTCTCAGTAGGACCAGTAGGACCAGTTCTTGGTGTACCAGTTCTTGATTTTAAATTCTGTAGTTTGTCGGCACTAAAGTTCCCTTTATCAAATAGCGGTCCAGCAAATCCCATATATTGATATTACTATTTCAGTTATTTATAACGAAATCTGGCAAAAGGTATTGCATCCAGATCATTTAACTCTTCATTGTATACTTCATATAGTTGTCCGACTACTTCTGTCCATGTATATTGTCTATGTTCACCCCAATGAAAGTTAAGTCCACGGAATCCCCAAGCAAGAATATCTGTGCAAGCAACTAGTGGATTTTGATCATATTTTATACCAGGTGTTTTGGGATCATAGACAAAGAAATAGAATTTTCCAACAGTAGGGACAGGAGTTACTGTATCATTACATGCTTCCATTAGTTCCATCATTAGTTCATCAGAATCTTCCATCCCACTTATATTTTTTGCTATGTCTCTTATTCTATTCATTTAATTCCTAGTTCGTTTTCTGTGAGTACTTTAAATTCATATCCCCTATCAAGGCACCATTCATTTGCTGCTTTCCATTTTGCTTTATTTTTTGCATACTCAAATGCTTCACGTAAATATCCTCTAGTTTGACGTTTTGGTTTTGCTGGTGGTTTCGTTTGACGTTTTGGTTTAACTTCAATAATATATTTTTTTATCACACCAGTGCTTTCTTTTACTTTAATATAGAAATCAGGGAAGTATCTATGAGCACGATTATCTACAGGAGACTTATACCATACAAACATTTCTTCACTTGCCCATTCAAGGATGTTTATATTATCATCACAATATTGCATGAACTTACGTTCCCATAATGATCTGTATGTAACCTTGGTTGGATTACCTTTATACTTGTACGGACGTAGTGGTTTATATTTTCCTTTATAAGCCATCTAAATAGATATAATATATAACGTATTTAGAGTGGTAAAACCCCGTAGGATAGCGGATTTTAAACCTACGCTATCAAAATTAGCCACAACTTCCCATTATCAGGTGATTTTTGGTGGTTTATCTGGATCTTTAAGAAGTCATCTCAATAGAAGAGATGTTGGATATAGATTTGTAGGTGAGACTGCTGGATTACTTTGTAATGCTGCTGTACTTCCTGGTAGTTCATTGGCAGGATTTACTGTTGATGGTAATTACATGGGTATACAGGAGAAGATGGCACATAGTAGGTTGTACACTGAAATCAACCTAGAGTTTATGGTTGATAGAGACTATAGAACAATTAAATTTTTAGAACATTGGATAGAATTTATAGCAAGTGGTTCTGGTGAAGATCAATCACGAGATGGTTATTATGTAAGGATGGTATATCCTGATGAGTATAAAACAAATCAGACAAAGATAATTAAATTTGACAAAGACTATAATCAGGAGTTAGAATATACTTTCTATGGATTATTTCCTAAAGCATTGAGTGACATCAGTGTTTCATACGAACAGTCAGATATTCTAAAAGCATCATGTACTTTTTCATTTGATAGGTATATTTGTGGAAAAAATTCTAGTTATTCAGTTTATAGAGGAAATTCACATAATAAACTCTTAGGTGGTTTGTTACCCAACATTAATGCTGTTGGTGGATTGTTAGGAAGGTTCCTATAGGCAAATTCGACTTTTTATTTCAAATATAGCGGAAAAAAAACTCCGACATTTTTTTGAGCCACAGGATTTTCAAAAAAGTGCTATAAATAATAATACTGAAGTGCTACACACATTATGCCTTTACCAAAAATTACTGCACCAACCTATGAGTTGGTATTACCCTCATCTAAGAGGAAATGTAGATATCGTCCATTTCTTGTAAAAGAGGAAAAACTCCTTATTATCGCAATGGAGAGTGAGGACACAAAACAGATAACAGATGCTGTTAAGGCAGTTCTTAAAAACTGTATTCTTACTAGAGGTATCAAGGTAGAAAAACTTTCTACATTTGACATGGAATATCTCTTTCTTAATGTTAGGGGTAAGTCAGTTGGTGAAGATGTTGAAGTTATGATTACTTGCCCAGATGATGGTGAGACTCAAGTTCCATTTGTCATCAATTTAGATGATATTAAGGTTATTGAGGATGAAAATCATAATAAGGATATTAAATTAGATGACACTCTTACATTAAGAATGAGATATCCATCATTAGAAGAATTTGTTAAAAATAACTTTGATTTGGAGGAGTCTATGGATGTTGAAGACACATTTGCACTAGTTGCTTCATGTGTTGATCAAATCTACTCTGAAGAAGAATCTTGGAATGCTGCTGATTCCACTCAAAAGGAATTACTTGAATTTATTGAAAATTTAGGACAAAAGCAATTTAAGGAAATTGAGAATTTCTTTGCAACTATGCCAAAACTCTCTCATACCATAAAAGTTAAAAATCCTAAAACTGGTGTTGAAAATGAAATTGTACTGGAGGGATTGTCGAGTTTTTTCGGATAGGTATGGCTCATGAAAACCTAGAGTCATACTATAAGGTAAATTTCGCCTTAATGCAGCACCATAAATATAGCTTAACAGAGCTAGAAAATATGATACCTTGGGAAAGAGAAGTTTATTTGACTTTTCTACAACAGTATATTGAAGAAGAAAACCTAAAGGCACAACAACAAAAACAAAATGCCCAGTAACCAATCTGCTTTTCCTAATATAGCAACTAATTCATTCGGTTTAAAGAAAACTAAGGTTTCTTTTAACAACCGTGGTGGTGGAATGAAGCAGGATCCTGGTATTAAGCAGATTCATGCAACAATGGCTAATGTTATTAAGCATGTACGAGGAAATCTGACGAAAATAAAAAAGATACAAAAAGATGTAGATGAGCAGAAAAGTGTAAATCAACATCAGAATGAACAATTAACAACTTTAATAGATTCTGTTCAGGGTATTAGTGCTGCTTTAGGTAGGACTAATGCTGCATTACATGAGTTTGCTACTGCAGATAGACAAGCTGATGATGCAGAATTAGATACTGAAAAAGATAAAGTTGCTGCAGATAAGAAAAAGAATGCAGAAGCAGAACTTGAAGGTCCGAAGAAAATTCAAAATCAATTAGGGGATGCTGTTAATAAGGGAGTTGATACTGTTGGTGAAAAGGCTATTGGTTTCTTAGATAGGATTAAAAAATTCTTTCTAGTTATTGTTGGTGGTTGGTTTACTGCTAAAACCATAGATTTGATTAATGCCAAAGGTGAAGGTAACACCGAGATGGTTAATAAGATTGGAAAACAACTCTTAGTTGGAGTGGCAGCAGTTGGTAGTGTTTTCGCTATTGCAACTTTTGGATTGGGTACTGTTCTTAGTAGTATAGGTTCATTAATAGCAGTAGTAGGTGGATTGTTGTTAAATCCAGTAACTTTGACTGCTTTACTAATAGCATTAGGTGTTGGTGGTGCTATTATGGGTATGATGAAGGCATTTAGTTGGTTTAGACAGAAAAAGGCTGGTGGTAAAGAATTAAGAGATGCACATAAGAAGAATAGGGAAAAATTAAAGGAGATGAAAGAAGAACTTGGAATAGCAAAAGATGGTAAGATAAAAAATGCAGATGGGAAGTGGGTTGATGTAATGGAACATGGAACTGACGAACAGAAAGCTGCATGGACAGAATTTAAAAAAGAAGAAGGAAGACTTAATGGTATTAGAGATGATATGAAGGATGAAATTAAGAAAAAGAAAAAGGAGTACTTTAAAGAAGTAAGAGCAAATGAACCATCAAAGAAAGATGGTAGAAAAGAGTATTGGAAAGAAGCAAGGGCAGAATGGAAAAAAACAGAAGAAGAAATTAGAAATAAGCATGTTTCTAGAATAGATTCTGGAGCAGATCCAGATTCAGTATTAAAATCAAAAGCTAATGATAAAACTATCTCATCATCAGTAAAGGATAAGGCAACTAACATATCACAAGAGGTTAATACTGAAGGTGAGACTATTGTTCTTCCAGTTAAGCAAGATAATGTAGGAACAAATGCTGGTTCAGCAAAGAATAATCAAGGTGGAACAATCAAGGCAGAAAATATGAATGATCGTGCTGTTCTTGCTACTAAAATTCAATTAAATGCGTTTTAATATATGGAAACTCAATTAGGACTAGCATTAATTTCACCCCCAAAGGAGGCACCAACAATAACTCCTAAACAGAAGAAGGTGCCAGATAATGTACCTACTCTTGGAAAGAGTACTAAAAAATCTGCAGATAATTTAACAAATACTTTTAGAAAACTAACAATTTACAAAAAGAAGCAGAGAAAGAATATTATAAAATGGGCAAAGACAAGAAGAGGTGTTCTTGCAAGAAAAAGAGCAGAAATGCAGTTAGAGCAAGAAAAAGATGCTAGAGCAGGTAAGACAGGATTTAAAAAAGTTATGAAAGATAGTGGTATTAAACCACTACAATATATTCTAGCAATTCTTACTGGTTGGATAATTAATCAGTTACCTGTAATTATTGAGAAAGGTAAAAAATTCTTAGAAAAAATTAAACCTGTTATTGATGTTCTGAAAGGTGTTGTAAAAGGTATAGTTAAAGTTTTTGAATGGATATGGGAAGGTATTAAAAAGGTATGGAGTGGCATACAAAATGGTATAAAGAGTATTCAATCTGTTAAGGAAAAACTTGAAGCTGGTTTTGATAAGGTAAAAGGTATAATTAAGAAAGCTAAGGATGGTTTTGATCAGTTAATTGGAAAATCCAAAAAAGGACAGAAGGATATTCAAGAGCAATTAGGTGTTGATGGTAAAGGTGAGGATAAAGCAGAAGGAGCAGATATTATTGATCCTGCAGATAAAGAAGATTCTGCTGTAGTAGATAGTAAAAAAGGAGAAACAGAAGGTCAGACACCACCAGCACCAAAATCACAAAAAGATCAAGTTATAAATCGTCAACCTTATACTGGAACAAATGAAAGAAAACTAGCTTTCCAAGAAAAGAAAACAAATCTTAAGAATATGTCACAGTTTGGTGGAACTGGAAGACCAATTACTGTACAGGGTCTTGATGGTGTCGAGAAGACATTAAAACCAGGTACACCAGAATATGCTAAATTCTTTAATTCTGGTCCGAAAACTAATGTTGGGGATTTAACGAAACCAAAGAAACAAAAGATTATAACTGTTCCCGTTCCATCAGGAGGTGGTGGTTCTCAACCAGCAGGTGGTGGTTCTGGTACAGATATAGTAGCGTCTGATCCTAATAAGATAGATAGTACAGATCTAATGATGGCAGGGATAGAGTAATAAGATGACACATAGCGAAAGATCTATATTTGAGCAGGTGACGATAGAGTCTAATGATCAATCTCAGGATATTAACCTAATAGCAGGTGTTATGGGACTTGAATATTATGAGAATATTTTTTCTCCTAATATTACAGCAAAAATGCTAATACTTAATACTGGTGATAGTATTGAAGGTGAAGATGGAAAAATGCAGTCTGTATATAATGGACTTCCTTTAAGGGGTGGTGAGAGAGTAGCAATAAAGATTAAAGCTAATGCTGATACAAATGCTGGATTAGATTTTTCTGAAACTTATAAAGATTATTTGCATGTTGGTGCTATTACTAATGTTTCCCAAAATGAACAAATTGAGACTTTTACTTTACAATTAGTTTCTAGAGAATCAATTAGTAATGAAACTATTAGAGTTCCTATAAAGTTTTCTACTGCATCTAGAATTGATGTTTCAGTTGAAAAAATATTAAAAGATTATCTAAAGACTGAAAAGGCATTGGATATTGATAAGACAAAAAATAAATATGGGTTTATTGGTAATATGAGAAAACCATTTAGTATATTAACTTGGTTGGCATCTAAAGGTGTTCCTGAAAAAGGTATTGCTGGATTTGTATTTTTCCAAACCCAAGATGGGTTTCATTTTAAATCAATTGATAATTTAATTAATCAAGACCCAAAAGAGACTTATACTTATAGTGAACGTAAGGAAAGTGAAGTAGAATCAAGTAATGATTTTGAAATAATAAGATATTCTACAGATAAAAATCAAAATCTAATGGATAAACTTAGATTGGGTACATATTCTAGTTTTGTTGCAACTTTTGATCCTAGTAATAGTAAATTTAATTTACCACAAAATGCAACAATTACTCTTGATGATTTTATGAAAGATGCGAAGAATCTAGGACAAGAAATGGATATTGCAAAACAACTTCCTAAACTTTCCGATGATTCATCTCAGACTTTAGGTAATACACCAAGTAGATTAATGTCAATGGTTCTTGATAAAGGTACTGTTGAGAGAGGTATATTTAATAGATTGAATGCTGATCCATTAGAGTATCAAGCACAGTCTATTATGAGATACAATCAGTTGTTTACTCAAGAATTGAGTATGAAAGTTCCGTTAAATACTAATTTAAGGGCAGGTGATGTTATTGAATGTTTATTTCCTAAAGTTACTTCAGTTGATGGTAAAGGTTTTGATGAACAACAAAGTGGTTCATATTTGATAAAATCATTATGTCATCGTTTTACTAAAGAATTATCTGAAACAGATATGGTTTTAGTAAGAGATACATATGGAATGCATGGACAAAATAATGATGCTAAAAAATCATCACAGGAAAAACTGGTAAAATAAGATGGAACAGTTTATTAAAAGTAATTTTGTTGGAAAAGATGGTTTCCGTTGGTGGATAGGGCAGATTGCTGCTGATAAAGTTCAAAAACCACAAACTAAAACTAAAAAGGGTTGGAGTATTCGATATAAAGTTCGTATTATGGGGTATCATCCTTATAATAATATAGAACTTCCAGATGAAGATTTGCCTTGGGCACAAGTTATTTTACCACCAGGACATGGTACTGGTGCTGCTGGATTGTTTAAGTCAATTAAATTTCAGCAAGGTGATGTTGTTATAGGATTCTTCCTAGATGGTGATAATGGACAATTACCAATGATATTTGGTGCATTTGGTAATTCTCATTATAGAGTAGATAAAGGAGAAGCACTTCCATTCCAAACTTTTACTGGATATACAGATACTCTTAAAAAACCTACAGAAACAGTTCTAAAGGAATCAAATAGTACTGGTGCTGTAGAACCAGAATCACCTATGCAGATTTCTCAGTCAGATGCTGATAAAGTGAGTGAAACTACTGGTACTGGTAATAGAGCTACCATGAGTTCATTTAATGGTAAGGTTGTTCATCTTGGGTGTGGAAAGAGTCAGTCTCAAGAATCTGCCAGTAGGATGAAAGTAGGTGTTCAAAATATGGTTAGTGAAGTTTCAGATTTAAAATCTAAGTATGATCCCAGTACTCAGTTTTATAAGGACAAGGTTAATGGTTTAGTGTCTGATAAAGCTAGTGCTCTATCTGGTAATGCCTCTGGAATGGTAAGTGGTATGACAAATAATCTTTATAAAAAAATGACACCTATGCTTTCTGGTGGATTGAGTAATATGTATGATAGTGTACATGCAACAACATTAGCAGCAACTCAATCTCCATCTGCTGCAAATGCGGCAGGTACTGCAGCTCAAGCATCAATGTTGGGTCCTATTGGTAATATGAATGGACTTTTACCATGTCTTACTAATAAAGTTATAGGTAATTTGGGTGATGCAATTAAAGGAATATTGGGTGCAGTTGTTGATAATGTTTTTAATTATGTTGATTGTATAGGTGATCAAGCTGTTGGTGCAATAATGAATACAATGATAGGACAAATATCTGATGGAATGCAAGATTCTCTTGGTGGTATTAGTAAATTGATGAAGTATATGGGTGATTTTGATGTAGAAGGTTTACTTAGAGGTGATATTGATTCACTTATGGGCATGTCACCATTGGGTGATTGTGGTACTCCTCCACCACCAGCAGCAGGAACAGATCCTTGCACCTATAGAATAGGACAAGGACCAGTTTCAGGAGGAGCTCCAAATCTGAGTGGTATTCTTAAGGATTCTAATATTGCTAAAGCTGCAGCAGATGCAGCAAATCTTATAGGTGGTGCTCAAGATTTGCTTGGTGGATTTGGTCTTTTATCTGGTGGAATTGGTGGTGGAGGAGGAGGTTCTGGTGGTGGAACTCCTTGTAGTGGTGCAATGCCAGAAGTTTGTGAACCTCCTAAGATTAATATTTTCGGTGGTGGTGGAGTAGGTGCATCAGCAATTCCGTTCTTTGGTAATATTGTTGGTGATAGTAAGAAAACAGGAAGTATTATTGGTATTAAGATGACAAATCCTGGTGATAGATATGTATTCCCACCATTTGTGGAGATAGTTGATAACTGTAATCAGGGATTTGGTGCTGTTGCAAGAGCGACTATTAAGGATGGTAAGGTAGATGAAATTTATATTGTCTCAGAAGGACAATTATATCCAATTTCTGATGATGAACCACCAATTGTTGCTAGTGTGACAATCGTGAATCCTGGTTATGGATATAAGGATTGTGCTACTGTTACTGATCAATTTAATAATGAATATGATGTCAAATGTTTTAAAGGATCTCTTGTTAGTGTAACCCCAATAAATAGTCAAGATATAACTGAAATGCCTGTATTGAATGTGATTTCTGATAGTGGATCTGGTGCTATATTAAAGGCAAATCTTGATGTTAGACCAGAATTCCAAGGTGAAGTCAAACAAGTAATAGATTGTGTTGAAACGTAATGGCAACTAAAACTGATCACGAACGTTATTGCGAAGCCTATCCTAAGTATAGAGTTGATATAAACAACCCTACTTCGGATGGGTATGGTGGTTCTAGTGTTCTTACACACTATGCTTGGACTGATCAAGATGAAAAGGCATGTATTGCATATGGTGAAGATGGTAAATTAAAAATTCATGCTGATAAGGATATTGAAATATGTGCTGGTGCTTTAAAACCAGCAGGTGGTGTTGATATTTTAGTTCATGCTGCTAAAGGTTCCATCAAGATACATGCTGATGAAAATGGTAATCTTACTCTTATAGGACACAATGTTGATATAACTGCTCGTAAGAGTATGACGATAAATGGTGGTGATAAAATTACAATGGAGGCAAATGATATTGAATTTAGAGGAAATACGATACGTGGTAATCAAATTTGTGGTAATATGGCACCTCTTCCATTCTTAGGTAGTGTATTTGCAAATTCTAAAGTTGGTGCAGATCAAATTAAAGGTGCTATTGAGGAGTTTTCTTCTGGTGGAATAGCAGAACAATTGGAGGAGGGTCTTAGTAAAATTGATACTGATGGACTAAAGGATAAACTTGCTGGTGCATCAGAACAACTTAGTGGACAACTTGGTGATGTACAAGAGCAATTTGGAAGTATTGCTGAAAACTTCTCAGGTTTAGGTTTTTAAGATATGGCAGAAGGTAATCCAATCACATATGTAAATGGTTTACATGCCAATAATGATGCCAAGTTCTTTGAGGACGTATACATCTATGGTAATCTTTATTATGATCTAGACGGACAAGATAATTTTAAAGTTGATAGTTTAATTGTTAATACTCAGTCAGATTTAAATAATCTGTATGTAAGTGGTATTACTACTCTTGCTGGTCCTAATATTTTTTCTGGTGGTAGTTATTTCACTGGTATTACTAGTTTTATACAACCTGTAGAACTTGATTATCTACATGTAATAAAAAGATTCTGGGTTGGTACTAGTGATGATGGACAGACTTTAAGTGCATATCCAGAGTTATATGGTAATAGGGTAGGGATTAATAAACCTATACCACAAGATTCTGCAACATTAGATGTTGGTGGTACTATTATTGTATCTGCTGGTTCTTCTGTTGGTATTGGTAGCACTAGACCAGAAAGAGAACTTGATGTTGCTGGTAGTGTTAAAATTGATAGGTATGTATTTGACTCTGCGAATAATGCAGGTTCAAATGGATTTTATTTAAGTAGAGATGCACAAGGTATAAGATGGGTAGCACCACCACCTGCTCCTGTTGAAGGTGTATTCATTCAAAATGAGGGGGTAAATCTTGGTGTCGGTTCTTTCACTACACTTAATTTTTATGGAAATGGTAGTGGTGGAGATTTAGTTGATGCACAAATTAATGCTGGTAATAGTAATATTGCTGATATTTACTTTAATGATAATTGGATTAGAACTGCTACAGGAATTCATACTATAGGGCATGTTGGTGTTGGTGGAGTTGGTGATACTGGTTGGGAATTAAAAGTAACTGGAAAATTATGGGTTACTGATGAAGTTGATATTGATGATAATTTAAATGTTGATGGTGATGCACAAATTGATGGAACTTTAGATGTTGATGGTAATACTGAACTTGATGGACAATTAACCGTAGGTGATAGAACAGTATTAAGTGGTAGATTGGATGTTGCAGAATCTACTATTATAAGTTCTGATTTAATTGTTACTGGATTTACTACTGGTACAATATCAACTTCATTAAGATCTGAGAGAACAGATTATGCAGTTGTAGCAGGATTCGCTACTAATGCTCATAGATCTGGATTTACAACTTTTGCCGATTTAGCAGGTGTCTCTACATTTGCTATGAATGCACATAGGTCTGGATTTACCACCTATGCTGATATTGCTGGTGTTTCTACTCTTAGTTTTAATGCAGGATATTCTACTGTATCGGGATTCGCTACTAATGCTCATAGATCTGGTTTCAGTACTTATTCAGATACATCAGGTATTTCTTCGTTCTCTACATTTTCAAATAAAGCAGGTATTTCAACATATGTTTCTACAACATTAACTGCTACGAATAAAGAATTTTATGTAACTTTTGTTGATAATGCAGAATCAACTGCTGTAGGAACAGGACAAACAGTAAGAGTTGATACGGGAATTAAATATAATCCAGCAACTAATTCTGTAAATGTTGTAGGAATTCTTACAGTTGGTAGTGCTACTACAATTCATGGTTCATTAGAATTGGATGGTTCATTAATTGATAGTAATAATAATAGATCTGGTCCAGGTGCTGCTCAAACTAATTATTTGTTATCATCAGTTGGTACTGGTGTATCGTGGAGACCTCCAGGTGTTGAAACGAATAATGCTATTTGGGTTACTGTTGATGGTAATGATGCTAATAGTGGATTATTAGAAGGGGATGCAAAGAGAACAATTGGTGGTGCTGCAGCAATAGCAGAAGCAGGTGATACAATTCTTGTTCGTTCAGGTGTTTATCATGAGAATAACCCTATTGGTTTAAGAACTGATGTTGCTGTTGATGGTGAGGATATGAGATTGGTGACAGTTGTTCCTAATAATGTTAATAGGGATGTATTCCATGTTAGAAGGGGATGTTTGGTACAGAATTTAAACTTTGCTGGACAAACAAGTTCTACTAATCACCCTAATTGTGGTGCAGTTGCATTCCCACCATTAACAAATTCAGAAAAGGCAGTTACTGGATATATTGCATTAGGACCAGCGAACGAAGGTCCAAGAAGAGGTAATCCTGCATTTGGTGGTAGATATAAGAGTCCTTATGTAAGAAACTGTACTAACTTCATGACTGGTAGTATTGGTATGAAGATTAATGGAGATCATGTTTCTTCTGCATATACTGGAACAGTTAATCTAGGACAGGATATTAAGAGTATGGTTTGTGATTCATTTACTCAATATAATGAAAATGGTATTGGTGTTTCTATTACTAATAAAGGATATGCTCAGTTAGTTTCTATCTTTACTATTTCTTGTGAGAAAGCAATCTATTGTGATTCTGGTGGGCAGTGTGATTTGACAAACTCAAACTCATCATTTGGTGATTTTGGACTTATTGCTGATGGTGTGAGTGGAACTGAATACACTGGAGTTACTACAGTAGCAAATATTGCTGAACAGGATTCATTCTTATTAGCAGATGTTAAGGATGCTTCTAATAATTTTAGAAAACCATTTGATGGACAGGCATTATTCTTTAAAGTTGATTTAGATGATTATGCAGATTCTCCTGCTACTGGAGTTATGGCACAACCATTCCAAGTAGTTCGTTCAATTAAAGTTCTTGATGGTGGTAGTGGATATGTTCAGGCAGCACCTCCAAATATAACTGTAGATGTTCCACAAGGACCAGAAGGTATTCGTGCTGAACTTTCTGCAAATGTAAGTGCTGCAGGGACAATTAGTTCTGTTGATGTAATTGCAAGTGGTAGAAACTTCTTACCACAATCTGGAAGTGGTCCTACACAAACAATTGGATTAACAACATCTCTTAGTTCTGGTACTTCAGCAATTTTGGAAGTAGTTACAGATCCAATTTATTATACAGTAAATACTGCTACAGATCCTAGTGATTCTGTTGGACTAACTACTGTAACATTTAATGAGTTTATACCTTATTCTATATCAAAAAGTGTTGATGTTGAGTTCCGAAGAATTAGTAGAATCATCACCAGTTCTCACTCTTTTGAATACGTCGGTGCAGGTACAGACATAAATAGAGCAAACCCTTTCCAGGGTGGTGAGCCTATTCCTGAAAATGAAATTGTTGCCATTAATGGTGGACAAGTTCCATTCACCAGTACGGATCAAAAAGGTAACTTTAGAATCGGAGAAGGACTGACAATTGATCAAACAACTTCTACAATTTCTGGAAGAGACTTTAATAGAGCAATCCAGGCACAATTAACCCCCTTAATACTAGCGTTGAAATAAATGGCAGTTGCACCAGTCAATAAGTTTTTATCAGTTGCTGTTCCTGTTACACCAGGAGAGCAAAAGTTGTATGAAGTACCAACGGGAACTTCTGCTATTTTGTTGTATGCACAAGTTTCTAATGTAGGAATCAATACATATCCAAAAGTTACACTAATTCATAGAAGAGAGACAAGAAGTACAGGAATAACACGAGATATAAGAGTTATAAAGGATATAGAAGTTCCACCAAATGATGCTGCAATTCTAATTGATGGAAGATTGGTATTAGAAAAAACAGCAACTACTTTAGATAGACTCTTTATTAAGGGAACACAACTTGGTATTGGTACTATTACTGATGTTGAGTACAGTCCTTATAGTGGAATTGCGACTGTAACTACCATGAATGCTCATGGATTCAGTGTAAATGATCCAATATCAATGGTTGGTATTGCATTCACTTGTTCAAGTAATGCTGGTATTACAACAACTATTTTCCCAGATCCATCACAATCTAATATTGTAGAGAGTATTGTTGATAGTGTAGGTACATCAAAGACATTTACTTCAGTTATTGGTGGAACAGGTGCTCAATTTGTAGAGCATTTTTACAATGCATCACCGCATAATTTTGTAAAGGCAGTTAATAATTCAACAATTAGTGGTGGAGATTATACACATACATTTAAGACTGGATTAAGCACATCTGTTGGTGCTGTAGTGATGGGTGGAAATTATGTCCACAAATATGTTAGAAACACACCAAATAATATTCAGATACAGAGTGGTGGTTCGGGTACTTTAACTCCAATCGGTGCTGATTATACTCCTTCAAATGGAAATCTTGAATTAACTTTTGCCGCTAATCCTGGATTAGCAAATGGTTCTACTGTTAGTATTGCTACTACCTCAATAATATTCACATGTGCAATGGATGGTGATGCTACTGAACATGCATATCCTCGTGTAGGTGATCCTGCACATAATAATAATAGTTTGACAGTATTTGGTGCTTCAGGAACAAAATTTAGTGTTAATGTCGGTGCTTCTGCAACTACTGGACATACTCCATCAGCAGCAGCATATACTCCATCAACAGGAGAATTAGTATTAACAATTCCTGCTGGATATCCTCTAAATAAGACTCAGACAACTAAGACTGCACAAGCTGGAACAACATATGATGCCAAGACTGGTATTCTTACTGTTACTTCTGCAAATCATGGATTGGCTTTAGGGCAGAGAATTAGGTTTGATGATGAATCTTTAACCTTTACATGTACTAAAGATAGTGGTGTTGGACAACATAAGTATCCAAGAGCAACTGATCCTGAACGTAATACGTGGTTGCCAATTACAGCATTTACTAATAATACTTTTACTGTAGGAATTACCAGTGCAGGTGCAAGTGGTGATTATCCACATACATTTGTATCTGGTACTAGTGGTGGTGTTAAAGTTGCAGCAGATTCTATTAGAATTGGAGATAATTCATTAGTTTATACATGTGCAATGGATAGTAATGGTACAAGTCATAGTTATCCTCGTTCAACTGATCCATATTATAGAAATGCAATATCCATTGGTGCTACAACTACTACAACTATTAGTGCTAATGTAGGTAAGAGTCAAATTAAATATTTTAATCCATCTGATGCTTTCTATAATCCTACTACTGGAGATTTAAAATTAACTATTGGTTCTGGATATAATTTACGTGGACAAACACTTCATAGTATATCAGGAGCATCTTATACTCCTACTACTGGACAGTTAGATTTGACAATTAATAGTCATGGTTTTGTTGTTGGTGATAGGATTAGAATACAAGAAAGATCCTTAACCTTCACATGTGATAGGGATAATAGAAGAACACAGCATCAATACCCAAGACAGACTGATCCTTGGTACAACAAGTGGATGGTAGTTACAGTTATAAACATAAACACAATTAGAGTTAATGTCGGTAATTCCTCTGATACATCTACACATTATTATCAAAGTTCTTTAGCAAATTGTATTAAGAAACAAGGTGAATCTATTAAGTTAGCAAATAGTGGATTTACATTTACATGTGCAATGGATGGTAATTCTACTGAACATGCATATCCACGTTCAACTGATCCATATTATAATACTTCTGTAGGTATTGGAACTACAACAACAGACAGTATAACTGTTCATGTTGGTAAATCTCCTAGTGGTGGAATGGTTGGACCTCTACAGATGGAATTTATAGGTAGTCTTCTAGAGAATAGTACGGGATAATATGGAAGGAAATAGTAGAACGTCTCAAAGATATTTAAGTGGTAGGGTTAAAGTTACCAATAATGCTGGTCTAAGTTCAGATAGGCATTTGTATGTTGGTCCTAGTGAGGTAGAACCTAATTTAGGATTTGTAGGTGAAAAAACTCTTCCAGCTTCAGGAACTTATTATAAGTTGGTAACAATTCCAAATGGTGATGTATATGATAGATATTGGCAACCAGATCTTCCTGCAACCCTTGTAAATGGTATTACTATATTTGATGAAGGAAATCTTATAGGAACTGCTAATACAGTATCGAAATTAAATTTTGTTGGTTCTGCAGTATCAGCAACTGCAAGTGGAACAATATCAACAATTACAGTAAGTGGTGCTGGATTAAATGGACAAGTTCAGTATAAGTCTTCTAATGATATTAAAGGTGCTAATGCACTTTTTTATGATGGTACTAATAATCGTATAGGTATAGGAACTAGTTCACCTCAAAATCTTTTACATATTGCAGGTGATATGAGATTGACTGGTGGAATATATGATAGTACAAATAATGTTGGTGCTGCTAGTTCTATTCTTATATCTACTGGTTCTGGTGTTAAATGGGCAAGTTCTGTTGATGCTAAATGTACAGTTGCACCAACTGCACCACCTAATGCAGTTCTAGGAGATCTCTGGTGGGATAGTATACAAGGTGATTTAAACGTATATTATATTGATAGTAATAGTTCTCAGTGGGTATCTGCTAACGCTAATAGTCAGGTAGACAGTACATTATGGAAGTCTGATGCTATTGGAATTCATACTACAGCAAATGTTGGTATTGGCACTACTATGGCATCAGTTGCGTTAGCAGTTGGTGGTAACGCTATATTTGGTGGTGCTTTGGGTGGTACTGGTATTGTAACCGCAACAGAGTTTCATGGAACATTTATTGGAACTGGAGGTGCTCTAACTGGTGCTGGTACTACATGGGGTGTTAATTCTTCTGGTATCCATACAAGTAAAAATGTAGGTATAGGAAGTACTTTACCATCTGAAGCATTAGATGTTGCTGGAGTAACAAGTACGACAGATTTATTTGTAGATAGAAATTTAAGTGTTGGTGGTATTTCTACATTTTCTGGAATTGTATATACCGATTCTGATCTTAATACTAATACTATTAATATAACTTCTGATATTGCTC